>ENA-OPYV01000327-OPYV01000327.1-human-gut-metagenome-genome-assembly--contig:-NODE-327-length-14275-cov-2.257351_pt1 | contig 14275 bp, 18 predicted proteins | sample MGYA00242474_ERZ504485 | MGnify/ENA primary metagenome ERZ504485 (study PRJEB26092, sample SAMD00036263) | human gut metagenome | host: Homo sapiens | study: EMG produced TPA metagenomics assembly of...
CAGAAGAACTAAAGGCTACCCAGTGGATGCGCATGGAAGAAACACTGAAAAGGAAAGAAGCGGAAGTGGCACTGGCCCACGAACAGGAAAAATTGAAACAGCAGGAAATTGACCGGCTGAATAAAAGCGTAGCTACTACCGGCAACTGAATGCCATCACGCTTCCTTCTCTGTTGCGGAAAAGGAACTCGCAAGGTGCACTTCACCTGACGGAAGAGGAATGGGACATTATTCAGCAAAACACAGACACTTGCTTCGACGGATTTACCAGACGACTGAAGGAGTGTTACCCGCAACTTACGGAAGAGGAACTTCGTTTCTGCTGTCTGGTAAAGATGGATCTTCCCATGTCGTTACTATCCGAAATTTACCATATTGCCAAAGGAAGTATCTCGCGCCGGAAAATGAGACTGAAGGAGAAAATGCACATCGAAAACAGCAGTTTTGACGAGTTTATCACCGCATTTTAAGTGTTATGTACATCATAAAAATTATCAACTATCTAATTCCCAATAGATTAAATTTTATTTGTGTACATCAGATTTTTCCCTGACTTCCATCTGTTCACTTTACCTTTGCAGCCGTAAATCTATTTAAACATACGCGACTCATGAAAGTGAAACAACTACTTTATGGGATGATGTACGGCTTATTGATTTTCTTCACTGTATCTTGCAGTGAAGAAAATTCAGAAAATCTACCCGATAATGTAGCTATTTATCAAAGCTACCTGGTAGCTTTTTCTGATTCACAGCCTACCCTGACCTACGCCCGTTTCTCTCCAGAGAAAGACGTACCCCTGAAAGAAATCAAACTGACAGGCGGAGCATCCATCATGGCCAATGGCAAAGAGATGGAATACCATTATTTTGATGGAAATACAATATTCGGTTATTCCTATTCACTGGCACTCGGAAAAGACGAACAAGTCTCATTCGTATTCCAACGCAAACGGCAGCAAGAAACCCGTATGCTGACCAATTATGCCTACAAGGAATGGATTAATGAGATACATATTCCTTCGGAACTTATCACGATTACCAATCAGGAAGTGGTTGGATGGAAGGGTGAGAAAATCGCGTCCAATGAAGAACTGGAGGCCACGCTGGACAGCCCCTCACATTTGGAAGAATATACCGCTTATTATGGTACATTGAACGAAAGCCGTGACGGAATTTCGTTTAAGAATGTGCCGAAAGGAAAATATATGCTTACGCTGAAACGCATCCTGAAACTGGAAACCAAAGACAATGACGCTCCCGCCAAAGGAGAAATCAGACTGGTTTTCTACGACAAAAAAGAAGTAACGGTGAAATAACAAGACATAGCTTAAAATGAGAGGAATTTTTGTAATCATTTTGCTAATCTGTAGCTTGTCAGTGTACGGTCAGACTGAAAAGCGCCCACTTTGGAAGATACAACTGGAGGGCGCACTGGACAATTACAACAGATGGGAAGTAGAGCCGTCTGTCACTTTCCAGCCCTTCAAGTATGCCGGCATCGGAATCAGCTTTCTTTTTAGCAAAAGCCTGGATGGCATCCATCTCAACGGAGTCTCGGCTGACAAAAAATTCCGCTTTGAATTGAACGATGAAAAGGTTCTGTCCACCCACCTCGCATGCAGAATTGCGCCACAATTCTACACGCCTTCGTGGATATTAGGACATGACCAGGAATATGCCTTGTACCTGACATTCAGTCCGGGCATCACTTGTTCGTTTCCACCCACTAAACATATAACCCTGGCCTATTTCCCAAACTCCACAGGTGTATGGACTCCCCACCACTATGAAGAAATCACAACTTCCCGTGCGGAGCCTTTATCCTTTCAGCTGAAAACTTCCGTTTCGTTGGAAATAGAAGAAAGCCTGATAATCTCTCTGGGATACACCCTCTCTAACCTTGACCCTTACTCGGGCGCCGGGAAACCGTTTTCGACGGAAACATGCTGAATCTCGGAAAGAAGCGCCCATTTTTTCATTCACTCTCGATCGGGATAGGCTGGCGGTTTTAAAAACTGGGTCGGATTAACCTCCGGCCCAGTTTTTTTATTCTATTCATAGCTTCCTGGCAATCCTCACGTTTGCCAAAGGCTGTCAGTCGCAGGAATCCTTCTCCGCTTGGTCCAAATCCACTCCCGGAGTTCCCACCACATTGACCTCGTGAAGCAACATTTCAAAGAAGTTCCATGAATCCAGCCCTTCGGGTGCCTTTACCCAGATATAAGGCGCATTCACTCCTCCATAGAGTGTAAATCCAGCAGACAGCAGTCCTTCACGCATCAGACGGGCATTCTCCATATAATAGGATATGGTTTCCTTAATCTCAGCTTGCCCTTCGGCGGTATAGATGGCCTCTGCCCCTCGCTGGGTGATATAGCTGGTACCATTGAACTTCGTACACTGCCGGCGGTTCCACAAATGATTCAAAGCTACTTGCTCGCCCGAAGCCGTCATGGCTTTCACTTCTTCCGGCACTACGGTATAACCGCAACGCACTCCAGTAAAACCGGCTGTCTTGGAGAAGCTACGGAATTCTACGGCACACGAACGAGCTCCCTCTATTTCATAAATAGAATGTGGCACATCACTCTCACAAATGTAAGCCTCATAAGCCGCATCATATAATATCAGTGCCTTATGTGCCAGTGCATAGTCCACCCACTTCTGCAATTCGGCTTTGGTCAGCGTCGTTCCCGTAGGATTATTAGGGTAGCACAAGTAAATCATGTCTACCGATTCTTGGGGAAGAGACGGGATAAAATGGTTTCTGCCGTACAAGGCAGATAAGTCAGACGATTCCATTGTCCGTTCGCCTGCAATTCTCCAGCTCTCCCGGCCATGACGTTACTGTCAATATACACCGGATACACGGGGTCTGTTACCGCAACTTTATTGCCTGTGCCTAAAATATCTCCAAAATTACCGGTGTCACTTTTAGCTCCGTCACTCACAAAAATTTCTGTCGGACGCAATTCTACTCCACGCGAGCGGTAATCATGTTCCAGAATAGCCTGAATCAAGAAATCATATCCTTGTTCAGGACCGTATCCATGGAAAGTTCCGGCATCGGCCAGTTCGTCTACCGCACGGTGCATAGCCTTGATAGAAGCCGGCGGAAGCGGACGAGTCACGTCGCCAATTCCTAATCGGATAAGTGCAGCTTCCGGATGAGCCGATTTAAAGGCATTCACTTTTTTAGCAATGCTCGAAAACAGATAGTTTCCGGGCAACTTGATGAAATTATCGTTTACTTGTATCATATATCTTGTCTTACTCTTTTAATTCGATTGTTCCGTCAAATACTTTCACTGCGGGCCCTATCATATACAAATGCTGCCCCTCTCCTGCCCAGTCGATGGTCAGGTCACCTCCATCCATACAGATTGTTGCATGGGAGCCGCATTGTCCGGAAAAGGCTGCTGCCACAGCGGTAGCACATGCTCCCGTACCACAAGCTTGTGTGATACCGGATCTCTTTCCCATACCCGCATGCGTATGTTTTCTTTTGTCCAATACTTGAGCGAACTCTAACGTTTACCCGATCCGGGAAAAGTGGATGACGTTCAAGCACTGGTCCTACTTCAGCAAGAGCTACCTCCTCCATTTTATCTACAAAAATAACCAGATGAGGGTTCCCCATTGACACGGCCACTCCTTTCTGGAAGGGATAAGCATCGCCCAAATCCACCCAGTGAATATCGGCAGGAATTCCCATATCCACCCGAACAGACTCTACCTTTCCCTCCTTCACCTGCAAATGCAGTTCCTTGATACCGGAAAGCGTATCCAGCAGAATATCCGTCTTCGTAGTCAGTCCATATTCATACAAATACTTCCCGATACAGCGACTGGCATTTCCGCACATCTTGGCCTCAGAACCGTCCGCGTTAAAAATACGCATGCTGAAATCAGCCTTGTCCGAATCGCCAATCAGCACCAGTCCGTCACTGCCTATCCCCGTATGAGGACGACTCCAGGCTATGGACTTTTCTTCCAGATTAGTCAGCGGGTATTTCATCGTATTCACATAGATGTAATCATTACCCAGACCATGCATTTTTGTAAATTCTATTTTCATATCTGATAATCAGTTAGTTTTTGTATCCCTCCTCATGTACATCGGTTACCGCACGTCCGCTCGGCTCATTGATATGCTGGAAAGCTTTATCCCAAGCCAGTGCCTCAGCTGTAGAACAAGCCACACTCGGTACACTGGGAACACTCTTAGCCGCACTTTCACTCGGGAAATGCTCCTCAAAGATAGAGCGGTAGTAGTACTCTTCCTTGTTACGGGGAGGATTCACCGGGAAACGTTCAGCCGCATGCACCATCTGTTCGTCGGATACCTCTTTTGCCGTGAATTCCTTCAGCGTATCAATCCAGCTGTATCCCACACCGTCACTGAACTGTTCCTTCTGACGCCATGCCACGCTTTCAGGCAACAAGTCGGCAAAAGCTTCGCGTACGATTTTCTTTTCGATGGTTTTTCCGGGACACATCTTGGCTTCCGGGTTCAACCGCATGCGACATCCCAAGAATTCCTTGTCAAGGAACGGCACACGTCCTTCTACTCCCCAGGCAGCCAATGATTTATTGGCCCGCAAACAATCGTACAAATAAAGTTTGGACAATTTACGCACAGTTTCTTCATGGAAAGCCCGTGCATCGGGGGCCTTGTGGAAGTACAGATAACCACCAAAAAAATTTCATCTGCTCCTTCTCCGCTAAGCACCATCTTGATACCCCATACTCTTGATGACACGAGCCAGCAAGTACATAGGTGTAGAAGCTCGAACTGTCGTTACATCGTAAGTCTCAATGTAATAAATCACATCGCGAAGTGCGTCGAGACCTTCCTGAATGGTGTAGTGAATTTCATGGTGCACGGTACCGATGAAATCAGCCACTTCACGTGCCTTGGCCAAATCGGGGGCTCCCTCCAGACCAATAGCAAAGGAATGAAGCTGAGGCCACCATGCCGCCATCTTTCCATCCCGTTTCCACACGACGGGCTGCATAACGCTTGGCAATGGCAGAAATGACTGAGCTGTCCAAACCTCCTGAAAGCAATACACCGTAGGTACATCACTCATCAGTTGCTCACGTACAGCTTTTTCCAAGCCTTCCCGCAAAGCGCTAACCGATGCCGGTGCATCAGCTACTGCCTCATACTGAGTCCAGTCGCGAACGTACCAGCGGGTCATCTTCCCGTCCTTGCTATAATAACAATGTCCGGGTAAAAAGGGTTCATAGCGTTCACAAAAACCTTCCAACGCTTTCAGTTCGCTGGCACAATAGACTTTGCCATCGCTGTCATAACCAATATAAAGTGGAATCACCCCGATAGGGTCGCGAGCGATGAGAAACTCATCTTTTTCTGAATCGTACAGCGCGAATGCAAAATACCATTCAGCTTTCCAGAAATGTATCCGTATTCTTGATAAAGTGCCAAGATTACTTCACAGTCACTTCCTGTCTGGAAATCATATTTTCCGGCATACTCCTTACGAATCTCACGGTGATTGTAGATTTCGCCGTTCACGGCCAGTACCACTTTCTTATCGGGTGAGTACAATGGCTGTCCGCCACTCTGCGGGTCTACTATCGACAAACGTTCATGCGCTAAGATAGCCAATCCTCCACAATAAATTCCACTCCAGTCGGGACCACGATGACGAATCTTTCGAGCCATGGCCAATGCTTTTTCACGCAACTCTGGAGTCTGTTTTCTGATATTTAAAATAGCTGCAATGCCACACATAATCGTAAAGTTGTATTTATATTTTGTATGTAATCAATTATTTTCGGCTTAAATATGCATCAATGTCGGCTGCGGCCTTCCGACCGCCTGCAATGCACTTCACAACCAGACTGGCTCCGGTAGCTGCATCACCGGCCACAAAGACATTCGCCGGGAATTCTGGTTGTACCGGACGAAGGAATCCCATCGCCAGCAATACCAAATCGGCTTTCAGGACTTCTTTCTTCCCAGTCGGCTTCATCACCGGACGTTCTCCTTCGGCTCCCGGAGTCCATTCTACTTCTTCCACTTCTACACCGCACACTTTCCCGTCTTCTTCCAGGAAGCGGTTGGAAGTCAGACTCCACCGACGTATACAGCCTTCTTCGTGACTGCTACTGGTTTTGAGAACCACCGGCACTGTGGCCACGGAGTATTCGGATTATAACCTACAGGAGGCTTCGGCATAATTTCAATCTGCGTTACACTGAGTGCTCCCTGACGGTTACTTGTTCCGATACAGTCACTACCCGTATCTCCACCTCCAATTACCAGCACATGCTTGCCTTTTGCCGTGATACGTTCCTCCTCTGGAATACGCTGTCCGGCCAGCACGCGGTTCTGCTGTGCCAGCATCTCCATGGCAAAATGAATACCTTTCAGTTCACGCCCGGGGATATTCAAATCGCGTGCCTGCGGCGTACCCGTACAAATGCAGTATGCATCAAATCCTTCGGGAAGGTTTGTCACGTCAATATCGGCATTGACCTTGAAAGTGATTCCTTCTGCTTCCATCACTGCCACACGGCGGTCGATTACCGACTTGCTGAGTTTAAAATTCGGAATACCAAACCGCAACAAGCCTCCCACGTATTCCAGTTTTTCGAACACCGTCACCGCATATCCTCTGCGGTTCAACTGATTGGCGGCAGCCAGTCCTGCAGGTCCGGAACCGATGACAGCCACAGATTTTCCGTTTCGTTCATATTGACGAGGCTGTACGTACCCTTCACGAAAAGCAGCTTCAATGATGGCAGCTTCATCTTCACGAATGGTTACCGGTGCATCCATACTCAACTTCAACACACAACTCTTTTCACACAATGCCGGACATATACGGCCGGTGAACTCCGGAAAATCATTGGTTCCGGTAAGTATCTCATAAGCTTCTTTCCATTTTCCCTTGTACATGGCATCCTGGAATTCCGGAGGACGATTCCCCAACGGACATGCCCAATGGCAGAAAGGTACCCCACAGTCCATACACCGCGATGCCTGGAGCTTTCGCTCGCTTGTGTTCAACGTCTGTTCCACTTCACTGAAGTCCATGATACGGTCGTGTACCGGACGGTATCCGGCCTCTTGTCTGGGAACGGTCAGAAATGCTTTTGGATTTCCCATATATCTAGTTTTTTACTGTTCAACAATTAATCAATAATCACGTTGTACTTCGGCTATCTTCTGCTGCAGTTTGCGCATCTGCTCTTCAGCCAGCACTTTTCTTGTATTCAATCGGAGTTACCTGAATGAATTCTTCCACATAACGGCTCCAGTTATCCAACATCGTACGTGCCAGTTGAGAACCGGTGTACAGATAATGCTGACGAACCAGTTCATGCAGTTCCTTGCGGGCTGTAGCATCTTCCAACAGAGAAAGTTCTACCATTTCCATGTTACAGAAGTAATCGAAGTTACGGTCTTTATCCCATACGTAAGCAACTCCCCCACTCATACCTGCAGCAAAGTTACGTCCGGTCTTACCCAGTACGACTACTCGTCCACCGGTCATGTACTCACAGCAATGGTCGCCTACTCCTTCTACTACTGCAATGGCTCCGGAGTTACGTACAGCAAAACGCTCACCTACGCAACCATTGATATAAACCTCTCCACTTGTGGCGCCATACAGCAACGTATTACCTGCGATTACGTTGTTTTCGGCCAAGAAATTGCTTCTTACCGGAGGCTGTACCGAAATATGTCCTCCACTCAAGCCTTTACCCAGGTAGTCGTTCGCTTCACCTTCCAGCTTGAAGCTGACCCCATGCGGAAGGAAAGCACCGAAACTCTGTCCGGCTGAACCTTTGAACTTCACCTGGATGGTCTGTGCGGGCAATCCAGCCTGTCCATACTTGGCAGCTACGGCTCCAGAAAGCATGGCTCCTACCGAACGATCGGTATTGGATATGGCATATTCCAACGATACCTCCTTACGGTTTTCCAGTGCTTCGCGTGCGGCAGCCAGCATACTGACATCCTTCACGTGCTCTATCTCATGACGCTGTTCCGTTACATTATGTAAGGCAGCTCCGTTATCGACTTTGTGCAACAATTTACTGAAATCGAGCAATGAAGCCTTTTCATGAGTTGTCGGACGTATTTCAATCAAATCCGTACGTCCTACAATGTCTTCCAGACGGGAGAATCCCATCTCTGCCAGGTATTCACGTACCTCTTGTGCCAGGAAACGGAAGAAGTTGACTACATAACGGTAATGTCCGCGGAAATGTGCCCGCAACTGCGGATCCTGCGTAGCTACCCCGACAGGCATGTATTGGCATGACATTTACGCATCATGACACATCCCAAAACAATCAATACAGAAGTTCCGAATCCAAACTCTTCAGCTCCCAGCAAAGCCATGCTGATGATGTCACGTCCAGTCTTCAACTGTCCGTCAGTCTGCAAACGTACCTGACCACGGAGTCCGTTGAGTACCAGTGTCTGCTGTGTCTCGCTCAGACCGATTTCCGGAGAAATACCGGCATAGCGCATGGAAGAGGCCGGAGAAGCTCCTGTTCCACCTTCTGCTCCTGAAATGACAATCAAAATCAGCCTTTGCTTTTGCCACACCGGCTGCAATGGTACCAATACCACTTTCAGCTACCAGTTTCACACTGATTTTGGCTTTCGGATTCACGTTCTTCAAATCGAATATCAGCTGAGCCAAGTCTTCGATTGAATAAATATCGTGATGAGGGGGAGGCGAAATCAACGAAATGCCCGGAATAGAATGACGCGTCTTGGCAATGACTTCATTCACCTTGAATCCCGGAAGCTGTCCACCTTCACCCGGTTTAGCACCCTGCGCTACCTTAATCTGAATTTCTTCAGCATTCACCAAGTATTCAGTGGTTACACCGAAACGTCCGGAAGCTACCTGTTTGGTCTTACTGCACAAGGAAATGCCATCGTAGGTTTCATGGAAACGGTCGGAATCCTCTCCTCCTTCACCCGTATTACTGCGGGCGTCAGCTTGTTCATGGCCAGTGCCATGGCTTCATGCGCCTCTTTACTGATAGAACCAAAAGACATGGCGCCTGTTACAAAATGCTTTACAATTTCCTCTACCGGCTCTACATCTTCCAATGGAATCGGATTACGGCGGAAGGAGAAGAAATCACGCAAGAATATCGGACTTTCCTTTTCATCTACCCCGACGCGTATATTCCTTGAACTTGGCATAACTTCCCAAACGAGTGGCCAACTGCAAAGCACTGATAGTTTCCGGATTCCACGCATGCTTCTCGCCATCCTTACGGTAGGAGAACTGGCCGATATAAGGCAACAAATCGTCGACCTCTTTTGCAAAACCTGCATCATGGAATGCCTGATAATCTTTGGCAATGCTTTCCAATCCGACACCTCCAATGGATGAAGAAGGGGTACCGAAGTAAGTAGAAAGCACTTCGCTGCCCAAACCAACGGCTTCAAAAATCTTCGCTCCACGGTAAGAACGTATCGTACTGATACCCATCTTACTCATTACTTTATAGAGTCCTTTGCAAACGGCTTTTATGTAGTTCTTTTCGGCAGTTTCATAATTCAACTGCACATCGCCTTTCTTCACCATGTCATCCAGAATGGCAAATACCATATACGGATTGATGGCGCTCGCTCCCATATCCCAGCAACAAGGCAGCGTGCATCACTTCCCGAATTTCTCCACTTTCTACCACCAATGCGGTCTGTACTCTCTTTTTGTACAGAAATCAGGTGATGATGTACAGCACTTACAGCCAGCAAAGAAGGAATGGCTGCATGTGCTGCATCAATCTCACGATCGGAAAGAATGATGTAGTTTACCCCTTCATCCACTGCCGCCTCGGCTTTCTTGCACAACTCATTCAATGCCTCACGCAGACCTTCCGCTCCTCTTGCTGCGTCGAACAGCATCGGTAGCTTCACGGTATTGAACCCTTTATAGCGAATGTTGCACAATATATCAAGCTGTGTATTGTTCAGAATCGGGTGTGGCAGACGTACCATCTTACAATGTGATTCACTCGGCAACAAGATGTTGGTTCCTACGGCTCCGATATATTCCGTCAGCGACATCACCAGTTCCTCACGTATCGGGTCGATTGGCGGATTGGTCACCTGCGCAAACTGTTGACGGAAATAATTGAACAATATCTGAGGCTTATCGGACAACACGGCCAAAGGAGTATCGTTACCCATGGAGGCAGTGGGTTCGGCCCCATTCATACACATCGGAGTAAGTGTACGTTCTATGTCTTCGCGAGTAAATCCGAATGCACGCAAGCGACGTTCATAATCAGGTACAGAATTGGAAATCTTACGTCCACTGCGTAATGTATCCAGTTCAATACGGTTGGTAGAAAGCCACTGACGATAAGGCTTGGAAGCCGCCAACTGGCTCTTCAGTTCGCCATCGTAGTAAATACGTCCTTCCTGGGTATCTACCAACAATATCTTGCCAGGCTGAAGACGGCCTTTTTCCTTAATGGCTTCAGGTTCAAAATTAATAACTCCAGCTTCGCTGGCTACCACCATCATATCATTTTTGGTAATCAGGTAACGTGCCGGACGCAAACCGTTACGGTCGAGCATACCACCTGCATAACGTCCGTCACTGAACAACAAGGCAGCCGGTCCGTCCCAAGGTCCATCAAATGGATGGTACTCATAAAAAAAAACGCCTTCAGCTCCTCACTAATCGGATTCTTGTCATTGAACGACTCTGGCACAAGCATAGCCATGGCATGCGGCAGGCTCAATCCTGACATCACGAAAAACTCCAACACATTATCGAGTGAGGCACTGTCGCTCATTCCCGGCTGTATAATCGGACCTATTTTCTTCACGTCACCTAATAAAGGAGTGGAAAGTACACTTTCACGCGCCTCCATTCATCCTCTGTTTCCACGAATGGTATTGATTTCTCCATTATGGGCTAACAAGCGGAAAGGCTGTGCCAAACTCCAGGTAGGAAATGTATTCGTACTAAAACGAGAATGTACGATGGCCAGTCCGCTGGTAAAGTAAGGCTGGGTAAGGTCCTGAAAATATTCACGCACCTGTACCGAAGACAGCATACCTTTATATATAATATTTTTACTGGACAAGGAAACAATGTAAAAGTCCTTATGATGTACACGGCGTTCAATCTTTTTACGTACAATATATAAGGTACGTTCAAAGTTTTCCAGGTCGGTTGCCCCGGTAATGAACACCTGCTTAATGTCTGGTTCAGTCTCCAACGCACTTTTCCCTAAGATAGAAGAATTCACGGGCACGGAACGCAAGTGCATCAATGACAATCCTTCACGCTCTACCTCCTCAATCAGGATGCTCAGAATGGACTCCTGTTCCTTCGCGTCTTTCGGAAGAAAAACCAATCCCGTACCATATTTCCCCTTTTCAGGCACCGGAATTCCTTGTAACAATATAAACTCATGTGGAATCTGCAGCATAATACCTGCACCGTCACCCGTCTTGTTGTCAGCGCCTTCTGCGCCACGATGTTTCATATTTCCAAGACTTTCAAGGCTGCATCCACCAATTCATGTGATTTATTACCATGAATGTCTACAATCATACCTACTCCACAAGCATCGTGCTCGTACTCCGGTTGATAAAGCCCGGAAGATGTCTGATGACATTCTGTTACTTCCTGCTCTTCTTTTCTCATAAATTTTCCTGCTAACCTCATTTTATCTTTCATTATTAATACCCAAAACAGAGTTTACATTCTATTTGTCCACAAAAATAATAATATCACTTCCAATATGACACTTTTGTAGGATTTTTCATTACAATATTTTCATCTACACAAACCGAAGCTTTCATTTTCTTTATATAGCAAGTAGAAAAGTTTCAGAATAAAACAGAATAAATACATTTTGATTACATTTATCACAAAAAGACAGAAACAATGTATTTTTTCAGGCACAGCACATACCTCTTTTTAATAATTGTCTGTTATTTTGTAAACGAAAATCATAATATGGCTTGAAAACAAAATACAGATGGAAACATTAAAACATGAATGCGGAGTCGCTCTTATCCGGCTCCTGAAACCACTGGAATATTATCAGGAAAAATATGGTACATGGATGTATGGCTTGAACAAGCTTTATCTGCTGATGGAAAAGCAGCACAACAGAGGACAAGAAGCTGCAGGATTAGCCTGCGTAAAACTGCAAGCCAACCCTGGTGAGGAATACATGTTCCGTGAAAGAGGACTCGGAGCGGGAGCCATTACAGAAATCTTCAACAACGTTCATCAACAATACAAAGATTTAACGGAAGAACAGTTGCACGATGCTGAATTTGCAAAGAAGTGCCTGCCCTTTGCCGGAGAACTTTACATGGGACACCTGCGTTATTCGACCACTGGAAAAAAGTGGTATCTCGTATGTTCATCCATTTCTCCGCCGCAACAACTGGCGTGCCAAGAACCTGGCATTGTGCGGTAACTTCAATCTGACCAATGTAGACGAAATCTTTGCCGATATTACTGAAGCCGGACAACATCCCCGTAAATACGCAGATACCTATATCATGCTGGAGCAGGTAGGCCACCGGCTGGACAGAGAAGTGGAGCGCCTTTACAACCAGTGCAAAGAAGAAGGCTTGAAGGGAATGGACATCACGCATGCCATTGAAGACCGGATTGACCTGACAAACGTACTGAAAACATCTTCCCCATCCTGGGATGGAGGTTACGTCATCTGCGGAATGACAGGAAGCGGTGAAACCTTTGCCGTACGCGACCCATGGGGCATCCGCCCGGCGTTCTGGTATCAGGACGATGAAATCATGGTATTAGCTTCGGAACGCCCTGTCATTCAGACGGTATTGAATATCCCTGCCGAAAGCATCCATGAACTGATGCCAGGACAAGCTGTATTGGTCAATAAGAAAGGTCAACTCAGACTGGCACAAATCAACAAACCCGGAAAATTAAAACCCTGTTCTTTCGAACGCATCTACTTTAGCCGGGGAAGTGACGTGGATATCTACCGGGAACGTAAAAATTAGGAGAAAAACTGATTGAACCGATTCTCTCAGCAGTCAATCATGACATTGCCCATTCCGTATTCTCATTCATTCCCAATACAGCCGAAGTGGCTTTCTATGGAATGCTGGAAGGACTGGACAATTACCTGAACCAACTTAAAATCAAGCAAATCGAGGCCTTGGGTCACACACCCAGTCATGAAGAACTGAAACAGATTCTTTCTCAACGCATCCGAAGCGAGAAGGTAGCCATCAAGGATATTAAGTTGCGTACCTTTATTGCAGAAGGAAATACCCGTAACGACCTGGCAGCCCACGTATATGATATTACCTACGGAAGCCTCGTGCCACAGGAAGACAACCTGGTAATCATCGACGACAGCATCGTACGAGGAACGACTTTGAAGCAAAGTATCATCAGCATTCTCGACCGTCTGCAACCCAAAAAGATTGTCATCGTATCCTCTTCCCCACAAGTCCGCTATCCGGATTACTATGGCATCGACATGGCCAGCATGGAGCAATTCATCGCTTTCAAGGCTGCCATCGCTCTGCTGGAAGAACGCGACATGCAGCACGTCATTGAATACGCCTATAGAAAGTCAAAAGAACAGCTGAACCTGCCTAAAGAAAAAATGCGCAACTACGTAAAGGAAATTTATGCTCCTTTCAGCGATGAAGAAATATCAGAAAAGATTGCTGCCTTACTGACTCCTGCCACTACGCGGGCAAAAGTACAGATTGTTTACCAAAACGTTGGAAGGACTGCATGAGGCATGTCCGGCCCATCCGGGAGACTGGTATTTTAGTGGAGACTATCCTACCCCGGGAGGAACACGCCAGGTGAACCAGGCATTCATCGACTGGGTGGAAAAGAATTATCAATTCTAATTTTCCCTCCCCAAAAACAAACAGAAGTCAAAGCTTCCAGTACTCCCGAAGAAGTACTGTAGTACTGCCTATGAAGTACTCCAGTACTTTCACGGGAGGACTGTAGTACTTCTTTGAAAGTACTGAGAATTGTGACTTTTCCTAATATAACCATACGTTTTTTCTTTTTATAAACTGGAACAGTAGACACATTGCATACAGTCATCCTAAAATAATAGACTATTAAGCAAAAGTTGTGCTGTTTTTACAGCTGAAAGTTCCGGACAATTCCCCTCTTTACAAATTATCAAATCGAGAATCTATACCTGAAAAGCAAACCAACAAATCCCCACCTTTGACGAACCAGAAGAGATTCAAAAAACTTAATCAAAAGAATG
>ENA-OPYV01000328-OPYV01000328.1-human-gut-metagenome-genome-assembly--contig:-NODE-328-length-14167-cov-2.104060_pt1 | contig 14167 bp, 17 predicted proteins | sample MGYA00242474_ERZ504485 | MGnify/ENA primary metagenome ERZ504485 (study PRJEB26092, sample SAMD00036263) | human gut metagenome | host: Homo sapiens | study: EMG produced TPA metagenomics assembly of...
TCTTCGCGGCGCGTGGAACGCATCCGAGACCTTCGATACAGTGGGCTGCATGCATATTCCTACACAACGGGAGATTCGATACCAGTGGGAGCGCGGTGGTCCGGTGATGACCTGGGCGCTGATTGTTGCGTGCGTGGCAGTGTGGCTACTGGAGGTATTGTTGGGATTTATTGCCCGGGCCGAGGCTTGGTTGATGTACCTCGGCATGGCGGCTCCGGTCAGACTGGTGGCTGAGCCGTGGACGCTCATCACCTCGATGTTCCTGCATGCGCCGAACTCGCTATTGCATATCCTGTTCAACATGATTGCTCTGTATTCCGTGGGCCCAGTGCTGGAACGAATGATCGGCCACTGGCGGTTCTGGGACTGTATGTGATTTCCGGCCTTGGCGGCTCTCTGGGACTTATGGTGTGGGCTGCGGTGGCTCCGGGAGGCATCGGCTGGCAGATGGCAGCCTATGGGGCTTCTGGAGCCTTATTTGGCCTGTTTGCATCATTGCTGGTGGTATATCGCCGTATCGGCGCCGATATCCGCTCCATGTTGATCTGGATGGCGGTGAACTTCGCCTTGCCGTTCGTGGTCGGTGGCGTGGCGTGGCAGGCGCATGTCGGCGGCTTTGTAGTGGGTGGAATACTCACATGGCTGCTGGTGGGTGGTGTGCCGGCGTGGCGCGGTAAAAGCCTGAAATGGCGCATGCAGGTGTACGGCTGGGCCATGGTGGTGCTGGTCATTGCGTTGATTCTGTTGTGCAATATGGCCAATCCTTACGGGTGGATGAGTTTCGGCTCCCTGCACTGATATGGCTTGATATGGCTGTAAAAAAAACGATTGATGCCGGGTATTGCGGAACATGCAGTGCCCGCATCAGTGTATGTGCGGAAAGCGGCGATGTGGATATCGTCGTTCGGCGAGTGGGTGTGTGCCGTATGAAGATATCCACAGTAATGAGATGCGCGCAATGACGAGTTATCCACGATAATGAGTTATCCACAATGGTGACTTGTGCACAAGTGTGTAGAAAAGTGCATAAGACTGTGGATAACTTATGTGGATAAGTTAGGAATGCCGCGGTATTATTGGGTTTGTTGCAGTGGATAACTCGGGTGTATAACTGTTCCCTCGCTGTGGCGATGTATGCCAAGCCAAAGTTATGCACGAGATATACACCGAGAAAACGCCGCTTATCCACCACTTATCCACATGGTTTTCCACATTCGGTGGAAAACTACATGGGTGTAATTCATCCACAGGCTGTGGATAACGTAGTGGATAAGTCGTGGATAAGTGGTGGATAGCTGTGGATGAACAGGCTAAGGCACGAAAAAGGCCGACCTCCGCATACGGGAGGTCGGCCTTTCTCATAAGAATTAAGGACAACCTAACGATAGAAAAAACAATCTACCGATAGATAAGCGCAACGAGCCGGAACTCAGCGCCATCCCATCGTCATCAGGAATCCGATCATGATCAGGCGAAGCCGATGCCGAGGTTCCACGCACGATGTTCGGAATCGGCCAGGAACCGGACGGGGGAGAGGTAGTACACCACGCACCAAATCAGGCCGATGATCATAACGCGCAGAACAGCGGCACGAACCACGCGGGTTCGACTTGGTGCCCTTAATGGTTTCTTCACGCGCTTGGTGTTCTCCGCCTGGCGGTTCATCATACGCTGCATCTGCGGGGTCAGCGTGGCCTTATCGGCAGTGGCGTTGAGCACGGCCTGCACCTGCTCCATATTCACGCCGTAAGCCGCGCCTTCCTCGGCAGAAGCGTTCTCTGCGTTCTGCTCGGTGTCTTTGCTGGCGGTCTCGTCAGCAACGGTGCTGGATGAGGTCTCGCTCTGCCAGTCCTTCTGGTTGTTCGAGTCGGTTTCGTGCAGCTCTTCGTCAGCCATCAGCATAGTCTCCATTCAATAGGCTAAAAGTCATAATAGTGGCTACACTCGAAAGCGGCGACCAGAGTCGGCAAGAAGACAGGAAATTCATGGCCAGACATGTAGGTAAGCACGGTGCACGGCACTCCCTATGGGGTGGTGTCGCGGTATTCGTCGTCATTGCCTTGACCGGTTTTCTGCTGAGCACCAACGTGAGGGTCAATCGTACGGTTGCCGTCACCAACGATACGGCTGATCTGGTGGAGCAAGGCGTGGACGAGGTCAACCAGCTGCAGCAGGACGTCAGCGATCTGACCGAACAGGTCGCCAATCTTACGGACGCGCTCAAGGCCGATGGCACCGATGGCACCGACAGCACACAGAACCAAGGCAAGGACTCCAGCAATGTGGATTCCAGCCTGATGCTGCCCGCGCTCAGCGGCAGCGGCGTAACGGTAACGCTGGATGATTCTCCGTTGTGGGAGAACGCAGTCAAACAACAACGCACGACCGCCAATATCAACGATACGTGATCCACCAGCAGGACGTCGAATCGGTGGTGAATGCCTTGTGGGCCGGCGGTGCCGATGCGCTGATGATTATGGATCAGCGGGTGCTGTTCAATTCGGCGGTCATCTGTTCCGGCAACGTGCTGTCGTTGCACGGTAAGAAATACTCGCCGCCGTTCACCATTTCCGCGATTGGTGACCCTCAAAGACTCGCGCAGCGTTGAACGACTCCGAAGCCATTACCATTCTTAAGCAATATGTGACCGCGTTTGGCATTGGCTACAAGGTGGAGAATGCCGAGGACCTTCAGTTCCCCGCTACCGCCGCCTTGCTGCAGCAGTTGAAATATGCCACGGTCGATACGTCAAAGACCACAGATGAGGAGCAGACTCAGCAATGAGACACGGCAGGCACAACAGCGGCGTACCGGCGCCCATTGATCTCGCGTCCGTGTCGGACGTACAGCCCTTCCCCGAGGACGATGCCGCACGAATGGCGGCAGACCCGGCCAACGCCAGTAGGGCAAGGTCCCGTCGTGCCGCAGTACGCGGCGCGTCTTCGCCCCAGCGGAGCCCGGCCTGGCAGGCACTCGGCATCTGCGCCGAACTGCTGATTACCGCTGCGTGATTTGCGCCCTGTACATCGTCTGGCAGATGTGGTGGACCGGTGTCGAGGCGGAGCGAGCCCAGAACGAAACCACCCAGTCCGTCGACTGGAGCGACCCAGCAACAACGGGGAACGGTCACCATCGCCAAAGCCCAGGAGGGCGATGCGCCGGTACAGCCGAAAGACGCGAAATATGGCGACTTGATTGCGCAGATCTACATTCCGCGCTTCGGCTCCCAATGGCACCGCAACATCGTGGAAGGCACCACGCTCGAGCAGCTCAATCGCCACGGTCTGGGCCATTACGACACCACCCAGATGCCGGGGCAGGTCGGCAACTTCGCCGTCGCCGGCCACCGCAACGGCTACGGGCAGCCGTTGGGCGATGTGGACAAGTTGCAGGAAGGCGATCCCATCATCGTTCGTACCAAGGATTACTGGTACGTCTACCACTACACCCGGTACGAGATTGTGCTGCCCACGGACGTGCATGTGATCGCCCCCAATCCGGAAGACTCCACTGCCAATCCCACCAAACGCATGATCACACTGACCACCTGTGAGCCGAAATACTCCACCCCCACCCATCGATGGATCAGCTATGGTGAGTTGGCGTACTGGGCCAAAGTGTCCGACGGTGTGCCCAAAGAGCTGGCTACTACTGATTCGTCCGGTGCAGTGATGTTCTCCACCACCGAAACCCCCTCGATCGCTTCCCGCATTGGCTCGCTGGACAAGGTGGTATTCGGCGCGCTGGTAGTGTGGCTGGTTCTGTTCATTGCCGCTGCGGTGGCATGGCGCTGGCCAGTGCTGCGCGAGATTCGCGCGGGTGAGCGTCGCCGTCCGGATGCCAGCATCTATGGCGGACTGTTGCGTCTGCAGCCCGGCGTGGCACCGATTCGATGGTTGCTGCTGGCTCTGCTGCTGTTCGCAGCCGCCGCGGCGCTGTTCCAGTGGGGATTCCCTTGGGCCGCCGCCAATATCCCATTCCTACAGCAGATGTCGAACTTCGTGGCAGCGAGCTGACGGCATCCTAGTACTATGGCTTGCAGTACACGTCCCTCAAGGAGAGCCCTATGACCGATTCCGCGCATATTTTGGTGGTGGATAACTACGATTCCTTCGTCTACACGATCGTAGGCTATCTGCAAACCCTTGGCGCCACTGTTGATGTGGTGCGTAACGACGCTATCGACCCAGCCGCGCCGGGTGTACTGGACGGTTACGATGGCGTGCTGATTTCTCCCGGCCCTGGTGCTCCGGCCGAATCCGGTGCCAGTGAGGATATGATTCGCCTGTGCGCGGCCAGCGGCGTGCCGATGTTTGGTGTGTGCCTGGGCTTGCAGGCGCTCGCTGAGGTGTACGGCTGCACTGTGGACCATGCGCCCACCATCATGCATGGCAAGACCAGCTTGGTGGAACATATCGATGACGAGATTTTCGAGGGCGTGGCCAACCCCATGACCGCCACCCGCTACCATTCGTTGGCCGTCGAGCCCGATTCGGTGCCGGATACGCTGGTGGTTACCGCGTGGACGCAAGGCGACCACATTATTCAGGGCGTGCGTGTCAAGGGCAAGCCGATGTACGCCGTGCAATTCCATCCCGAATCCGTGATGACCCAGGACGCTACCGTCTGCTGGCCAACTGGCTTAAGGTCTGCGGCCAAGACAACGCCGTGGCCAAGTCCGCCGGCCTCCAGCCCAAAGTTACGAAGTAGCTTTTCCGCGCGGCGATACTCTCCCCGGAATGTGTCGCTAGAACGAGGCTTGCGTACTGGTTTTGCGACGCTTCCCGGGATTGTTGCGCTGGGATAGCTCTTTATACAGCAAAGGGGAGGGGCGCAGAAGCCCTTCCCCTTTGTGTTGCGTGTATGTGTTGCGCTATTTGCGTTGCATATGCGCAACACATACACGCCCGGCGCTTACTTGCTACTCACCGGTTCACTCACCGGTTCCGCCCCCGTTGCCAGTACCGTTGCCACCGTCTCCGGTACCGGTACCGCCGCCAGTGCTGCCGGCCTCGTGGTAATGGTGACGGTCGATCCCGCATCTACCTGGCTGCCAGCGCCAGGATTGATGCTGACTACCACAGCGGTGCTGCCGGTTGGACCATTGGCCTGAGCCTTGAGGCCCACGGCCTTGAGCATGAGTTCGGCGGTGACGTAGTCAGTGCCAGCGGTGATATTCGGCACAGCGACCTTCTCCTTGCCCGTGGACACCCAAATGGTGATGAACCCGCCCTGTGCGATGGAAGAGCCCGAATCAGGGCTTACACGGGTAATCAGACCGGCCTCCACCGTATCGGAGCTCTCCTGCTCCACAGTGAAGCTGAACTTGCCCTCATACTGCTGTAGCACGCTGTCCTTCGACTGACCGACCAAATTGCTCGGTACGGTGGTCATGCCGGAAGAAACATATATGGTGATGGTGGTGCCCTTGGGAACCGACTGACCGGCGGCAGGATCGGTTTTCGTCACCATATCCTTGGCGATGTCGGCGCTGTCTTCGGTTTTGACGGCGGCGTTCACCTTGAACCCGGCGCTTTCCAGAATGCTGCGCGCCTCTTCCTGGCTGCGTTCCTTGACATCCGGAACCTGAGTGGACTGCGGGCCTGCGGAGAACCACACCTTCACGGCAGATCCCTTGGCCACCTTGGAGCCGGCGTCCGGGCTCATCTTGGTGCAGGTGCCTTCCGGCTCGGTGGAGTCGGTGTCTTGCTTTTCGGTCATCTTCAAACCCGATGCCTTGAGTTTGAGCTCGATGCTGTCCTTGGATGTGGAAGCGTTGCACACCTCAGGGATGGTGACGGTGTCTTCCGAGGACTTGTTGCCGGAGCCGTTCATGGCGAACACGATGCCCACAATGACAAGCACTGCAACAATCGCTGCGATCACCGAACCGATGATGATCTTCTTGCGCTTCTTGGCCTTGGCCGCCGCCGCACGCTGCTGCGCACGGGACTGCAACGCCGCTGAGTTGGCACCATTGGCCGGTGGAATCTGCTCGAACTGACCGGTCACCGGGGTTGAATGCTTGGGTGGGTTGCTGATGCGGTTCCACCGGCGTGGTGGGCAAATCACGTTCGGCTTCCTTGCGGGCCTCATATTCGACAGGTCCGTCAACGGGTGAACGCGGCCGCCACCGGCACGCCGCCGTTCATGTAGGTCAGGATGTCGGTCTTGAATTCGGAGGCCGTGGCATAGCGATTCTGGCGGTCCTTGGCCATGGCCTTGGCGCAGATCGAATCCCACATCTTCGGCAGCCCCGGCACCACGGCGGATGGCGGCGTGGCGACTTCGGAAACATGCTGGTAGGCGATGGCCACGGCGGAATCGCCGGTAAACGGCGGGCGGCCGGTGAGCATCTCGTAGAGCACGCAGCCGGCGGAATACAGGTCGGAACGCATGTCGACGGTCTCGCCGCGCGCCTGCTCGGGAGAAGGTACTGTGCGGTGCCCACCACGCCCTGCGACTGGGTCATGGTGGCTGCGGAATCGTCCAGAGCGCGGGCGATGCCGAAGTCCATGACCTTGACCACGCCCTGCTCGGAAATCATGATGTTGCCGGGCTTGATATCGCGGTGGATAATGCCCATGCGATGCGAATAGTCGAGCGCGTTAAGCACGCCCAACATCACCTGTTCGCAGTCGCGCTGGCTGAGTGCGCCGTTGACCTTGATGATGTCGCGCAGGGTCTGGCCCTTGACGTATTCCATGACGATGTATGGCAGACGCTCGGCATCGCCGCTTTCGGAAGAAACCAGTTCTTCTCCCGAATCGTAGATGTTCACGATGTTCGGGTTGTTCATCTGGGCCACGGCGTGTGCTTCGCGGCGGAAACGGGCCAGGAAGATGTCGTCGTTGGCCAGATCGGCGCGCATGATTTTCACGGCCACGGTACGGCCCAGACGGGTGTCAAGAGCCACGTGGACCTCGGCCATGCCGCCACGACCGATGAGCTGGCCAAGCTGGTAGCGTCCGCCGGCCAATGCGGTGGGCATACTGGTGCTCATTGCTTATTCCCTCCCAATCTTGAGGCCGGGGCCTCCAAAACAATGCGTGGCGTGCTGGTCACTCGGCGCGGCAGTCGATGCCGGACGTGGCCATGGCGGTGTCGGCCATTTCGGTCTGCTGATCCAGCAGACGGCGTTCGATGCGTGCCAGCGTACGGGACACCACCAGCGCGTCTTTCGGGCGATCCAACGGGTCCTTGCCAGCATTGACATGTCAAATTCGCGTAACTGGACGTCCACCGAGTCCGGCAGCGGAGGCACGGGATTGTTCACGTGCGCTGCGGCGATATCGACCGGAGTGGTGCCGGTGAACGGACGATGCCCGGCAAGGCCCTCGTACGCCACTACGCCCAGTGAATAGATGTCCGATTGCGGCGTGGCCTGCTGGCCCTGCGCCTGCTCGGGGGAGATGTATTGTGCGGTGCCCGACCACCATGCCGTCCTGGGTGATCTGGCCCTGACCCGTGGAGTAGCTCACACCGAAATCGGTGATTTTCACTTCGCCGGTGTCGGAAACCATGATGTTGGCCGGCTTGACGTCACGATGAATCACGCCGTGCGAGTGGGCCACGAACAGGCTCGCGCGGTCTGAATCAGGATGGGCAGCAGTTCGATGGGATCCATCGCGCCCTTGCTGTGGAACAGGTCCGCCAACGATTTCGAGGGGACGTATTCCATAATCAGAAAGCCGATGCCGTCATGCTCGTAGTATTCGAACAACGCAGCGATATTCGGATGCGCCAGATTGGCGGAATTATGGGCTTCGGCACGCAGACGGCGTAGCTTGGCCTCGGCGTTGGTCATGTCCGAGCGCAGCGCCTTGATGGCCACTTCACGGCCGAGCTGAATATCGTAGCCTTTCCAGACCTCGCCCATACCGCCTTGCGCAAGACGCGAATCAAGACGATATCGGCGGTGAATAAGCTGTCCTTCGATAAGTTTCACTGCTGCAAAGCCTCCTGCATCATCGCGCGCATGATCGGGCCAGCGGCGAGCGAACCGTGTACATCTGTGTTATGCACCAACACCGCGACGGCGATCTGCGGATCGTCCGCCGGCGCGAAACCGATCCCCCAGCCGTCGATGGCAGAGTTGTCGGTACCGATTTGTGCGGTACCGGTTTTGGCCGCCACCTTGATGCCGTCGATGGCCAGCTGCGGATTGGCCTCGGTCACCACGCTTTCCATCATCGTGGTGAGCTTGTCTGCGGAATCCTTGTTGAACGCATTGGCCATGGTTTGCGGTTTGGTCTGCGAAAGTACGGTGAGATCGGCGGCGCGCACACGATCGACCAGCGTGGGCTGCATCAGTTTGCCATTGTTGGCGATTGCCTGCGCGACCATCGCCATCTGCAACGGCGTGGCCGTGGTGTCGCCTTGGCCGATGGACGCCAGCGCAAGCTTGTCGTCGGTCGGATCAGAGGGGAATGTGGACGCGGTGGCCGTCATCGGGGTGCCCGTGGATTCGGTGCCGTCAATGGTGATGGTGCTGCCGAACCCGAGCTTGGTGGCCATGTCCGAAACCTTGCTCGCGCCGAGTTTCACGCCAAGCTGGGCGAACGCGGTGTTGGACGACCACGCGACGCTCTTGCAGGGAGATCTGCCCGTTGATGCCATCGGCCTGTGCCTCGTCGTTCGGCAACTGTGTGGCGGTTCCCGGCAAGGTATAGCTGGAGCCTGCAGGAATCTTCGTGTCCGTCTGATATTCGCCGGTTTCCAGCGCAGCCGAGGCGACGATGGTCTTGAACGTGGACCCTGGTGGGTACAGCTGCGAGGTGGCGCGGTTGATTAGTGGGCTATTTAGTGGGCTATTTTGGCCCGCAGAAAGTTCGCTGTAGGCCTGAGACGCGGCTTTGGTGTCATGGGTCGCAGTTTGTTCGGATCATAACTGGGCGTGCTCACCATGGCGAGGATACGACCGGTGCTGACTTCGATGGCCACCGCCGCACCATCGCGCGTACCGAGCTGATCGTAGGCAACCTGCTGCAGCTTGGGGTCGATGGAGGTTTCGATGGACGCGCCCTGATTCGTAGCGCCGGTGAGCATGGCCTTGGCCCGCTGCCAGATCAATGAATCGGCCTCACCGTTGAGCAGCATGCTGCGGGAGGCTTCCAGGCCGCGATCGGCGGTCTGGTTGATGGAGAAGAAGCCGGTGACCGGAGCATACAGCGGACCGTTGGAATAGGTACGCAGGTATTTGAATGCGTCGTTGACCGGCTCGGATTTGGCCATGACCGTGCCGTCCGAGGCCAGGATGGCACCGCGGTAGGCACCGAGCTGGTGGTACAGCGAACGGGCGTTGCGCGGATCGTTGTTCAGCGCGTTGGCCCGTACCGCCATGATGATGGTGGACGACAGGCCGAGAATCACGAACAGCGCTACCACGGCGGTGAAAGCTGACGAAGATATTTGTTCATACGCGAGTGCCTCCGTTAACGGGAGGAAGCGGGGGAATCGTGCCGGTAGCGTGTACGGTTCATCGGCTTCGGCATACGACGGAGTGGTGGTATCCACGATGGGGTCGTCAAACGATTCCGACTCGGACTGCGACGCCGTAGCCGACGCGCTGCGAGGCTGAACGATCGGCTCAGTGGCGCGGGCCCGGGCCTCAAGTTCCTTGTTGCGCAGCACGGCCAAAGCCTCGTACTGGAACGTATCCGAGGTCAGCTCCGGCTCGGGCGCATTGGCCGAGTTCGAGATGATGATGAGCAGGGTCGCGAGAATATAGTTGGCGATCAGACTGGAGCCGCCGGCCGCCATATAGGGCAGGGTCAGACCGGTCAGAGGAATCACCAGCGTGATGCCGCCGACCACGGTGAACACCTGGAAGGCCATGGTGAACACCAGTCCGGAAGCGAGCAGCTTGCCGAAGCCATCCTTGATTTTCATGGCGGTGATAAAGCCGGAGGCAATGATGAGCAGGTAGAGCATCAAAATGGCCAGGACGCCCATCAGACCGAGTTCCTCGCCCAGAGAGGCGTAGATGAAATCGGAGTTCGCAAACGTAACGAGCGAAGGATGGCCTTGGCCGAGACCGGTGCCGAGCATGCCGCCTGATGCCAGGCCGAAAATGCCGGTGACCAGCTGCCAGGAGCCGCCGGGGGTCTTGTTGTATTGCTCGTTGCTGAACGGGTGCAGCCAGGCATCGACTCGCTGACCCACGTGGCTGAACATGCCTGCGGCCAGCACGGCACCCGCGGCGAACGCGATCAGACCGATGATGATCCAGCTTTTACGGCCGGTGGCCGTGTACAGCATGGCCACGAACATGGCGAAGAACATAAGCGAGGTGCCCAGATCATGCTGCATGATGAGCACGCCCATCGAGGCGATCCACACCACGATGATCGGGCCGAGATCCTTGATACGCGGCAGCTGCAGACCGAGCATCTTCTTACCGCCCACGGCCAGCTGGTCGCGATGGTCGAACAGGTAGGCGGCGAAGAAGAACGCAAGGAACAGCTTGGCGAACTCGCCCGGCTGGAACTGGCCCAGTCCCGGAATCCTGATCCAAATGCGCGCGCCGTTCACTTCCTGGCCGACAAACGGCAGCATCGGGGCGAGCAGCAGCACCAAGCCCACCACCATCGACACGTAGGAGAAGCGCCGCAGCACGCGGTAGTCCTTCAGGAAGATGATGAGCAGCGCGGAAAGCACGATGGCGATGCACAGCCAGATCAGCTGACGTTGGGCAACCGCCCAACCTTCGCTCTGGTCGATGCGGGCGATCATGGTCACGCCAGTGGCGGTCAGCAGTAGCACGCAAGGCAGAATCGACTGGCTGGCGTACGGCTGGAAGCGCACAATCAGCCCCCACAGCACCAGAAACAGCACTACGACCAATGCCAGCATGCCGGCGTATTGCATAGGGAATTCGCCGGCGGTGCGCTGGAACATCTGGATGAACGCCAACGCACTGATTGCCATGGCAATCAGCAACAAAGAAATCTGACGTAGACGGGTAACGATCATTGAGAATCTCCCGTGGCCGCGTTGTCGGCCGCTCCGATACCGGATTTATCCGAGGAATCGGATGAGCTTGACGAACCGGACTTGTCTGACGAGGAGCCGGACTGGCTGGACGAATCCTCGGTGCTGTCCTTGGAATCGCTCTGGGAGCTGTCTTTGGAACTGTCCGGGGAATTGGACGCTCGGCCTTCTTGGCGGCGTCGGCTTCCTGCTGCTTGGCCAGTTTGCGCATTTCGGTGCGGATAATACCCACATGCGACTGCGCTTCGTCCAACGAACCGACTGTGATGCCTTGGCTCAGCTGGTCACGCCATGTCTGAGGCAGGTCCGCGGTGGCGATATTGGTGGTCTGCACTTCGTGCGAAAGCTCAAGTCCAAAGAGATTGGTCGGCACGCCACGATAAATGGCCACGGTGCCGTTGCTATCTCCCACGTAGTAGTGCGTCTGGCTCCACGTGTACACGCCCCAGCCACGCCGGCCAAGGCCAGCACGGCAAGAATGCAGGTAATAATCACCGCAAGCTTATTGCGGCGCTTCTTGGTGCGCGTGGCCTTCTTCTGCTCGATCTGCTCATCGCGGATGGCTTTGGACACATCCGGGTCGTTGGGGTCGGCGGACAGGCGCCCATCCGGCTTTTGCACCACCGGAATCTCACCGGTATCGGGATTGGCTCGTTCACCGGTCTCCTCGCGGACGGTGGACGGCTGCACCACGCGTGTGGACGACGGTTTGGCCGTGGTTTGCGCGGTCTCCGCCTCGTGCGCGCTGGCGGGCTGAATCAATGCTGCGGCGCGCTGGGCGGGGGAATCATCCTCCCGCAGTGCGCGCGGTAGCCACCGGCTCGTTGACGATGTCGGCAATCGGCTCAAGATTACGGCTGGCGGCACCGCCGACCAACGGCGTTTGGTGCGGCAGATCGAACGCATCGGCATCCAACGCCAACGTGGCATCCGCAATAACGGCCGTGACATTATCGGTGCTGCCCGCCCGCAGTGCCATCTGCACCAGACGCTGCGCGCATTCGCCCTGATCGGACAGCGTGGTCATCGTCTCTTCGATGGTGGAATCTTCCAGCACACCGCACAGACCGTCCGAGCACAGCAGCCAACGGTCGGCGGGGTGGGCTCGGCGAATCGAAATATCCGGGCGCGGGTCAATGTCAAAGTCGCCAAGCACGCGCATCACGACGTTGCGCTGCGGGTGGTTCTTGGCTTCGGACGGGGTGATACGACCGGTGTTGATGAGGTGCTGCACGTAGCTGTGGTCGCACGTGATGCGGCTCAGGTGTCCGTCGCGCAGCAGGTAGGCGCGCGAATCGCCGATATGGGCGATGACCCAGTAGCCGGCCACCAATGCCACTGCGGTAACGGTGGTGCCCATGCCGGCAAGCTTGCGTTCGCGCTTGGCCTTGCCGACGATGGCGTCATGCGCGGCCATAACGGAGGTCTCCATCATGCGGGAGATCGTCTCGACGTTGCCACCGGTGTCATCCTGCTCGATGTGGGCCAGCGACCGGATGGCGATGGAGGATGCCGTATCGCCGCCGGCGTGACCGCCCATGCCGTCGCACATGGCGATGAGATGCTCGCCGGCGAAGGAGGAATCCTGATTGTCGCGCGCACGGTGCCCACATCGGACACCGTGGTGGAATACAGGAACAGCGGTTGTGAAGCGGCGGATTTTGGCATGCGGCTACCTCAGTTCGAAGGTGGTGGCGCCGATGCGCACAGGAATACGAGCGGGCAGGATGGTGGGGCGGCTGATGCGCTGCTGGTTGACCACGGTGCCATTGGTGGAGTTCAGGTCTTCAATGGCCCACTGCCCGGAGCGCGTGTCACGGTAGACACGGGCATGGTGGGAAGACACGAATTCGTCATCGAGCACCACGGGTATTCGAGGCGGCGCGGCCAAGCGTGATGTCGGGCTTCGGGCCAGCGGCACGGAGCTGCCGGCAAGCGGACCATCGATGATGACCAACAGGGTAGGCTGCGCCGAGGCGGCGGACGACGCGGAAGCGCTGGGCTGGCGATGCGGGCTCGGCGCAGCTGCCTGCGGCGTTTCGGCCTTGGCCTTATGCACTTCACGCTCACGGCGACGACGCGCGCGCGAAGGTCGCGGACTGAACGTCTCGATGTCCTTGCGCAGCGAACGTACGGCCAGCCAGATGAATATCCACAGCAGGATCAGGAATCCATACTTGAGCAGGGCGAATGTCAGTTCGGTCATAAGTGGACGACTTTCGGGCGTGTGCTCGACTACTCCTGGGCTTGGGCGGAGGCCCAGTACAGGATGCGGGTACGGCCGATGGTGATGGTGTTGCCGTCGAGCAGCGTGGCGGCGGGCACTTGGTGGCCCTCCACGTACGTGCCGTTGGTCGAACCCAGGTCGCGGGCGATCACGCCGTTATCCGTGATGTCGATTTCCAGGTGCTTGCGGGAGATGCCCGGATCGTCGATGACGATATCGCAACCGGAACCGCGGCCGATTACCGTCTTGTCTTTGGTGAGCAGGTACTGGTTGCCGTTCACCTCGAGCACCGGGCTATCCTCGGTCTGCGCATCGGTGGTGACCGGCACGGCATTGCCCTGCACGGATTCGGAGGTGAGGTTGAAGTTGCCCTTGGACAGGTCAAGGTCTTCCTCGAAGATCACGATCACCGGGCCCACGAAGGCGTAATGCTGGCTCTTCGCGTACTCGGTGAGGTTATCGGCCAGTTCGTTGGCCAGGGTCTCGCTACCCCATGCCTCGATACGGTCGAAGTCAGGAGTACTGAGCTTGAAACGGTATTCATTCGGGGCCACCGTGCGGTCACGGCCCACGGGCATGGCCTCGGCGTCAATCTCGCGCTCCAAGGCGCTGGAAAGATCGACAGGCTGCAGGTCTTTGGAGCCAAACTTGGCGAATACTCCGTTGACTGCACCCTCCACGCTTTTTTCAAAACGGTCGAGAACGCTCATAGTCCTCCCTTTCTAATCTTCACCCATCCTACGCGGTGATGGGAATATGGAGAACAAAAAAACCGGTCTTTCACGTGACGATGAGTGCAAAATATCCAAAAATTCAGGGCGGAAATGGGTGCGGCGCACCACCGAGGTGCTTTACCGGTGGAGCACCTCGGGTGGGATGCGCGTGTTATCGATCTGTCAGGCCAGCGCGTCGCGCAGGAAATCGCGCTGGAGGGTGAGGCAGGTTTCG
>ENA-OPYV01000330-OPYV01000330.1-human-gut-metagenome-genome-assembly--contig:-NODE-330-length-14098-cov-2.235559_pt1 | contig 14098 bp, 22 predicted proteins | sample MGYA00242474_ERZ504485 | MGnify/ENA primary metagenome ERZ504485 (study PRJEB26092, sample SAMD00036263) | human gut metagenome | host: Homo sapiens | study: EMG produced TPA metagenomics assembly of...
AAACGGAAGGGTGTGTATGTTAGACGTTATTGGTTTTCAATTTATGTAGTTGCAGACAGATGTTTATTATACTCCGAACATCTCAATAATCGGTGTTGTAGAAGGTCTTTTAACTTCTGTTAATAAATACAAAAATTATTAACTAGTATCGTACAACATACACACTGTATATTGGTTTGAATCACGTAAATTATTTGAATATTATAAAAAGAGCTCATGTGTCGGCAACCGTACGGACACGTCTGCACTTAGTGAGTGGATGGTCGTTAGACCATTCAGGAACTTAGTACAGCTACGTGGGAGTCCGAACGCGAGTGGGTTGCAGCACATGAGCTCTTTTTATAATATTCCACCAATAATTTCTGTCATCAAACTAAAACTTGACAAATTATCTCAAAGGACTATAATATATTTTAAATAATAAACTTCACCGAAATTCGTTGAAGAGAACAACGCTGTTTTTGAATCAAGTGTTTCAGAGAGTCTGCGGTTGGTGTGAGCAGATACATTTTCATGAACAGATATCATCTCTAAGATGCGGACTGAACATTACTTGACATTAATATTTTGAACCAGTAAGTCTCGCCGGAATCCTCCGTTATAAGGAAAGCGTATGATAGTACGTTAAGAGCTGTAATTTTTATTGCAGAAATTGGGTGGTAACGCGGATTTAGTTCGTCCCTTTTCAGGATTTTTTCTGAGAAGGGGTCTTTTTATTGCATAGAAAATTTCGATGAAATAAAAAGTCCTCTGAGCAGGATTCTTTCTTGATTTATAGCGAAGGGCGGTGAGGAATATCAGGAGGTAACATAATATGAAACAACTACAAAAACTAAGCAAATTTTTATCAGACTACACATCTATCGTTGTCATAGCGATCGCAGTCATTACATTTTTCCTGCCATCGTTGATGGGGTGGGTGAATTTTCAATTATTCACGGATCCAGTAGCAAATAAATTCACGAGTCAGTCTATCATTATTGGTGTCATCATGTTCAGTATGGGATTGACACTGACAACAGAAGATTTCAAAATTCTTGCACAAAGACCATTTGATATCTGTATTGGTGCGATCGCTCAGTATCTGATCATGCCATTCCTGGCATTTGCAATTACAAAATTACTGAATCTGCCAGATGGAATCGCTCTTGGACTGATTCTTGTAGGATGCTGTCCTGGAGGAGTATCATCAAACATTATGTCCTATCTTTGCGGTGGAGATGTTGCATTTTCTGTTGGAATGACAACTGTATCTACAATCCTCTCTCCAGTGATGACACCACTGATGGTATCCTTTCTGGCAAGCGGAGCCAAGATCACAATTCATGGATTACCAATGTTTGTATCTATCATAGAAACGGTTATCGTACCAGTAGCGATCGGGTTTGCATTAAACTACGCATTAGGAAAAAATGAAGCATTCAAAGAAGTTCAGAAAGTCATGCCGGGTGTGGCAGTTCTTGGACTTGCATGTGTTGTTGGTGGAGTTATCTCATCACAGGGATCAAAATTCTTCCAGTCTGGAATCGTAATCTTTGTTGCAGTACTTTTACACAATGGTTTCGGATATTTCCTTGGATATTGTGCGGGAAAACTTACTGGAATGAACACAGCAAAGAAACGAACAATTCTATCGAAGTTGGAATGCAGAATGCTGGATTAGCAACAAACCTTGCAACAACAACAGCCCAGTTCGCATCAACACCAGAATCAGCAATTATCTGTGCAGTATCTTGTGTATGGCATTCAATCTCTGGAACATTACTTGCAGGTATGTTTGCACAGTATGATAAGATAAAGAGTGGGCATAAAAGAAACTGCTACAGCAAAATAAATATTTTTATTAAATGAAAAAGAGACATCCTTTACCTTGGTTAATAAATACAAAATTATCAATCAATACCATACAACATACACACTGTATAGTGGTTTGAATCAAATAATTTCCGTCATTCAAATCACAATTGTCTTGATAAAAATACATAAATAAATCTTGCATTTTAAAAACGCCTTTTGTTACTATAAACGTGACGAAGGAGTCAAAGCATAAAGAAAAGTGTGCTTTGGCTCCTTTTTTATTAGCTAGAATTAGTTAATAAAAACATTCTCTCGAGAGATTTTCAATAATGTCAGAACCAGCTACTCTGACGAGCATAGAAGCATAGTTGAAAATGAGAATGGAGGAATATACTATGAACGCAGGAGATACAGCATTTATTCTGCTATGTGCAGCATTTGTATTTATTATGACACCAGGCCTTGCATTTTTCTATGGAGGAATGGTACGAAGGAAAAACGTTGGGAACACGATGATGCAGTGTGTATTTATCATGGGAGTTTCCGTGATCATGTGGGTACTTGTTGGATATGCACTATCTTTCGGTGGAAACCATGCAGGGATCATTGGAGGAGCAAAATGGTTTGGCTTTAACGGAGTTGGAATGAAACCAGGACCATACGCAGATACGATTCCAAACCTTGCATTTGCAGCATTTCAGATGATGTTTGCAATGATCACACCAGCACTGATCACAGGATCTGTTGCAGGAAGAATGAAATTTAAAGCATTAGTTCTTTTTATTATCTTATGGTCATTGATTGTGTACTACCCAATGGCACATATGGTATGGGGAGAAGGAGGATTCTTAGCAGAGATCGGGTCTGTCGATTTCGCAGGAGGAAATGTCGTTCATATCACATCAGGGGTCAGCGGTCTGGTATTAGCTTAACACTTGGAAAACGTCGTGGATATGACCAGGGAGTCTACCACGTACATAATACACCATTTGTATTTTTTAGGAGCTGCACTGTTATGGTTTGGATGGTACGGATTCAATGCAGGAAGTGCTCTAGCAGCAAATGGACTTGCAGCACATGCATTTATGACAACATCTGTTTCAGCAGCTGCAGCTCTTGTTTCATGGATGTTGATCGAAGTATTTTCAGAAGGAAAAACAACTTTAGTCGGAGCTTCCACAGGATTAGTTATCGGACTGGTAGCAATCACACCGGGAGCCGGATTTGTTCCAATGTGGGCAGCAGTGATCTGTGGATTATTAGTAAGCCCAATCTGCTACTTCGGTGTAAAACTGATCAAAGGAAAATTAAAGATTGATGATGCATTGGATGCATTTGGATGTCACGGAATCGGTGGTATCTGGGGTGGTATCGCAACAGGATTATTTGGAATGACATCCATCAATGGAGTCGCAAAATGGAATGGATTAGTGTTTGGAGAAACAAGATTGTTTGTAGCACAGATCATAGGGATTCTTGTATCTATCGCAGTTGCAGTAGTCGGAAGCCTGATCTGTATCGCGATTGTCCGTATCTTTACTCCATTAAGAGTTGAAGAAAGAGCCGAGAAAGTCGGATTGGATGTATCAGAACACGGAGAGAATGCTTACCCAAGTTTTTAATGGTTTAGATTAAAAAGAGGTGAAAATATATGTTGATCAAAATTAATGCAATCGTTCGAGAAGAGAAATTCGAAGATGTCAAGAAGCTTTAAACAAAATCGGAGTTAATGGAATCACAGTATCACAGGTTATGGGATGCGGAGCACAGAAAGGTTTTACAGAAGTTATCCGTGGAACAAAAGTTGATATGATGATGCGTCCAAAGATTAAATTTGAGATCGTCGTATCTTCTGAAGAATGGGAAAGAAAAACGATCGAAGCTATTCAGAAATCTGCATTTACAGGAGAAGTTGGTGACGGGAAGATCTTCAGTTACGAAGTAAGGAATGTAGTTAAGATCCGTACCGGAGAACGTGATGTAGATGCATTACAGGATTAGTTCTTAAAATATCTACTATTATATAGAAGAAACAGGTGATTTTTGTGGAAAAAAATAAAAATCACCTGTTTTTATTGTGTATAAAAATTATAAAATATAATAAGAAAGATTCATTTCTTGTAATGTGATAAAAATTCGTGATAAGATGATAGCCAATCAGAGAAATAATTTTGACATTAGGAAGAGAAACATATTATATAGAAGAAAGAAGACAAGGAAAGAATGAAATTAGTAACACTAGTATCAAATAATGTAGGAGTTGATACGTATCTGGAATTAAGAAAAGCGGTCAACTTTAAACCATTATCAAGAACACAGGCGAAGAAAGCCTTAGATAACAGTTTGTATATCGTCTGCGCATACATTGATGCCAAGATCGTTGGAATGGGACGACTTGTAGGTGACGGGGCGGTCATTTGTTACATTCAGGATTTAATGATTCATCCAGATTATCAGCATTATGGAATCGGAAGTGCAATCATAGAAGATCTGATCGAGTATGTAGAGAATCTTTGTGAAGAAGGAACCGAGATCATGTTGGATCTGATGTGTGCGATCGGAAGAGAACCATTTTATCACAAACATGAATTTATTTCTCGTCCAACGGACAAATTAGGGCCTGGAATGATTCGCTACATTAGAAAGTAGAGGAAAAAATATGGAAGATAAGAGATACGATCCGTATACTGGATACGAGATTAAAGATGAAGATCCAACACAAGAATATCATACACAAGATGATGATCCATACAGACGATATCGTTACGAAGATGATCACATAGAACAACCACAGCAGGAGCAGACAAGTGGAATTGCGATCGCAACAATGATCCTTGGAATCATAGCAGTTGTATGCATGGTCAGTTGTTGCTGCACGCCAATCGCAATTATCACTGGGATTGCAGCGGTCATTTGTTTTGCGGTGACACCAAAAGTCAGAGGAACAAGAGGAAATAAGGCGAAAGCAGGATTGATCTGTGGGATTATAGGCATCATTGGTTCTGTGATCTTGATCACAGTTTTTGTTGTGAATATTTTGCTTAGTTCGGATTTTCAAAATGAAATGAAAGAGTTTAATACACATTATGATACATATATCGATGAAAATGATGACTCTATATAAGATCATAAGAAGTATGCCATGCTTCTTTAAGGAAGTAACACATTTCTATTGTCCGGCATGCGGCGGGACAAGAAGTGTGATCGCACTGCTGCATTTGGATATTGAGAGAGCATTTTTTTATGTAATCCAACCGTTGTATATACCGGGGTTATGTTTCTATGGTGTATTGCAGGATGGATGGTAAAGAAACTGACAGCCAGAGAGATGAAGAGCATGAAGCCGAGATTGTGGATGCTGATTTTGGGAGTGTGTATTTTCTTTGGATATGCGGTAATCAGAAATATACTGGTGTACCAGTTTGGATATGATTATTTGGGAGACCTCATTCATTACACAGAATTTAATTAAATATTTGTCACAGATCAAAAAGTGCCATCTTTTTTGTAACAGAAAAAGATGGCACTTTTTAATGCTGCCAAAGTAAAAGGTCTATTGCTTGTACTTGTATAAGAATACATCGTATAATAAACATAAAGAAAGAGGTGTCATATGAAAGAATGGAAAGAATATTTATTTAAAGTCAATGGATTTGAAATGACAGCGGTCTATAACGAAGATACGATCCAGAAGTTTTTCTTCCTTTATTAAAACAATTACAGCAGTTACAAAAAGAAAAAAAGGAACGGATCATTGTATTTATGGCAGCACCGCCGGCTGTTGGAAAGACAACATTATGTGAGTTTTTGGAATATTTATCAAAACAAGATCAAGAGTTTACAGACATTCAAGCATTAGGATTAGATGGATTTCATTATCACTCTGATTACATTAATTCTCATGATGCGATCGTGCTTGGAGAAAAAGTTCCAATGAAGCAGGTAAAAGGATGTCCGGAAACATATGACACAGAAAAATTAAGACAGAAACTTGAAAAGATAAAAATAGAAGATATTTTTATGGCCGATTTATGATAGAAATCTTCACGACGTTGTGGAAAATCAGATTAAAAGTTACCAAAGATATCATTTTGATCGAAGGGAACTGGTTACTATTAAAACAAGAACCATGGAAATCCATGCAGCAATACGCAGACTATAAAATCTTGATCCTGGCAGAGGAAGAGATGTTGAAAGAACGTCTGATCTCAAGAAAGGAAAAAGGAGGTCTCACAAGAGAAGAAGCTGTGGAATGGTATCAAAACAGTGACAGTAAAAATGTGACAAGAGTTTTAAAAAAATTCCTGCCGGAAACATTTGAATCTGCTGTTACAAGTGGAACAGGATAACGATTATTTGCAAGTAAAATAATGACCAATTTTGCAAGAAAACAGAAGATATTAGTAACAAGTGAAAGCTTGCAACCCACGTATAAATAGAGTATAATAAACTAGATGTGAAAAAGTTAACGAATTATATGGAGGACAAACTATGTTAGTATCAGCAAAAGAAAATGTTAAACAAGGCGAAAGCCGGACATTACGCAGTTGGACAGTTCAACATCAACAACTTAGAATGGACAAAATCTATTTTATTAGCAGCAGAAGAGACAAGATCTCCAGTGATCCTTGGTGTTTCTGAAGGAGCAGGAAAATATATGACAGGATATAAAACTGTTGTAGGAATGGTTAACGGAATGTTAGAAGAATTAAACATTTCTGTACCAGTAGCTCTTCACTTAGACCATGGTTCTTACGAAGGATGCTACAAATGTATCGAAGCTGGATTCTCTTCTATCATGTTTGATGGATCTCACTATCCAATCGAAGAAAATGTTGAAAAAACAAAAGAACTTGTAAAAGTTGCAACAGGAAAAGGAATGTCTATCGAAGCTGAAGTTGGATCTATCGGTGGAGAAGAAGACGGAGTTATCGGTAAAGGTGAATGTGCAGATCCAGAAGAATGTAAAGCAGTTGCAGATCTTGGAGTAACAATGCTTGCAGCAGGAATCGGAAACATCCACGGAAAATACCCAGAAAACTGGGAAGGATTAAGCTTCGATACATTAGATGCAATCCAGCAGTTAACAGGAGATATGCCATTAGTATTACACGGTGTACAGGAATTCCTGATGACATGATCAAAAAAGCAATCTCTCTTGGAGTAGCTAAGATCAATGTTAATACAGAATGCCAGCTTGCATTTGCTGACGCTACACGTAAATATATCGAAGCAGGAAAAGACCTTGAAGGAAAAGGTTTCGACCCTCGTAAATTATTAGCACCAGGTGCTGAAGCTATCAAAGATATGGTAATCACAAAGATCAAATTATTCGGATCTGAAGGAAAAGCTGACGAATAAGATTTATCATTTCTTAATGAAATTGAATATTGATAATGTAAGAACTCCACAGCGTATGCTGTGGAGTTCTTTATTAATCTTCAGTTTTATCAGGTGAGATGTAGATTTTGTAGATTTCTTCAGTTGTTAGATTAATATTCTGCGAAATGCATTCGTAAAGTGATTGAATGTTGTCAGGTTCTTCTTCCAGTTCGTCAGAAATTTGAATGAAAGATTTTGATTTCTGGATTTTCTTTTTTATTAGTTGAATTAATCGGAAGGTTTCTCCTTCAGCACGTCCTTCGGCTAGCCCTTCTGCACGTGCTTTTCGCTTCTCAAGAATCTTTTCTTCCCATTCCTGCATATATTTCACTCCAATCTCTTCGCTGGATTTCACAATATTGACGTGATTCTTAATTTCCTGAAGGCGTGAAGTAGAGCAAGATATTTCTTCAGTAGTATGTTCCATATAGTAAAGAAGCTCCTTTAATTCAGGACTAATATCTTCTGAATTTTTTACCATGCGTATTTAGAAAAATTCGCGTAGCACCATCTTCTAATGGCTGACCAGTTTCAGCACAAGTCATTTGAAAAGTATATTGATATAATCCTCTTCCAAACAGATCGAAAGGTGCAATGATAATAGAATAACAGTCTTTCATATTCGAAAAATCTACTTCTCCAGGATCTAATAATTTGGAGTCAATCAGAGCCTGATAAAAACGACTTCTATGAGGAAGATTTTTCGTATTTTCTTTTTGAGCTTCTACATTATAAACAGCATCGGTTTCATCCTCTGCCCATACGTCAAGTCGCACCTGTCGTTTTAGAGGCGAAGTCCGACTTTCGTGTTCAGATTGTGGACGGCCTTTGATGGAGATATCTTCTCCAAGAATAATAGATAATATATTCTCAAATGTCTTAGGATCTTCCATAACTTCAGCAAATAAAAAAGCGGTCAAGTAAAGTTAAATCTTGCAGCGATTTTTTATTTTTACTCATAAGTTTCTCCTTTCATTGTATAAAAAAAATACAGATAGTGGCAAGCACTGTTAGATAAGAAAATAAATTAAAAGATAGACAATTAATTATGTACCAGATATACTAAAAAATATTCTTTTGAATAAAGAATATGAAAAAGAGGGAGAGGAGGGAAAATATGCAAGCAATCAAAAAACAATGGTTCACATTACTCCTAATGATCATTCAGGCAGTTATAATCATCTTTATACAGCCAGAGATAGGATCTGTTAAGTTTATGTAACCTTATGTTTATTGCAATTTTGCAGAAGACGAGAGAAATGTATTCTTAAACTTGCTTGGGAAGATAAGTTTTACTTTTATGTGCAATGCATTGTCATGTATTTGATGACGCTGATTTTTGGACTTATCCTTGCACTGGATCATGGTTCAGGATCTCTTACAGTAACAACGAAGGCATTTAATGCATTACAGATGATCAATATTATCCTAAGATTTATTATGACATATGGACTGATCGATCAGGAAGAGGACCGCAGAAAACTATACTTCCACAGTGTGTTTATGCTGGTGTTCTTTGTTCTTACAGCAATTGCATATAGCTAGATTTTACATAAGATCATAAGGAGAGTGGAATGAAACAAAATAAAAAAACAGTCATGATCATTGGATGTATCACAACAATCTGTACATTCATAGCAGCAGTTTTGATCGGCTGGAATCATATGGTCAAGATCACAAAAGGACCAAAGAATGAAAAAGAGATCGGATATTATCAATGGAATCATGATCAAATGGATTCAATTTTAGGTATTACAACATTTACATATCACGGAGACCGTTATGAGACAGCTGATGGCGGTGGAGATGGAGCCATGAGTTTTGGTTATCTGGAAGCTTCTATGAAAGGCAGAAAACCAGCATTTTGGCTGAAAGAAACGATGAATCAGACAGACAAAAAGATTGTCAAAACCATTTCTTGGTGGAAAGCTGCAGCAGAACCTGTCTATGCACTTTCATCAAACAGTGGCTGTGATATGGTCTTTCTTGATCCAAGTGATAAAACCATGATGCAGACGGTATTTTGGAAAGTAAAAGACAGACAGAAGCTGGAAGCGTATTATACAAATTTTGATAATTACAATTTTAAACTTACAGAGTCCAAAACAAATGAACGAAAGACGATTTCATCAAAAGAAGCGAAACAGTATGCCAAATTGCAGCAGATTCGAAAAGATGCTCAAAATGTTAAAAAACAATATACCATTTATGGAGAAAGCAAAGATCATATCGCATATGTCGAATTTGATATCATGACAGTTGGTGGGAAACAATATCTAGGAAAAGACGAAGAGTGGTAGGAAAACTCAAGAAAAATTCTCAGAATGTCAAGGAAACCTTGACATTCTTTTTTTAATTCGACTATAGTAGTCCTAGATAGGAACACGAGGTGAAAGTGATGGATAATGTAGAGCGTCTGATGGAATTCGGACTTACAAGACACGAAGCCAGTCTTTACATTTTACTGACACTGGAAGGAAGCCTTAACGGATACGAGGCAGCCAAACAAAGCGGGATCTCAAGATCGAACGCTTACAATGCACTGGCAGGCTTGGTAGACAAAGGCGCAGCCTATATACAAGAGGAAGATACAGTTCGTTACACACCAGTAGCGATCGAAGAATTCTGCAGTAATAAGATCCGGCATCTGGAACAGAAGAAGACAGAGCTGATCGCGGAACTTCCGGGCAAACGCAAGAACGAAGGCGGGTATCTGACGATCAAAGGCGAAGAACATATTTGCGATAAGATCATTGATATGCTGCTTTGTGCAGAAGAGCGTGCGTATATCTCTGTATACAATGAACGACTGGAGATGTTTCGGGAACACTTAGAGAAGATGGTAAGTGAAGGAAAGAAGTCGTGATCATAACGAATGAACCATTTGATTTACAAGGAGCAACTGTTTATCTGACAGAATGTAAGAAAGAACAGATTCGATTGATCACGGATTCCAAGGACGTTTTAACAGGCGCGATCACAAATCGTTACGAAGCAACCAGCCTGTATTCCAGTAACAATAATCTGGTGGAAGTATTTAAAGATGCACTGGCCAATGAAATACAACTATTAAAAATGAAATAAATATACAAAAAGTATAGAAGAAAGGAGCCAAACACCATGGCAAAAGTACCATTGTAACAAAAGAACAGTTAGATGAAATCGTAAAAAAATATCCAACACCATTTCATTTATATGATGAAAAAGGAATCCGTGAAACAGCAAGAGGATTATACAAAGCATTTTCATGGAATAAAGGATTTAAAGAATATTTTGCTGTAAAAGCGACACCAAATCCAACAATCTTAAAGATTTTAAAAGAAGAAGGATGCGGAACAGACTGCTCATCTTTAACAGAACTTATGATGTCAGATCGTTGTGGATTCGATGGAAGTGAGATCATGTTCTCTTCTAACGATACACCAGCAGAAGAATTTATTCTGGCAAAACAGTTAGGTGCAACGATCAACTTAGATGACATTACACATATCGAATTCTTAAAAGAATGTGCCGGAATCCCAGAAAAGATTTCCTGCCGTTACAATCCAGGTGGAGTTTTCGCATTAGGAACAGATATCATGGATAACCCAGGAGATGCAAAATACGGAATGACAACAGAACAGATCTTTGAAGCTTTCAAACAGTTAAAAGAGCTTGGTGTCAAAGAATTCGGAATCCATTCTTTCCTTGCAAGTAACACGGTTACAAATGAATACTATCCAACACTTGCAAAACAGTTATTTGAATTAGCAGTTAAATTAAAAGAAGAAGTTGGAGTTCATATCGGATTTATCAACTTATCTGGTGGAGTTGGAATCCCTTACCTTCCAGATCAGGAAGGTAATGACATCGCTGTCATTGGTGAAGGTGTACACAAAGTATATGACGAAGTATTAGTACCAGCCGGAATGGGAGATGTGAAGATCTTTACCGAACTTGGACGTTACATGCTTGCACCAAACGGACATTTAGTAACAAAAGCAATCCATGAAAAACATACACATAAAAGAATACATTGGTGTTGATGCATGTGCAGTCAACTTAATGAGACCTGCAATGTATGGAGCGTACCATCACATCACAGTTATGGGTAAAGAAAACGAACCAGCAGATCATGTATATGATATTACAGGATCTCTTTGTGAAAATAACGATAAATTTGCGATCGACCGTAAATTACCAAAGATCGACATGGGAGATCTGTTAGTGATTCATGATACAGGAGCACACGGATTTGCAATGGGATATAACTATAATGGTAAATTAAAATCTGCAGAAATCTTATTAAAAGAGGATGGAACAACAGAAATGATCCGTCGTGCAGAAACACCAGAAGATTATTTTGCAACGATCAAAGGATTTAATTTCTAAGAAAAATTAACAGATCAATATGAGATGTTCCAAAGCAGGGCAAGTATAGGAAATTCTATACTTGCCTTTTTCATATATTACGAGTAAATTATATACAAGAAACAAAATGATACACGGCAAAACAGCATTTCAAAAGACGAAAGGCATTTATAGACAGGAGAAATCACATGAATTTATTTGACATCGTAGGACCAGTGATGGTCGGACCGTCGAGCTCTCATACAGCAGGTGCTGTAAGGATCGGACAGGTATCAAGGCACCTGCTCGGAGAATCGGTAAAAGAAGCTAAAATACTATTACATGGATCATTTCTTGCAACAGGAAAAGGACATGGTACAGACAAAGCATTAGTGGCAGGATTACTTGGCATGGCAGCCGATGACATTCGGATTCCAGACAGTTTTGACATTGCAAAAGAATCAGGAGTGAAATTTGAGATTGGAAAGATTCAATTAAAAATGCACATCCAAACAGTGTAAAATTATTACTTGTCGGAGAATCAGGAAGGAATCTTGAGATTGTAGCCTGTTCCTTAGGCGGTGGACGAATTAAGATCTGCACGATTGATGGACTGGAAGCAAACTTTAGCGGGGAGTATACAACATTAGTCGTACACAATGATGACCAGCCAGGACATGTAGCAGAAGTAACATCAATGCTTGCTCATAAATCGGTTAATATCGCAACGATGCAATTATACCGTGATCACAGAGGTGGAAGTGCAGTCATGGTCATTGAATGTGACAAAGAAATACCAGAAGAAGGTCTGAACTTTTTGGAACGTCTGGAAGGAATCCAGAAAGTTACATATCTTGCTAAGATGAAGGAGGACTAGAGTATGGGATTTGCATCCGTAGAAGAGATAGAAACAAGAGCAAAAGAACAGGAATGTCAATTATGGGAAACAATTTTACATGATGATATGACAGAACGACAGGTAGACCGCCTAGAGTCTATCGGGAAAATGAGCAGTATGTATCTTGCAATGAAAGATGCCAATGAAAGTTACGATAAAGACTTAAAGTCACAAAGCGGTCTTTCTGGCGGCGACGGTGAAAAGATGATGGAAGAGGTTAGAAAAATGCAGAATCTGACCGGTGAATTTGTCGGGACCGTCATGGCAAATGCTTTAAAAATGGGCGAATCAAATGCCTGTATGAAACGTATCGTAGCAGCACCGACAGCCGGAGCATGTGGGGTGCTTCCAGCAGTATTGATCACATATGAACAATTTCATAAAGTACCAGAAGCAAAGATGCTAGAAGGAATGTATATTGCGGCAGGAGTCGGACAAGTTATCGCAGAACGTGCCTGTATCGCAGGGGCACAAGGAGGATGTCAGGCAGAGATCGGTTCTGCCTCCTGTATGGCAGCAACAGCTATTACGTACATTCGCGGCGGCAGCACAAAGCAGATCTTTGATGCAGGAGCATTTGCCTTGAAATCATTATTGGGATTGGTATGTGATCCATTAGGTGGTTTGGTAGAAGTACCATGTATCAAGAGAAATGTCATTGGATCTGTCAATGCGATCACAGCCTCAGATATGGCAATGGCAGGCATTGAAAGCAAGGTTCCATTGGATGAAGTGATCGATGCAATGGCAGAAGTCGGAGACTCTTGCCATGTTCTTTAAAGGAAACCAGTCAGGCAGGTCTTGCCCAGACAGAAACAGGCAAAAAATATATGCCGGAATCATAAAATATTTGTAAGTAAAGGAAGGAAAACAATGATAGAAGTATGTTGTGGAAGCTTCGAAGATGCCATGATGGCAAGCGAATGCGGAATCAAAAGAGTAGAATTAAACAGTGCATTAAGTTTAGGTGGATTAACACCATCTTTAGGAAGCTTGATCATGATCAAACAATACAGCGATATTGAGATCGTATCTATGGTAAGAGCCAGAGCAGGGGGATTCTGCTATACAAATTACCAGTATGAACAGATGCTTGAGAATCTTAAGCTACTATTAGCATATGGGACAGATGGAGTATCTTTCGGTTTCTTAAATGAAGACCGAACAATCGATAAGAACCGTTGTCAGGAATTCTTGGAAAATGTAAAAAATGAAGGACGCAAAGCAACATTCCATAGAGCATTTGACTGCACAAGAGATCCATATGAGGCAATCGAAACACTGATCGATCTAGGATTTGATCGATTACTGACAAGTGGACAGGAAGCAACCGCAGAAGAAGGAATTCATCTGTTAGCAGATCTTCAGAAAAAATATGGGAACCAGATCGAGATCATCGCAGGATGTGGAGTCAACGAAAACAACGCCCAGAAGATCATAGACAAAACAGGAATCAAACAATTACACAGCACATGCAGAGCTGGGGAGTCGATGCGACTGGAATGGGAGAGAGAGTATCATTCCAGGTATCCGATGAAGATGGAGATCGGTACCGAAGTGTTTCTGTAGATAGAATTAAGAAATTTGTTCAGATTTGTGGATAAATTTTAATTTGCATAACGGAAATGTATCGAGTATTCATAAAAACATAAAAAAGATAGAGGTACGAAAAACGAATTCCATTGACGGATT
>ENA-OPYV01000331-OPYV01000331.1-human-gut-metagenome-genome-assembly--contig:-NODE-331-length-14051-cov-1.886311_pt1 | contig 14051 bp, 24 predicted proteins | sample MGYA00242474_ERZ504485 | MGnify/ENA primary metagenome ERZ504485 (study PRJEB26092, sample SAMD00036263) | human gut metagenome | host: Homo sapiens | study: EMG produced TPA metagenomics assembly of...
ATTATTCAACTACCTGAATGGAGAATGGGAGCTCCCCTTTGCAATAGAAAAATCAAGCAAACTCACGCATTTACTTCCCGAAAACAAATGACTTGGTTCAAGAGAGACCCGGAAATCACGTGGTTCCATCCTACACAAGCAGAAGAAATTATGAAATTCCTGGAAGAACGAATCAATCAGGCGTAGCCGATTGGTTGTCTTCCAGCAAGAATTCTTTCCGGAACATATCCACAAACAAAAGGAACAGCGATACGAGCAACGGACCAAATATCACTCCCATAAAACCAAATAAAGGGAGTCCAGCCACTACACCGAAAATCGTAATCAACGGATGCACATCCGCCATTTTCTTCTGAAGCAGGAAACGTATCAGATTATCGCACTGTGATACGATGATAGCTCCATATCCCAGCATCATCAAAGCATTTACCCAACTTCCTACAATCAGGAAGTAGATGGTAATCGGTACCCATACCAAAGCGGTACCCACCAAAGGAATTACCGAAGCAAAAGCTGTCAGCATGGCACTTAGAAATGGGTTGGGAGCATCACAAATCAAATAGCCTCCTAACGATATAAATCCTTGGATAATGGCCAGCAAAGGAATTCCGATGGCGTTGGAACGCACCATCAACTGTACCTTCTTCAACACTTCAATCTTATTCTCGGCTTTAAAAGGCAACAATGTAGATATATAGTGCTCCATGGGTTTTTTCCTTCGTAAAGCATAAAAGAACAACAGCATGATGGCCACGCACAGATTAACCAGCAGGTCGCTCACCCCCGTCATTACCGACTGACCAATGGAGGAAGCCTGTGACACAAAGAACGAAAGACTCTTCTCCGACAAAATATCGAAGCCCGTACGGTCTTTGATAAAATCAATCACATGCCATGCCGGACGAATGATGGCCTCCGTATCAAAATGCATCTTCGAAACCTGGCTCACCAAAGCCCAGCTAAACAGAGAAAGTGGTATCAGAATAAAAAGTGTCACTCCAATTGTCACCAGCCATACAGCCAATGCCGGCTTCATTTTGGTCTGAAGCCAGAAAGTGAAGTTACGCAACAGCAAATAAAGCGTAAATCCTCCCAGAATACCGTTCATAAACGGCTGTGCCTGGCGGAACAGCAAATATCCCAATCCAATGATAAAAACAATCAGTGAATATTTCCAATACCTTTCTTTCATGGTTCTTTAATTTATACTGTCACACTAATTCTCCTTTGCTTCTTCCTGCGGAATACGGAAAGCCGTGTAAAGTTCCAGTACTGCCGCTACCGTCAGGCAAACAATCCATTCGTTCCGTTTCCACAGCAACATGATTACTCCGGTCAACACCAGCAACATGGCTCCCAAAAGCTGCTGACGGCGCAAACGACGGATAATGATATTCTTTCCCTTATAATCGGAAACCAGCTGTACGTAGGCAAACAAGCAGGCCCCTACCAGATACACATACGGAGCCCATGCCAGTTTTACAAACTGCAATGCCAAGCCAATAAACAACACAATGGCTCCCACTACAGCCAGTTTATCCTTCATCTTTGATTCCATCACTTGTCTTCTTCAAAAATAAAAATATCCTCATTTTCTTTCTTCATCAGGTATTTTTCACGAGCCACCTTCTCCAATGCTTCCTTATTTGAGGTAATCTCCTTCAGCAACTTGCTGTCCTCCTCATACTGCTTCCGGTAACGCTCTATTTCCGTATTCAACTGATGAATTTCACGCTTATGTGCTATGCGGCGTATCAGACTGTTTTCATCCAACACTCCGATAATCAACAGAAAAGCACCGATGGTTACCCAATACTTATGCCTTCCGATAAAAGCCCATATATTAGCCAGTTTACCCATAAATACACACTTTATTACCCTTGCAAAGATAGAAATTATTTCCTAGCAAGCCCATGACAAGAAAGAGATTTTATGTACATTTGCAGAAATATCAAGGAATCAAACAAAAGAATCGACACATGGAAAATTATATCGTATCGGCACGCAAATACCGTCCCTCTACTTTCGATACCGTAGTGGGACAACGTGCATTGACCACGACCCTGAAAAATGCCATTGCCAATCATAAACTGGCGCATGCCTACCTGTTCTGCGGTCCGCGAGGAGTAGGAAAGACCACCTGCGCCCGTATCTTTGCCAAGACCATCAACTGTCTTCACCCGACCAGTGAAGGAGAGGCATGCAACGAATGTGAGTCATGCAAGGCTTTCAACGAACAGCGTTCCTATAATATCCATGAGTTGGATGCGGCCTCCAACAACTCAGTCGAAGACATCCGTTCCTTGATTGAGCAAGTACGCATCCCGCCCCAAATCGGCAAGTACAAGGTGTACATCATCGACGAGGTACACATGCTGTCTACCGCCGCATTCAATGCCTTTCTGAAGACACTGGAAGAACCGCCTCAGCATGCCATTTTCATTCTGGCCACCACTGAGAAGCATAAAAATTCTTCCCACCATCCTGAGCCGGTGCCAGATTTACGACTTCAGCCGCATCACGGTCAACGATACGGTGGAACACTTGGAGAACGTAGCCCGCAAGGAGCACATCGAGGCCGAACCGGAAGCCCTGAACGTCATTGCACAGAAAGCCGACGGGGGTATGCGTGATGCCCTCTCCATCTTCGACCAGGTAGTGAGCTTCACCAACGGGCACATCACCTACCAAAGTGTGATTGAGAACCTGAACGTATTGGACTACGAATATTATTTCAAGCTGACCGATTTCTTCCTGGAAAATAAAGTAGCCGAATGTCTGCTCACGTTCAATGATATTCTTCGAAAAGGATTTGACGGCAACCATTTCATCACGGGACTGACTTCGCATTTCCGAAACCTGCTGGTAAGCCGCGACCCGTCTACCCTGCAACTGCTGGAAGCCGGTGCTTCTATCCGGGATCGATACCAGGCTCAAGCGCAGAAATGTACGCCACAATTCCTGTACAAAGCCATGAAGCTGTGCAACGACTGCGACCTGAACTACCGGCAAAGTAAGAACAAACGCCTGCTGGTAGAGCTTACCCTTATTCAGGTGGCACAACTCACAGCCGAACCGGAAGATGCCGGAAGTGGGCATGGCCCTAAGAAACAGTTATCCCCCGTCTTCCATACGGCACAAGCCAATCAGCCTGTAGCCCAGCCCGCACAAGCGACTCATGCAGCTACAGCTCCGGTCTCTCAGCCGACTCCTCAGCCTCAACCGGCAGCAGCAAGTGCACAACCTTATACAAGCACCTTGCAACAATCGGAAGTACCTTACACCAAAAGCAGTCCACTGCCCAAAGTCAGTACGGAAAGAAAAGCACCGGTCATCAAAGCCGGCAGTTAGGCATGTCTATCCGCAAGACACAGACGGCCACCGCAGAGCCAGCTGCACGAACTGCGTCCAATGCGCCCGTGCAACAGCCCGTGACAGAGACATGGGAAGATTACATGTTCAATGAAAAAAGACTTAGGCTATTACTGGCGTGAGTTTGCCAGTCTGCTACCTAAAGAAGAGGCTGCCAATGCCGGACGCATGATGAACATGCACCCTCACCTGCTGGCCGACCAACAGACATTTGAAGTAGCGGTGGACAATGACATGGTTCAGAAATACATGCAGCAACTGGCACCGAAAATAGAAGCCCATCTGCAAGAGAAGCTGCATAACCGCAAAATCAGAATGACTACACGGGTAAGCGAGCCAACGAAAAAAAAAAAACGTGCGTGCCTATAGCCACGTAGAGCGTTTTCAGATGATGAGCAAGAAAAACCCCAGTCTGCTGAAACTCAAGGAAGCCCTCGGCCTGGAACTTTCCTGATGCCGAAATATCCAATAAAAATACGGGCGGAGAAACATTCAATGCTGCTTCTCCCGTATCCTTTTTATATTTCGGTAAAACTCCCCGGCTTACAAATCATGATTCTTCATCCGATACTCAGCCAGTTCCTCGTACTTTGTTCCCGGACGACCGTAATTACAATACGGATAAATGGAAATACCGCCACGTGGAGTAAAGATACCCGTCACCTCAATGTATTTCGGATCCATCAGTTTAATCAAGTCTTTCATGATGATGTTCACACAGTCTTCATGAAAATCGCCGTGATTACGGAAACTGAACAAATACAGCTTCAAGCTCTTGCTTTCCACCATCTTCACATCCGGCAGGTAGCTGATACGGATTTCCGCAAAATCCGGCTGCCCCGTAATCGGGCAAAGACTGGTAAACTCCGGACAGTTGAAACGTACCCAGTAATCATTCTCCGGATGTTTGTTTACAAACGATTCCAGCACCTCAGGCGCATAATCCTGCTTATATACTGTTTTCTTATTACCTAACAAAGTGAGTTCGTCTTTTCTTTCCATACTTACTTATTTTGTTTTGAAGCCAAATATTTTTCCAACCCCTCACGGCGCAATTTACAAGCCGGACAATGTCCGCACCCGTCACCCGGGATTCCATTATAACAAGTCAGTGTCTCATTTCGAACCAAGTCAAGCACTCCCAGTTCATCGGCCAGTGCCCAAGTCTGTGCCTTGTCAATCCACATCAGCGGTGTATGAATCACAAACTGTTCTTCCATGGCCAGATTCAGTGTCACGTTCAGCGACTTGATAAACGAGTCCCGACAATCGGGATACCCGCTGAAATCTGTCTGCGATACCCCCGTCACCATGTGATGGATACCTTTCTCACGCGCATAAACCGCTGCAATGCTCAGGAAAAACAAGTTTCTCCCCGGAACGAACGTATTCGGAAATGAATCTTTCGGTTTTTCCTCATCCATGTGAATAGACGTATCCGTCAGAGAGTTTTTTCCCAGGTGCCCAATAAATGACACATCCATGACTTCAAACTCTACCCCGCTCCTTCGCAATTTCACGCGCCAGTTCCACTTCCATTTCATGCTTCTGTCCGTACAGAAAGCTCAGTGCATATACTTCTCAAAATGCTTTTTTGCCCAGAAAAGACAGGTCGTAGAATCCTGCCCGCCGCTAAAAACGACGAGGGCCTCCTTATTATTTACCATATTTCTTAGATTTCCTTGATTCTTAACACATTATACGAGATGTGCTCGTCATATACATCTGTATCATCCACTCGCTTGATGTACTTCACTACACGAACAGTTACCGGCAGTACAATCACTTCATACAAAGTCTTGAGTACCACCTGCACCAGCATCATCTTGGCCAGCTCACTCACCGGCATCAGTCCGCCAAAAGCCAGCGGGAAGAAAATCAGCGAGTCGGCTCCCTCTCCGGCTATGGTCGACAATACGGCACGGGCAGAGAAATTCTTTCCGTGTGAAGCCACTTTCATGCGGCTCATCACATACGCATTGATAAACGAACCTACCAGAAAGGCTGTCAGACTGGCTACCGCAATACGAGGTGCCATGCCGAATACGAAATTGAAGCTTTCTTCTCCCTCCCAGAACGGAGCAGCGGGAAGAGCCACTGCCAACTGTCCCATGGCCACTACCATGAAATTCATGAGGAAGCCCATCCAGATAATCAGACGCGCCTTACGGAAGCCCCATACTTCGGCAATACAGTCATTAATAATGTAAGAAATCGGGAAAACAATGAGTCCGGCAGTTACAGAAATCGGACCCAGCTGTACGACTTTGGTTTCTAAAAGATTAGCTGCTACCAAGCAGACACAAAACACAATGCCCAAAACCAATAAAAGGCACTGATACGAGATTTTCTTTTTTCATCGCTCCTGTTTTTTTTACGTGGTGTTCTAGAATACACGACCGCTATTCACGGCATCGCATGTAAATGTTCTCTTTTTAATCGGGCGCAAAGATACAAAGAATTTTCGGGACTAAGCATCTTTCTAATCTAATTATCTTACATACCTGCGATAAACCTGTTGCAGATACTTATCCGACAGATTTCCCTTCCCTTGCATCTGATGATAATAAAACAAGCCTTTATAATAGCTCCGATAATCAAACATACCAGATGTTGTAAACGGATAAGCATATATATCCCCCATTATTTTAATATATAACCATACGGCATTTTAGCCGGATTAGCCTGAAGATGAATAAAATGTTTACCATAGACTTTATAATCCGGCTCCACTAGCACACGAACAGACTTCTTGTGTCCCACAAAAGCAAAAGAATATTTCGTGCGTACCGGGATCCCTCCCTGATGTGCGGCAACCCAATCCATACAACCGATAGAGGTTCTCAAAATACTGTCCGCATTGAAACCTTCGAAATCAGGCAACGAATCAAAATGAATATTGCTTGCCTTTCCGTTCTTTTCTATCACAAACGAACCTGCCACACTATAATCCTCATTGATTTCTTCTGCTGCAACAAATCCTTGAAAGGAGTGGCTAAATCTCCCAGGAAAGATCTCTCCCCCTGATAAACAGGTGGTATCTCAGGATTTAAAATTACCTTTTCAACATCAGACGGAGAGGTATGAGTGTTGGCATACACATCCTTCAAATAGGGTATATAAACACTTTTCTCTCCTTTCGCTCCTCCACTCCTTGCAATCAGACAATCATGCCATGTAACTGCAATATCACGCTTATCTACCGTTTTGGCGGGTCTCCAACGAGGAGATTCCTCCATAATTTGCTTTACCTTACTAACCATTACAGCATCTCCGCCTGCGACTTCCACATCACACACACATCCTTTTTCATTCACCGTATACTCAATGGAAAGCGTATCTTCCGTCACAACTCCCGATGCAGACATCCGAGCACATATCCATTCCATAAAATTCTCCCTTCCATTAAAAGGACGCAACACCTGCCCTTCTGAAGCAAAACGAGGTGGCATATACAAAGAAATCCGTTCCACCTCCCGACGCTTTTCCTCCGGAAGAAATTCATAAAAGTCAATCCACATGTATTTATTGGCGTCTTCTATATCCAACAACGGAGTATTACACCGTGGAGCCCTCCTAACGACCCTTTCAATCTCCCTTTCAAATGCCGGATTCAACGTACTGAAACGGCTGGAAACAAACACTCTTCCATCCCATGCCACGCTAAGACACAATTGCTCTATTCCCGCCGTATGATATTTATAAGCATCTTCCGGATACTGAATCTGCGTCAACATCCAAGACGAGATACGATTCAAATCCCATCTTGCAGTATCTACCACCTGAGCCACCCCAGTACTGAAAGACAGTACACATACATACAAAAGACAGCAAATTTGAGGACTCTATCATACGATAAATTTAATATAGATACGAACGGCAGACTCCGAACTAAGGATTCTTTACAATCAGAACATCCACAAAATCAAAGCAATAGTTAACGAAACAAATATATAAAACAATTTATAGACAACCAAATAGATTTACCTTTTTTACATAGGCAATTGTTTTTCTAAAACATGAAGGAAACAAAAACAAATCCTTCCTCAAAGTTTATGTCTCTCGGTGCAAAAACCTACGTTCTCCTTACGCAAAACCTACATTTCCGCACCGGGAACCGTAAGTTTTACGTCAAGGAAACATAAAAAGAATAACGATATCTGAAAAACTTCACAAGGCCAATTCACAAAATGAAAAACTAAAGAATGAAAGCGTTACAAAAATTAGAATCAGATACAGAAAACAGGAATATGATTTTCAAAAAACAATGAAAAGAAAAGGATTCGTTGACACACAAAATCAACTTTGCATCATAAGAATATGGAAAATATAAATTATCTTTACACTATATTCAGGAAATGAAGATATCATTAAAGGAGAGGTAAAGAGCTTCCAGTAAACGAAACCAAAGAAATCTTTGAAAAAGATATGTTTGAAAAAGCATCTCGCTCCAGTAAATAAGACAAAGAACAGAAGTATTATACACAATATTTCATACTCCTTGTGATGGAAATAATAAAATAAACCAATGTTGAATTTACAATAAATATAAAATAAACATGAGAACAATTGTGACTATTTTAGTAATGATACTTTTGGTTCAAACTACGAAGGCGCAAGAGCTTATTTTGAAACAACAACGGGAGAAATTGTAACAAAAAAGCAAATTCATAGACCCATTTAGGAAGAAAACTTATAATAATATAACACCTTATATTTTGAAACAAACTACAAATGAATCTTTACAGAATGGTGATTCCTATACAATAAACTGTCTCAAATATAGAAATTGGGAAAATGATCCAGGTGATGTACATATAATTCAAGTTTTACATCAAGGGAAAGAAGTTTTAAAACTAAATAAAGTTGATGGATGGAGGTATATAAACAAAGAGCCGGATGGTGGAATAACCAAGACCAAATTCTATTATAGTATTGACCTGGATAAAAATACGAAAGTCTTGATTTTTGTAGGAATCTACATTCAAAGTTTGCCTCCATATATCAGTATGATTGTTTTAAAATCAGGTAAAGCAACGTTGGTGTTCAACAAGCCTTGTTACATCAATGAAATCAAAAAACAAGGTAATAAGATTGATTTTATTTTACGAAAAAACACTCTCGAATATGTCAATTCTTCTACCCCCGTCAATCAGCCAATTTTAAAAACATTAACGATGGAAAACGGAAGAATGTATTTTAAGTAAATATAATGTTTAATTAATTTCATTCCATATCATGGCTCAAATACATATCAATCAGAATACATGCATACGCTGTAAGAAATGCGTCAGAATATGCCCATCTGCCCTGTTTACCCTTCAGGAAGATAAAGGTATTGAAGTGAATGCCGAAGACTGCATCAGTTGCGGACACTGCGTGGCCGTCTGCCCGAGTAACTCCATTGATCACACTGATTTTCCACCCGAAAAGGTTCATACCATCGACCGCAGCCAACTTCCTACTGCCGACCAGTTGGAACTGCTCATCCTTTCCCGCCGCTCGAACCGCGCATTCTCCAAAGAAAAAAGTCTCGGAAGAGCTGTTACAGCGTATCATAGAGGCTGCCCATAGGGCCCCGACGCAACCAATGCACAAGAAGTCAAAATGGTATTGGTCACCCGCCCGGAAACCTTGAAGGAAGTCAGCCGCATCACCATTGGTACCTTTATGTCGATAGTAACTTAGTGGAAAACCCGTTGCTGAAAATGATACTGAAACCGCTCATGCCTTCGGGCTATCGCTACGTGCCGGTGTTCAAAAGACTGCATGAGGAATTTGGACGAGGTAACGACGGTATTTTGAGAGGTGCCACGGCTGCCATCTTTTTCTATACCGACAAAAAAGAACGTTTCGGATGTCAGGACTGCAACCTTGCCTACCAGAATGCTTCACTCATGGCAGAAGCGGCAGGAGTCTCACAGTTCTACACCGGATTCGTGTGCAGTGCAGCAGGAATGGACCGGAAAAGAAAGTTGCAAAAGCTGTTAGGTATTGAAGGAACCGTTCATGCCGGCATCGCATTAGGCATGCCGTCTTTCCGCTTCGATAAATACATCGACAAAAAAAGAGGTGGTATTGAAACGTATTGATTAAACCGAAAGTGCCATGACAAAAAACAACCTGCTAAGCGAAAAGCTGAATTATACGGGAGCCAGCCATACGCCGACTCACCTGCATTTCTGCACATACAACACAGAAATTCTGGAATATCGTCAGGGAGCTTCCATCAAAGAGTTTGCCCCTTTCATCCGGCCGGATGCCATCAATTGGGTACAGATTCATGGATTGCAGAATACAGAAATCGTGCAGGAAGTCTGCGATTTCTTTCACATTGACTTTCTTACCACACAAGATATTCTCAATGCGGAGCATCTGACAAAAATTGAAGAGCATGACACCTACAATGTGGTCATCCTGAAACAGTTGTCGGTAGACGAAGAAAACACGTACACTCCCCAGCAGCTTTGCATTGTGCAGGGAAGTAATTTCGTACTTACCTTCATGGAACACGACAGCGATTTCTTCAATGAGATTCACACGGCACTGAAAAACAATACCCTGAAAATCCGGAACCGCCAGTCAGATTTTCTGCTGAGCGTCATGCTGAACAGTGTCATGGCCAGCTTTATGTCTATCATATCCCGAATGGAAGACCAGCTGGAAGATATGGAGGAATCATTGCTGTCACCGGAAACCAGAAGCGGACTGACATTAGAGGATATACAACCCTATCGAAAGGATGCCCGCCTCATCAAGAAATGCATCCTTCCTCTTAAAGAGCAGATGAGCAAGTTGTTTCATGCCGACAACGTACTGCTTCATAAAGCCAACCGGCCGTTCTTTTAACGACGTAAAACGACCATCTACAATTCGTACTACAGACTCTCGACGGCTGCCGCGACATGATTTCGGCCCTGGTAGACCTTTACCTGTCGAACAATGACCAGCGGATGAACAACATCATGAAGCAACTCACCATCGTATCGACCATCTTCATTCCGCTGACATTTTTAGCAGGTATATGGGGAATGAATTTCGAATGGATGCCCGAACTGGGCTGGAAATACGGTTACCTGATGGCCTGGGGACTGATGCTGGTTACCGGCATCGGAGTATACCTGTTTTTCAAACGGAAGAAATGGTATTAATCACAAACTATTCACCTAAATTATTCTACACAGTATGCGAAAAAAAAGAACTTTATCAGAAAGTCATCGAATATTTCCAGACGGCCATGCCCGTAGCCGAAACGGAACTGCACTATAGCAACCCGTTTGAACTGCTAATAGCTGTCATCCTCAGCGCACAATGTACCGACAAGCGGGTCAACATGATTACCCCTCCCCTGTTCAGGGATTTTCCTACCCCCGAAGCTTTGGCTGCCACCACTCCGGAAGTAGTGTTCGAATACATCCGCAGCGTGAGCTATCCCAACAACAAGGCCAAGCATCTGGTAGGAATGGCGCAGATGCTGGTACGCGATTTCCAAAGTACCGTGCCCGACACGCTGGAAGAGCTGACTAAATTACCCCGGTGTAGGACGCAAAACAGCGAATGTTATCCAGAGCGTGGTATTCAATAAGGCTGCCATGGCAGTCGATACCCACGTGTTCCGCGTAAGTCATCGCATCGGACTGGTTCCCCGCACGTGTACCACTCCGCTGGCTACTGAAAAACAACTGGTAAAATACATCCCTGAAGCACTTATCCCGACCGCACACCACTGGCTGATTCTCCACGGACGTTACGTTTGTACGGCACGTGCTCCTAAATGTGAAAGCTGCGGACTGAACGGGATTTGTAAGGAATCTTTGAAAAGTTTTCAGAAATAAAGAATGGCATGTGAGATCGTATGTAAATCTCACATGCCATTTTCATACTATAATATTAAAGACTCACGTCAAGTAATCCAGCTCATTCCGCATGCTCACCAACTCCTCGCGGATACGCTTCAAACGCTCTACCACATTGGCCGTCTGCATGGTTCCTTCCTTGTTCTGCCGTAAGCGCTGCCTGGCACCGGACAGCGTCAACCCCTTTTCTTTCACCAGATGATACACCAGGCGAATGTTCTCAATGTCTTCTTTACGGTTACCTGACGTACCATTTCCCCCTGTTTTCTTAGGAGAAATCATCGGAAACTCTTTTTCCCAATAGCGCAGCATGATTCATTTACATCAAACATTTTTGCCACTTCACTGATAGAATAATAGAGCTTCAATTCTTTATCTGTTTTCAAAGCCATAACAAGTAATTCTTTTTAATCAAATACACGACCGTGGTTGGCAGCCAATTCAATCATCTTTTCGTAATCATCAGCATTCAAGTCCATGAAATAATAGTTCACCGGATTGACAATCTTTCCCTTTACACGCACTTCATAATGTAAATGCGGACCGGTGCTCTTTCCCGTAGAGCCTACCTGACCAATCACTTCCCCACGTGCCACATTCTGCCCCACTTTCACTTCTATCTTATTCAAATGAGCATAACGGGTCACATAACCAAACCCATGGTCAATGATGATACAATTCCCATACAGTCCATCCCATCCGGCTTGCTTTACCCTACCGTTTCCTGTAGCATATACCGGCGTACCGATATTGGCAGAGAAGTCCATCCCTGCATGAAACTTCACGGTTTTATAAATCGGGTCAACACGCATGCCGTACCCCGAAGCAGTCTGTTTCAGATTCTTGTTTGAAACCGGCTGGATGGCGGGAATGCAGGCCAGCATCTTGTCATGCTGTTTACAGAGCCCCACCACTTCGTCGAAAGATTTGGACTGGGCATAAATCTTCTTCTCCAAATCATCCATTTTCTGTAGTGTATGGATAACCAGACGGCTGTTGGCCATGTCCATCAGTTCATTATAACGTGCATTATTTGCAGTAGCCGAACGCTGCTCATCCGGTAACGGGTCGGCCTGCATCATTACGCGGTAGATGTTGTCGTCACGTTGCTGCAGACGTTGCATCACTCCTTCCGCCTCATCCAGACGAGAGGAAAGAATGGCATATTGTGACAAAAGTCGGGAGTTTTCCGTACGAAGGTCTTTTTCCGAAGGAGAACCGAAAATCCACAACAGCAGGATAAAAACTGCCTGCCCCCAGTCCCATACCGACAAAGAGTTGACGCAGGTAACTCAAAGCCCGCTGGCGTACGGTGGGATAAATACGGTCGTAAGTACGAGTTTTCGGATTGTAGATATAATAGACTTTACGCATGTGGTTCGATTTTGGAAATTTTTAAGCAACAAAACATCAAGTTTTTGCACCAAACATACAGACAAAAATAATAAAACCAATTATCTTTGCAAATCAATTTTGAGAATATTAACTACAAGACAATATAACGATTATGTTGACAGCAAATGAAATCCGCGACTCATTCGTCAAATTCTTTGAGTCAAAAGGACATCAGATTGTGCCTTCTGCACCAATGGTTATCAAAGATGACCCTACCCTGATGTTCACTAATGCCGGTATGAACCAGTTCAAGGATATCATACTTGGAAACCACCCTGCTAAATACAAACGCGTAACCGACTCACAGAAATGTCTTCGTGTGAGCGGAAAACATAATGACTTGGAAGAAGTAGGCCACGATACCTATCACCACACCATGTTCGAAATGTTGGGTAACTGGTCATTCGGCGACTACTTCAAGAAAGAAGTGATTGGCTGGGCATACGAATACTTGGTAGAAGTATTGAAACTGGACCCGAAAGACTTGTATGTCACCGTATTTGAAGGAAGTCCTGAAGAAGGTCTTGCCCGTGACGATGAAGCTGCCGGCTACTGGGGGACAGTTCTTCCCTGAAGACCACATCATCAACGGAAACAAGCATGACAATTTCTGGGAAATGGGCGATACAGGTCCTTGTGGTCCGTGCTCTGAAATCCACATCGACTCTCGTTCTGCAGAAGAAAAAGCAGCTATTCCGGGACGCGAACTGGTAAACAAGGATCATCCGCAGGTTATCGAAATCTGGAACCTGGTGTTCATGCAATACAACCGCAAGGCAGACGGAACTCTGGAACCGCTTCCTGCGAAAGTAATTGATACCGGTATGGGATTTGAACGTCTGGTACGTACACTGCAAGGAAAAACATCCAACTATGATACTGACGTATTCCAGCCTATCATCAAAGTGATTGGTGATTTGTCCGGTAAGAAATACGGAGACGATGAAAAGACAGACGTGGCTATGCGTGTAGTTGCTGACCACATCCGTACCATCGCTTTCTCTATCACTGACGGTCAGTTGCCTTCAAATGCAAAGGCTGGTTATGTCATCCGCCGTATCCTGCGTCGTGCTGTTCGTTACGCTTATACATTCCTCGGACAGAAACAGGCATTCATGTACAAGCTGGTTCCGGTGCTGATTGAAAACATGGGTGGTGCTTACCCTGAACTGAAAGCTCAGCAGGCTTTGATTGAAAAAGTGATGAAGGAAGAAGAAGAATCATTCCTCCGTACACTGGAAACAGGTATCCGTCTGCTCGAAAAGACCATGAACGAAAACCAAAGCTGCCGGCAAGACAGAAATCAGTGGAGTGGATGCATTTACATTGTATGATACATTCGGATTCCCATTCGACTTGACTGAACTGATTTGCGTGAAAACGGTTTGACTGCCGACGTGAAAGGCTTCGAAGCTGAAATGCAGAAAC
>ENA-OPYV01000332-OPYV01000332.1-human-gut-metagenome-genome-assembly--contig:-NODE-332-length-14047-cov-4.463578_pt1 | contig 14047 bp, 16 predicted proteins | sample MGYA00242474_ERZ504485 | MGnify/ENA primary metagenome ERZ504485 (study PRJEB26092, sample SAMD00036263) | human gut metagenome | host: Homo sapiens | study: EMG produced TPA metagenomics assembly of...
TATGGGTTAGCGAGCCGATTTCGAATACGTCGCCGCTGCGTGGAACGTACCATGGTACGGTTACGACCACGTTGGAGTATCATATCGTGTGAAACGCTTGGTTTAGTCAAGATGGACTTCCTTTGGTCTTTCCAACTTGAGGTATTCAGCGATACGTTGAACAATATCGAGGCGATGGCAGACGCGTATCGACCATACGAGATCCATTGGACGATCGTGCCACGTACGATCTGTTGTCGCGAGGTGACACGCTTGGCGTGTTCCAGTTGGATTCTGATGGTATGCGTTCGTTGCTGAAAACGTTGAAGCCGAATAACTTCAACGATATTTCCGCATTGATCGCGTTGTATCGTCCTGGTCCGATGGATATGGATTCGCATACGAATTATGCGAAGCGTAAGAATGGTTTGCAGAAGATCACGCCGATTCATCCTGAAGTGGCCGAGCCGTTGAAGGAAGTGCTTGACGAAACGTATGGTCTGATCGTGTATCAGGAGCAGGTGCAGTCGGCCGCGCGTATTCTGGCGGGTTATTCGTTGGGCAAGGCAGACGTGTTGCGTCGAGCAATGGGCAAGAAGAAGCCCGAGGTGCTGGCCAAGGAGAAGGTGCCGTTCTTCGCGGGCATGAAGGAGCATGGGTATTCCCAGGAGGCGGCGCAGGCCGTGTGGGATATTCTTGTGCCGTTTTCGGGCTATGCGTTCAACAAGGCGCATTCGGCCGCATACGGTTTGATTTCATATTGGACTGCATATCTGAAAACGCATTATCCGGTGGAATTCATGGCCGCGTTGCTGCAGGGTGCGAGTACGAACAAAGACAAGACCGCGTTGTATTTGGGCGAGGCTCGTCGCATGGGCATCCAGGTGTTGTCTCCTGACGTGAACGAGTCGGTGTACGAGTATTCCGCTGTCGGCGATGTGGTGCGTTTCGGTCTTGGCGCCATCCGTAACGTTGGCAAGGCTGCGGTTGATGCGATTGTCAAGGAACGTGAGAACGATCATGGCAAGTATGTGAATTTCCCTGATTTCATCAGGCGTGTGCCGATGGAGGCGTTGAATCGTCGATTGGTTGAATCGTTGATTAAGGCCGGTGCGTTTGATTCGATCGATCCGAACCGTCGTGCCTTGTTTACGATTCATGAGGCTGCGATTAATTCGGTGGTCGGTTTGAAACGCAAGCAGGCCGAAGGCCAGTTTGATTTGTTCTCCGATTTGGAAGATGCCGGCGAGACGATGCGGGCATGGGCGATGCCATGGTGAATGTGCCCGATGTGGAGGAGTGGGATAAGAAAACCAAGCTGAATTCGAACGTGAAATGCTTGGCTTGTATGTGTCCGACCATCCGTTGAGCGGTATGCAGTCGATTCTGGTGTCGTTGAGTGAAATGTCGATCGCGCATCTGATCGATCGTGCCGCGAATATGCCTGACGGCCAGCAGGTGACGGTGGCAGGCTTGATCACGAATGTGGATCGTCGCGTGTCGAAGAAGGGCAATCCTTGGGCGATTGTGACGATTGAGGATTTGGAAAGCTCCATCCAGTGCATGTTCTTCGGCAAGGTATATGAGGCCGCCGCTCCCGAACTGGCGGTCGATACGGTGGTGCAGATTCGTGGGCAGGTTGAAAAACGTGATGAGACGGTGAGCATGCGTGCCACGGAATTTAACGTGCCAACGTTAGAGGCGCAGGATGAGAAGCCGGTGACGATTATGCTGCCGCCGATCGCGCTTGACCAATCGCATGTGCAGCAGTTGGGGCAGATTCTCTCAAATCATCCTGGACCTTGCGAAGTGAAGCTCGCGTTGATGGACGATAAGGCAATGCCAAGGTGCTGACGTTCGGCGACCGTTTCCGCGTGCGCCGCGACACGAGTCTGTTCGCTGAGATCAAAATCCTTTTCGGTCCCAGTTCGCTGCCTTTGGGCTGACCGGTCGTGGGGATGATGCCGAAAGTTCGGCTGAATATCTCACTATGCGGCTGAACTTGAGACGTGCGGGCGTCTCGTGACATCACGTTGTTACCATGGGGCGTATGAGCGAAGAAAACTATATGCGAATCATTGACCTGCGTGGTAAGAAGCTGACCCGAGCTGAAATGCTGGAGGCTATGCCCCGTGCCGAGATGGGCACCAACGAGGCGACCGAACTCGTGCAGCCCATTCTTGACGATGTGAAGGCCCGCGGTGCTGCGGCATTGCGTGACTTCGCGGAGAAATTCGACCATATCCGTCCGGAGAATCTGCGCGTGCCGGTGACAGCCATGAAGGCCGCCGTCGACGAGTTGGATCCGGAAGTGCGTGCCGCCATCGAAGAGTCCGTGCGTCGTTCCCGCGCCGTGTCCGCTTCCCAGGTGCCGGCACCGTTCCACACCGATCTGGCTGAGGGCGCCCGCGTTTTCCGAACGTTGGATTCCAGTGCAGCGTGTCGGTCTGTATGTGCCTGGCGGCAAGGCCGTCTACCCAAGCTCCGTCATCATGAACGTGGTTCCGGCACAGGCCGCCGGCGTGGAATCCCTCGCCATCGCAACCCCGCCGAGCCGTAACAATGCCGACGGTCTGCCTGACAAGACCATTCTCGCCACCTGCGCCATTCTTGGCGTTGACGAAGTGTATGCGGTCGGCGGCGCTCAGGCTGTGGCCATGTTCGCCTACGGTGCCAAGGTTCCGAACCGCAGGACGGCGAGATCCTGTGCGATCCGGTTGACAAGATCACCGGTCCGGGCAACATTTTCGTCGCCACCGCCAAGCGCATGGTGTCGGGCATTGTAGGCATCGACGCCGTGGCAGGACCGACCGAAATCGCCATCATCGCAGACAAGGGTGCCAACCCGAGCTGGCTGGCCGCCGATCTGATCGGTCAGGCCGAGCATGACGAACTCGCCGGTTCCGTGCTCATCACCGACAGCGAAGAGATTGCCGAACAGGTGCAGGAGAACCTCAAGTACCGTGTGCCGCGCACCGAGCACTCCGAGCGTGTGAACACGTCGCTACGCGGACGCCAGTCCGGCATCATCCTCACCGATGGCATCGAGCAGTCCATTGACGCGGCCAATGCGTATGCCGCCGAACACCTTGAGGTCCAGACCGCCGACCCGGATGCCGTGATCGCCAAGATTCGCAACGCCGGTGCCATCTTCCGTGGCCCGTACTCTCCGGTGCCGCTGGGCGACTACATGTCCGGCTCCAACCACGTGCTGCCGACTTCCGGCACTGCACGCTTCGCCTCCGGTCTGGGCGTGCACACCTTCATGAAGCCGGTCGAAGTCATCGAATACGACGAGCAGGGATTGAAGACCCTCGCTGCTCGTGTGAACGCCTTCGCCGTTTCCGAAGATCTGCCGGCACACGGTGAAAGCGTGCTGAGCCGTTTCATCGACGATCCGTACAACAAGGAAACCATCAAGGAACAGGAAGAGCAGGCAGGCCTTCGATGAGTGAGACTTCCAGCAACGCCATTCCGGCATATCTTCCGCTGCGCAACGATCTGATCGGTGAGGAGCCGTACGGTGCGCCGCAATTGGACGTGCCGGTATGCCTCAACGTCAACGAGAATCCGTATGCGCCGGAACCGGCAGTGGTCGAAACCATCGCGCAGCGAGTCAAGGAAATCGCTCTGACGCTCAACCGTTACCCGGATCGTGAGCATATCGCGTTGCGTCAGGCATTCTGCGACTATCTCGAACGCGAGTCCGGCGTCAAGCTGGAAGTCGACCAGTTGTGGGGTGCCAACGGATCCAACGAGATCATGCTGCAGCTGTTCCAAGCTTTCGGCGGTCCAGGACGCATTGCGCTCGGCTGCGATCCGACGTATTCGATGTATCCGGAATACGCCCGCGACACGTTCACCACATGGAGCTTGCGCACCGCAACGAGGATTTCTCGCTGAACGTCGACGCCACCATCAAGGCCATCGAAGACGTCAAGCCGGCCATGATCGTGCTCACCAGCCCGAACAATCCGACCGGCACACCGCTGAAGATGGATGATCTCAAGCGCGTGCTCGGCGCCGCCGAAACCGCTGAAGTGGCCGGTGCCGCCGAAGGCGTGCATCCGGTGGTCGTGGTGGACGAAGCCTACATCGAATTCCGTGATCCGGGCACGCCCACCGCGCTCGAACTCATCGGCGAGTATGAGAATCTCGCCGTGAGCCGAACCATGAGCAAGGCGTTCGCCTTCGCAGGCGCGCGAGTCGGCTATCTGGCCGCCAACAAGGGCATTATCGACTGTGTGCGCATCGTGCGTATGCCGTACCACCTGTCGGCCGTCACCCAGGCAGCCGCGCTTGCCGCGTTCGAACATACCGACGAACAGCTCAGCCGTGTGGCGCATCTGCGTGACACCCGCAATCAGACCGCGGCATGGCTCAAGGAACAAACCTACAAGGGCCAGCCGCTCGAAGTGGCCGAGACGCAGTCCAACTTCATTCTGTTCGGCGGTCATTTCGACGATCGCGACCGCATCTTCGACGAACTGCTCAAGCGTGGTGTGCTCATCCGCACCGTCGGCCCTGACGGCTGGATGCGCGTATGCATGGGCACCGACGAGGAAATGGCGCGTTTCCGTGAAGCCTTGGTCGAAGTGTTGCGTATTGTGGAACAAGACTGAGCACATACGGGACTGAACCAACACAACAGGACCGAACATTTTCCAAAAGGAGTCGCAACATGGCGCGTACCGCAACCATCGTTCGTGAAACCAGCGAATCCAAGGTCGAACTGAGCCTGAATCTCGACGGCACCGGCAAAACTGACATCGACACGTCGGTGCCGTTCTACAACCATATGATGACGGCGCTCGGCAAGCATTCGCTGATTGACCTGACCATCAAGGCCACGGGTGACACCGACATCGACGCGCACCATACCGTCGAAGACATCGCCATCGTGTTCGGTGAGGCGTTGAAGCAGGCGCTGGGGAACAAGCGCGGCATCCGTCGCTTCGCTGATGCGACCGTGCCGTTGGACGAGGCGCTTGCCAAGGCCGTGGTCGATATTTCCGGGCGTCCGTACTGCGTGTGCACCGGCGAGCCGGAAGGCTTCGAATACTGCATGATCGGCGGCCATTTCACCGGCTCCCTCGTGCGTCACGTTATGGAATCCATCGCCATGCATGCCGGAATCTGCCTGCATCTGCAGGTGATCTCCGGCCGTGATCCGCACCACATCGCCGAAGCCGAGTTCAAGGCCTTGGCACGTGCGCTTCGTTTCGCCATCGAGTCGGATCCGCGTGTCGACGGTATTCCGAGCACGAAGGGCGCTCTGTGATGAGCGACGATCGAAATAACGATTTCGACGATTTCCAAGGATTCGATGGATCAAACGATTTCGGTGACCTCAACGCCGATGGCATGCATTTCAGCGAAGAGGAACTGGAAGCGGCCATGGCCGGCTTCGAGCAGGAATTCAAGGATGCCGAAGCGTCCAAGCATGAGCGGGCGGACAATCCGCCATCTGAAGCTTTCGATTCCTCCGAAGCTTCCGATAACGCGGAATCCTCCGAATCCTCGGAAGTCGACGACATGCTCAACGCGGCTGAGGATTCGTTGAAATTCGAAGACGAGCTGCAGGGACTGCTTGGCAATCGCGCGAAAGTGGCGGTGATCATCACCAGACTGACCTCGCCACGATTGCTGTCGGCATTCTGTGAATTGTCCGACATTTCCGCGCAATGCATCGGATCGGCGCAAGGTGCTGTCGCGGTGCTGCGCAATCTCGACGGAGACGGTCCGGAAGCGGCGGTCAAAGACATGACGATCGTCGTTGCCGGCATGCCCGCGATTCTTGCCGTCAACCGTGCGGACAAGCTCGAAGCGACGATGTACGTGGAAGGCAGAGCGGGCAAAACCTTCGCTCCGCCGGTGCTATTCACCTCCACCGCGCCGTTCGTTGAGGATCTCATGCTGGGCATCACCGATATGAACGCGCTGGAACAGGCGGATATGACCATTTTCGATTCCGCTGACCTTGATCGGGATGCGGCGATGAGCATTATCGCCGAGCATACGCGGTTCGGACGCGGCACATCAAGCATCAGTTAACGACGGTAAACGCGAGTCATCCTGCCGAACATGCGTTATGCGACACAAGACGACTCGCGTCACAGAACAACGAATGACACAAGAAGGAGAACGCCCATGACTTCCGTGGTGGTTTTCGATTATGGTTTCGGCAACGTGCGTTCCATGGTTCGTGCACTGGCTGATCTCGACCTTGACGTGACCCTCACTTCCGACCATCGGCAGGCCTTGGAAGCCAACGGTCTGGTAGTGCCCGGCGTGGGCGCTTTCGGCGCATGCATGGAAGGACTCAAGTCGGTGGGCGGAGACACCGTGATCAAGGATCGTCTGCGTGCCGGGCGACCGGTGCTCGGCGTGTGCGTGGGCGAGCAGATCATGTTCGAACGCGGTATGGAACACGGCACCGGCACTCCGGGCCTTGGCCTGATCAAGGGCGACGTGGAACTGCTTGACGCCGATGTGGTGCCTCACATGGGATGGGACACCGTCGAGGCGCCGGGAAGGTTCCGTGCTCATGAAGGGTGTGGAAGGTGAACGTTTTCTATTTCGTACATTCCTTCGCCGCGATGAGTGCCGCTCCCGCCGACACGTCCGGCGACCAGCTTGATTTCGGTGACGCCGAGGAGCGCGTGACCTGGTGCACGTACGGACGTAGCCGTTTCGTGGCGGCCTACGAGCGTGGTCCGCTGTTCGCCACGCAGTTCCACCCTGAAAAATCCGCCGAAGCGGGCTCGCAGCTGCTGCGCAATTGGATTGCGACGTTCTGATGGTGCGAGATCGCCGATGATTGTTTCGACGATGCTTTGACATATACGCTTTAAAACGACCACTTGGTACATTTATTTGCGATTGCCGTTTAGTGGCGGTCGGTTGATCACAGAGAGGTACAGACATGTCTTTGACATTGCTTCCCGCAGTCGATGTTCGTGATGGCAAGGCCGTTCGCTTGCGCCAAGGCGAATCCGGTTCGGAAACCGATTACGGTTCGCCGCTGGAGGCTGCCCGCACGTGGGTCGAGTCCGGTGCGGAATGGATTCATCTGGTCGACCTTGACGCGGCATTCGGCACGGGCAACAACCGTGACCAGCTGCGCGCCATCGTCAAGGAGCTTGGCGACAAGGTCAATATCGAAATGTCCGGTGGCGTGCGCGACGACGCATCCCTCGACGCAGCTTTGGAAGCAGGCGCCGCCCGTGTGAACATTGGCACGGCAGCGCTTGAGAATCCGGATTGGACCGCTTCCGTCATCAAGAAGTACGGCGATCGCGTGGCCGTTGGCCTTGACGTGCGCGGCCACACCCTCGCAGCCCGCGGATGGGTGAAGGAAGGCGGCGATCTGTTCGAAACCATGGCGTTCCTGGATTCCGTTGGCTGCTCTCGTTACGTGGTCACCGACGTGGCTCGCGACGGCATGATGAGCGGTCCGAATATCGATCTGCTGCGTGAGGTTGCGGAACGCACTGATGCGAAGGTCACCGCGTCCGGTGGCATTTCCAAGCTCGATGACCTGCGCGCCATCAAGGAACTTGCCGATCTGGGCGTGGATTCCGCGATTCTCGGCAAATCGCTGTATGCGCGCGCCTTCACTTTGGAAGAGGCGCTTGAAGTCGCACGTTGAGCATTGTTCGCAAACCCATGACGATACGGCCGTCCACAACGTGGACGGTCTCGTCATATTCGGCGCGTGTTAACGACTTTCGTAACATGCGCATGGAACGATGGGGCACTATGGATAAACAGCAAGAGTTTGCTTTGCGCACAGTCGAAGAACGCGACGTGCGCTTCATTCGTTTGTGGTTCACGGATGTGTTGGGAACGCTGAAGTCCGTGGCTATCGCACCGGCTGAATTGGAAGCTGCGTTCGAGGAAGGGCTCGGATTCGACGGTTCCGCAGTGGAAGGCCTCACCCGTGTGTCCGAAGACGATATGATCGTCAAGCCCGACCCGTCGACATTCCAGATTCTGCCGTGGCGTGGAGGCCCGCAAGGCACCGCGCGCATGTTCTGCGACGTGCTTACCCCTGATGGCGAGCCGTCGTTGGGCGATCCGCGTCATGTGCTGAAGCAGGCTCTGTCGAAAGCCAAGGAAAAAGGCTTCACCTTCTACGTGCATCCGGAAATCGAATTCTATCTGTTCGAAAGACAGGATGATTGGTCCCAGACGCCAACCCCAATCGATGAGGGCGGCTATTTCGACCATGTGCCGCGCAGCCCAGGCATGGACTTCCGCCGCGCCACCGTCAACATGCTCGAACAGATGGGCATTTCGGTGGAATACTCGCATCATGAGGCGGGTCCAGGCCAGAACGAGATCGATCTGCGTTATGCGGACGCGCTCACCACGGCCGACAACATCATGACCTTCCGTACCGTCGTCAAAGAGATTTCGCTGGAGCGCGGCATTCACGCCAGCTTCATGCCGAAGCCGCTTTCCGACGCTCCAGGTTCCGGCATGCATACCCACTTGAGCCTGTTCGAAGGCGACGCCAACGCGTTCTACGAGGCGGGCCAGGAATTCAACATGTCCGTCACCGCACGCCAGTTCGCGGCCGGCATTCTGTACCACGCGGCTGAAATCTGCGCGGTCACTGACCAGTACGTCAACTCCTACAAGCGCCTGTGGGGCGGCAACGAGGCTCCGAGCTACATCTGCTGGGGCCACAACAACCGTTCCGCGCTGCTGCGCATTCCGCAGTACAAGCCAGGCAAGGGCAATTCCGCCCGCATGGAATTCCGTGCGCTCGACCCGGTCGCCAACCCATACCTCGCATATTCGGTGCTCTTGGCAGCAGGCCTTGACGGCATCGACAAGCAGATGCAGTTGGGCGAGCCGACCAGCGACGACGTGTGGGAGCTTACCGATGCGGAACGTCAGGCCATGGGCATCCAGCCATTGCCGGAGTCTCTTGACGAGGCGTTGAAGGTTATGGAGAAGTCCGACTTCGTGGCCGGAGTGCTCGGCGAGCACGCGTTCGAATACTTCCTGCGCAACAAGCGTCAGGAATGGGAGGAATACCGCAAGCAGGTCACTCCTTTCGAACTGAAGAAGTACCTGCCGAAGCTGTAAGCGAACCGCAATCGTTTCATCAAAGACCGTTGTTGCAATCATGAGAAAACTGATTGCAACAACGGTCTTTTGCTTTCCGAATGATTATTTGAATCTTCTTTTGATGTTTCTGCAAGTATCGGATTAAAGTTCCAATGACTCAATTGACCGTAAATTAACGGTTTTGCGAAGAATCTCATCACCATAGTCAGAAAATATGAATGTCACAGGCGAGTTGCTTTGCGTTTCAAAAGCGACTGTCGTCGTCATTTTCACGCCGGGAGTGACCTTGCGTGTTGTGGAATAGCTATCATCGTCAAGATACGTGCTATGCAACTCAGTGCCGTCTTGGGTCGCGGAAACATCCATATAGTTCAGGAAAGCCCGGTATTTGCTTCCATTTTCGACATACCAGGATATGCGTGCGAACGCTATGTCATGATCGGCATATGAGGGGCTTGTCTTCTCAATGGAGTCTACGCGGAAATGCAGGGTGCTTTCGTCATAATCGGTTACGGATCCGTCTTCGTCGAAATTCGAAGCGTCCACTTGCTCGGGCTGAGGGACGGCCGCATAATCAATATGTTTCAAGGATCCTTCTATGTCGACTTCGTCAAAGGAAAAAACGCGGCGCGAACAACATTATGTTGCGAATAATTCATCAGCTGAACCACACTGGTGAATTGGTGTCCGTAAGAACGAAACTGCTGGTGGTCTGCGAGCTTTTCTTCGGTTTCATTTCGGCGCCGGAGAACTCCGTGCGGTCGGAATCCTCGTTGGAAGTGAATGCAGGGGCAAGCTCGATGCCGTTTTGCATGACCATCAGATCTGCGACGGCATGAGGATACATCGTTTTCTTGCCGATGTTCGTGCAGGTGAGCAAAACCGTGAGCGTGGCGTCGCCGTTCAAATCCTCCGGACCTGTCTGCACGCCTTCGATGTTCACTTCCAATGCTTTTCCTCCGGTGGAGTAGAGCTTTCCAACGTCTTCGCTGACGGTTTCCTGTGTGGACAGCTCCTCGAACTGGCTTGTGGATCCATCGAAATCGGAGATGATGTTTGACATGCTGTCAGAAAGCATTCCGCCAATCGACGCTATTACAGCGATGATGATAACGATCTCCAAAACGGTGACGAAGCCGTTTTTATGGCGGCGTTGCTTCTTGTCGGAAGTGGATTGGAACTCGCGTGTGGCTCGTTCCGTTTGTATGCGCGGCGGATTATAGGGCTGCGATGGGCGTCCTTGCGGGTTCTGCGGGTTTTGCTGATTTTGCCGCAACGCCTGTTGCAAGCTTTGCTGCATGGACTGGGCATACCGCATGGTTTGCGTGGACCAGTCGTTCAACATGGTTTGGAGCGTGTCTCCTCGTGTGGACTGATCGCCTTGCGCCTGTTGAGATCTACCGTCTTGCTTGGATCGGGTGTTTTGTGGGGCCTGCCTGTCGCGCGATGCCTGATCGCTCTGCGCGGGTTTCACATATCGCCGCTGGACATAGGATTCACGCCGTGCATGGTCACGGTTCACCTGATTAGACAGGCGTTCGGCGTTGCTGCTGGGATCGATGTAATCGGAACCCTTGAATGGGTCGATATAGTCGTTGTTGTTGAGTAGGCCCATGAAAGGCTCCTTCTGGTCAGTCCCTTCCATGAGCAATTGTATCGAAAAATCAGCCTCGAGGAGAGCCGAACATCGAATTGTAGATGATTGCGAAATTACGATTGCCGTAAGTCGAACAGGCGTCGCCTTCGCCGACTCCCGCATCCCAATGCGGCTGCATTCGGCTGATAAGGCGTGTAAATGTACAGCAGTGCTGTCGCCTTGTTTTCGATGTACACGTTGCTGCCACCGCAGCTGGCGTCCGGATTGTATTGAATATAGTTGAGCGTGCCCGCATGGTATCCATAGCGATCCTCATGTTGCACGTAATACTGGTAGCGTTTCGCCGCGCCATACACCTGTTTGAAAAAACCTGCATATTCCGGGTCACAGTTCGCGTCGTCCGGGCAGCTCAATCCCATGGCCGACTTGAATTGGAAGTCGCTTGGATCGGTGGCGGTAAGCAGATGCTGCTCCTTTTGCAGCACGGTGAGCAGCACTTTTTGACTGATGTCGCACGCCTTTCCCGACTTGTAGATGATCGCCGCGGCGCTTTCGTTCGGCTCTCCCTCATATGCTTCGCAGTATTCGTTGGCGGGTTGCGATTCGGTGCTAAACGTCATGGATTTCAAGCATTTCTCGCCGCTGCATGCGGCACCCTGTTTTTCGATGATGGCGTTCACCTGCTGCTCGCTCAACGCGTTCCCGTTGAAGAACAGACCATCTGAAATGATGTTGCCCGGATTGAAATCGTATTGCGTCTGCAATTGTTCCTGCGATGCGACCGCTTCATCCACTTGCACACGCCAACCGACGAATCGCACCAATCCAACGATCAACGCGAGCGCGACGATACTGGCTATCAGTGTTTCGCCGACTATGAGGATGCGTTTTGGGGTGTTTGCTTTTTTCCAGGCGTTACGGAGTTTGGTGAGGCTTGGCTGCTTGTTTTTCTTGGGTTTGCGGTTGTTTTTTTTTTTGCTGTGGTGGTTGTTTTGCGTGTCATCGCGCGTCATTGTATCGCGTTTGGCTTATCGTTTGTTTGACGATTGATTCGTCAATCGATTGACGTGAGAAGCTTTAATGACAATGCGAGTTTGGCGAGGCGTGGGGAGTTCGAGGGGCTATGGAGGAGAAGTGTATGGCGAAGAGTGATGTGGCGAAGGAACGGTTTTTCAATCTGCCTGTGATTGTGCTGATCTCGCTGAGTTTCATGCTGGGCATGAGCGAGTTCATTGTCGTTGGCATTCTGCCGGATATCGCGGCTGGCTTGAAGGTGTCGGAGGTGACGGTCGGCAATCTTGTGTCGCTGTTCGCGTTCGTGTATGCGCCGGTCACGCCGCTCGGATCGGCGCTGTCGGCTCGTTTTCCGCGTTTTGCCACGCATCTGACGCTGGTTGGGGTGTTCCTTATCGGCAACGTGCTGTGCGCGTTCGCGTCGAATTATGGCGTGCTCGTGGTGGCGCGAATTCTCATCGCGCTGGTGTCCGGCACGCTGGTGGCCATTGCCATGACGTACGCGCCCGATGTAACAACTGAACAGTACCGCACGAAGTTCATCGCATGGGTGTTTTCCGGCTTCTCCATCGCATCCGTGGTGGGTGTGCCGGTTGGCACGTGGGTTGCGAACACGTTCGGCTGGCGTTGGGCGTTCCATTTGGTGAACGTGCTCACAGTGGTGCTTATTGTGCTCATGGTGATGGTGTTGCCGCGCAACAGCCGTATTGTGAAGATTGGTTTTCTGCCGCAGTTCCGCCTGTTTTTCGACCGTCGTATTCAGTTGGGCGTGCTTGCCGTGGTGTTTGGCGCGGCGGCAACTTACGTGTTCTATACGTATCTGACGCCGATCATGCGAGACGAAGTGCATGTTCCCGAACAGTATTTAAGCGTCGGCCTGGTGATTTTCGGCGCGGCCTGCCTGTGGAGCAACCTGTATGGCGGCAAGCTTGCGACCGTGGCAGGGGAGTGGAACCACTGACGCATATTCGTCCGATCTACTGCGCGCACGCCGTGCTCATGGCATCGCTGATCGTAACGCATTGGGTGCCGGTGTATGGTGCGTTGCTGCTGGTGGTGCTTGGCATGTTCATGTATCTGCAGAATTCCGCCTCGCAGGTGCTATATATGGATGTTGCCTCTCAGTCGCATCCGGGATCGCTGAATCTGGCCGCATCGCTCAATTCCATGTCGTTCAACATCGGCATCGCGGTCGGCTCCGCGGTTGGTGGACTGGTCAACGCCCATTTGGGACTGATGTGGCTTGGCCCTGTGGGCGCGATCTTCCTGCTGTGTGCGGTTGGCACCACAACACTGCTGCGCCCGTTCGTAGCTCGAGAACGCGATTTCTACACCAAACAGCAAGCCTGATGGCATTTGGTCGGGTTTGAACGAGCGGTTTCTGAAAGCGGCAAAGTTATAGAAGTTTTATCTGTAATTCGTTGAGATTGCGGAAAGCGATTAGTGGACTGCGATGTTGGCGGACTGGGCAGTAGATCCGCCGACTTGCGGAGCGTAGTCGGCTAGATCGATTACGCGATCGCAGGCGTCCCGCGTGTCCGGATCATGGGTTGCCACCAGCACGATCATGCCTTGACCGGCCAGATTGCCGAGCACATGGCTTACGGAATGTGATGTACGCGTATCCAACTGGGCGGTCGGCTCATCAACCAGCAGCATGTTCGGCCTGGAACATACCGCACGCGCGAGCATAAGACGCTGCGCCTCGCCTCCAGACAAATCGCAGAAACGCCTGTCCGCCGCATACGCCAGATCGAACAGTTCCATCGCTTCCAAAGCCTTTGGTTCCGCTTCGCGGCGGCTCATTCCCTTGGCGAGCAGTGGAAACACCACATGGTCGAGCGCCGTGCGTTCCGCAACACCATACGGATTCTGAAACACCCATCCAACACGATCCACACCTTCTCGCGTCACCGTGCCAGCGTAAGGCTGCTCCCATCCTGCAAGAATCGACAGCAATGTTGACTTGCCGCATCCCGACGGACCGCATATCGCAATGGTTACACCAGGTTCGGCCACGAAACTCAAATTCTCGAACAGCAGATCGGTTCCCTCAAATCGATGAGCCAACCCCTCAACCGCAACGCGCATAGCCAACCTTTCACGAGGCAATCACCTTACCGACGCACCCTTGCCAATCATTTATAGTCCGCCAATCGCCCCCGTGCAACACCCACCCTACCTCATTTGCGTATATGCAAGTAAGTTTTTCGGAAATGCCGCCTGCTATGCACATTATCATGCGGTGCTACACTCGTTGTTACACATTAGTACGGGGGTGAAGATGGTGACTTCTTGGATGTCATTTTGCAAGACTTGCGTTCTTGCCGTCGCATTGTCAATGCTTTTTTGGCGGGATGTTCAATTAATGGGGAT
>ENA-OPYV01000333-OPYV01000333.1-human-gut-metagenome-genome-assembly--contig:-NODE-333-length-14024-cov-1.981507_pt1 | contig 14024 bp, 18 predicted proteins | sample MGYA00242474_ERZ504485 | MGnify/ENA primary metagenome ERZ504485 (study PRJEB26092, sample SAMD00036263) | human gut metagenome | host: Homo sapiens | study: EMG produced TPA metagenomics assembly of...
ATATTATTCTCATCTGTAGTATGGCGATCGGCGGAAAGCTGGCAGCTGTTATCCTTATTGAGGATCCTCTTCGTGATGAGGCAAAGGATACCATTGATGCATTAAGAAGCTTGGTATCAAGAATATGTTATGATGACCGGCGACAGCGAGAGAACCGCAAGAGCCATTGCTGAAAAAGTTGGCGTTGACCAGTACTTCTCCGAGGTACCTCCGGAAGACAAGGCTGGCTTTGTAGAGCGCGAAAAAGGCTTTAGGTCACAAGGTCATTATGATCGGTGACGGAATTAATGACTCACCTGCACTTTCTGCTGCTGACGTAGGTATCGCCATCAGTGAAGGCGCTGAGATCGCAAGAGAGATCGCAGATATTACCATTTCTGAGGAAAATCTGTACCAGCTGGTAACATTAAAAGGCGATCAGCAATGGTTTAATGAAGCGTATCCATGGAAACTACCGCTTTGTGATCGGATTTAACCTGGGACTGATCCTTTTAGGTGTTGCCCGGTGTGATCGCACCTGCTACCTCTGCGCTGCTGCACAATACATCTACTTTAGGCATCAGCTTAAAAGAGCATGACAAAACCTGTTAAAATGATCAGGAAAAAGAAAAAAGATTCTTCTAGTCAGAAGATCGAAGAGATCAATGAGAAGAAAAAACGATCTGAAATCGAATGTCATAATGCCAAGAGAATCGAAGAAACATTGATAGCGGAACGCCGTCAGATTCAGGAACAGATGGATCAGAAAAGAGAGAAATATCATAGAGTGCGTTCCAACTATGAAACAATGCGGAATATGGTAGAACGTTATGATGGATATGGATTCGGGATCAAGAAAGTGATGGAACAACAGGCCGTGACATCTGGGATCATTGGAGCTGTTGCGGATATCATTAAAGTGGAAGAAAAAATACGAAACAGCGATCGAGACAGCTCTGGGTGGAAGTATTCAGAACATTGTAACGGATACGCAGAAAACAGCGAAGAAGATGATCGAATATCTGAAGAAGAATCGTTATGGAAGAGTTACGTTTTTTGCCGCTGGATGCAGTGAAGGGAAAAGAATTTGCAAGGAAAGAAATTCTTTTAGAACCAGGGGTGATCGGGGCAGCCAACCAACTTGTGATCTATGATGAAGTATATAAGGATTTATTTGCATCACTGCTTGGACAGATTCTTGTTGTAAAAGATATGGATGCAGGAATTAAAATTGCAAATAAATATCACCACAGTGTAAGGATCGTAACGCTTGATGGAGATTCCTTAAACCGAGGCGGTGCAATGTCTGGAGGTGCTTTTAAGAATAAGAGCAATCTGCTTGGAAGATCCAGAGAAGTTGAAGAATTAAAGAAGAAGCTGGATCGATGGACGAAAGCAATCACAGAAGATGAAGAAAAATATCATGAAAATGAAAAAAACTCAAAGAATATCAGCAAAATATGATAGACTTAGAGAAAGAGATGCAAGAAATCTCTTTGGAATTAAATACACAGCAGATGTCACAATCTGCGATCAAGCGAAGAAAAGAAGAGCTTGATAATAGGCACAAACAGTTAAGTATACAGAGACAACAACTGGAAGAAGAATTAAGGAATGCGGAAGATGATGCTGACAGACTGCAAGATGAACAGGTAGATCTTGAAAGTGCAAATGAGCAGGATGAAGAAAGGATCAAGGAGATCAGTGAGATTCTTGAACATCTTAGAAAACATGCCGAACAGCATGCAATGGAAGTTTCCAAGGTTCATATGCAGTTAAGCAAAGAATCACAGAAGTTAGAATTTCAGGAGAATAATCAGGAGCGAGTAAGATCTGAGATCGAACATCTATCAGAAGAGGTTCAAGAAAATCAGAAAGATACTGGAAGTATCAATGAGAATGTAAAAGCATTAAAACAGCAGATTGGAACATTTAAAGAATCATGCGAAGCATGGAACGAAAGATCATAGAAGATCAGAACAGGCATCAGAAGATGCAGGAAGAAGTGAAGGAGAAAGAAGTCCTTTATAAGGATATCCTTAAAGAACGCGAAGAGATGCTTGAACGTATCAGTGGATATGACAAAGAAATGTACCGTCTGGAGAGTCAGAGAGAGAATCGAAAAGGAAAGAAAAAAGAACTTTTGGATTATAATGTGGGAGAATTACGAGATCACATATCATCAGGCAAAACAGAGGATCGATCTGGATGAGACGCAGAGCCTTACAAAGGTTAAGGAAACAATCTCTGAGTTAAAAAATAAGATCAAGAACCTTGGACCAGTTAATATCAATGCAGTCGAAGATTATTAAAGAAGTTTCCGAAACGTTACGAATTTTATGCAGAAACAGCATGAAGATATCGTGACAGCAGAAGCACATCTGACAGGTTTGATGGAAGAACTGGAAGATGCGATGCGCCGTCAGTTTAATGCAAAGTTTAAAGACATCAAACGAGTATTTCAGGAAGTATTCGTGGAATTATTTGGTGGTGGAGAAGCAAGATTGGAACTTACAGATGATGATGTATTAGAATCTGGAATCAGGATCATTGCACAGCTCCAGGAAAGAAACTTCAGAATATGATGCAGTTATCAGGTGGAGAGAAAGCTTTAACAGCGATTTCATTATTATTTGCGATCCAGAATTTAAAACCATCTCCGTTTTGTCTCCTGGATGAGATTGAAGCGGCATTGGATGATTCAAATGTCACAAGATTTGCAAAGTATCTGCATAAACTTACAAAGGATACACAGTTTATCGTGATCACACATCGAAGAGGAACGATGATGGCAGCAGATGTTTTATATGGGATCACGATGCAGGAAAAAGGTATTTCAACTCAGGTTTCTGTAAATTTGATCGAGAATGATTTAGATGAATAAAAGGAGAATGGCTATGTCAGAGAAAAAAGGATTTTTTAAAAGACTTGCACAGGGATTAAGTAAAACAAGAGATAATATTGCCTCAAGTTTTGACTCTATTTTCAGCGGATTTTCTGGAATAGATGAGGATTTTTATGAAGAGCTGGAAGAGATTTTGATCATGAGTGATATGGGAATTGATACAACAATGAATATCATTGAAGATCTGAAGAAAAAAGTAAAAGAAAATAAGATCAAAGAGCCGGAAGAATGCCGACAGCTTTTGATCGATTCTATTAAGGATCAGATGAGACTGGATGATAGTGCTTATGATTTTATTGATAAAAAGAGTGTCGTTCTTGTCATTGGAGTAAATGGTGTAGGGAAAACAACATCTGTTGGAAAACTTGCAGCATCATTAAAAGGACAAGGAAAAAAAGTATTACTGGCAGCTGCGGATACATTCCGTGCTGGAGCGATCGAACAGCTCAAAGAATGGTCAAATCGTGCTGGGGTTGATATCATCAGTCAAGCAGAGGGTGCAGATCCTGCGGCTGTTGTATATGATGCGGTAGCAGCAGCAAAAGCAAGAGATGTCGATGTGTTGTTATGTGATACAGCAGGACGACTTCATAATAAGAAGAATCTGATGAATGAGTTAAGCAAGATCAATCGTATCATCCAAAAAGAATACAGTGAAGCTTATTTAGAGACACTGATCGTCTTAGATGGAACAACTGGACAAAATGCCATGGCACAGGCAAAACAGTTTAAAGAAGCAACAGACATTTCAGGAATTATTTTGACGAAATTAGATGGAACAGCAAAAGGCGGAATCGCGATCGCAATCCAGTCAGAACTTGGAATTCCAGTAAAATACATTGGTATTGGGGAACAGGTTGATGATCTTCAGAGATTTGATCCAGATATGTTTGTCAATGCATTATTCGAAAAGGAGAAGAAAATTAAAATGTTAGAACTAAAAGATTTTGAAGCTGCATATAATAAAGTGCAGGAGGTTGTCCTTCCTACCAAGCTGATCAAAAGTGATTATTTTTCAGATCAGACAGGAAACGATGTTTATCTAAAACCTGAGAACATGCAGTTGACTGGAGCTTACAAGATCCGTGGTGCATATTACAAGATCAGTACATTATCTGAAGAAGAAAAAGCAAAAGGATTGATCACAGCATCTGCTGGAAACCATGCACAGGGTGTTGCATTGGCAGCAGCAAGACAGGGAGTCAAAGCAACGATCGTTATGCCAACAACCACTCCACTGTTAAAGGTTAACAGAACAAAAGATCTTGGAGCAGAAGTGATCCTTCATGGAGATGTTTATGATGAAGCATGTGCACACGCATTAGACCTTGCAGCAGAACATGGATATACATTTGTTCATCCATTTGATGACCCAACGGTTGCAACAGGGCAGGGAACGATCGCAATGGATATCTTTAAAGAACTTCCAACCGTAGATTACATCCTTGTACCAATCGGTGGAGGCGGACTTGCAACAGGTGTTTCAACACTTGCCAAACTGTTAAATCCAAAGATTAAAGTGATCGGTGTAGAACCAGCAGGAGCAGCATGTATGAAAGCTTCATTAGAAGCAGGAAAAGTAGTGTCATGTGATCATGTCAGCACGATCGCAGATGGTACAGCAGTACAGACACCAGGAAAGATCATTTTTCCATATATTCAGGAAAACCTTGATGATATCATCACAGTAGAAGATGAAGAACTGATCCCATGTTTCTTAGACTTGTTAGAAAATCACAAGATGTTAGCAGAAAACTCTGGATTACTAACAATTGCAGCATTAAAACATCTGGATGTTAAGAATAAGAAAGTAGTTTCTATCATCAGTGGTGGAAATATGGATGTCATTACGATCGCATCTTTAGTACAGCATGGATTGATCATGAGAGATCGAATCTTTACGGTATCTGTATTCCTTCCAGACAAACCAGGAGAGTTAAATAAAGTTTCTGATGTGATCGCAGATGCACAGGGAAATATTATCAAACTAGAGCATAACCAGTTCGTAAGTATCAACAGAAATAGTGCGGTAGAACTTACGATCACAATGGAAGCATTCGGTACAGAACATAAAAAATAAGATCATTAAATCCTTGAAAAAAGCAGGATATGATCCTAAAATGAGAAATTCTACATCTGTATATTAAATTGCTTGGATGAATTTCACAATATGGATATAAATAGTGCATTAAATATTGTACAATTTGTTGAAATATATGAAAAGATTTGGTATAATAAACTTAGTGAAACAAAACACTTTTTGAACAGCAGATAAACAACCAGAAAGTGGACTAGAAACGAAAGATATTTACAGTACATTGTTCTTTGAATATGAAAATATCTTGTAAGATGACAACGTGTCACATTTTTTATTATACCTATAGAAATTAAAGATATGACTATGAAAGCGTAAAATAAAGCCATTTGCAAGAAGATTGTTCGTGGTTGTTTACGCTTTTTTATTTTTATTAGACTTTTTTAGTTTCACAAAGAAGTCTTATAAGATAAGATTTTTCTGTAAGTGTGGGATTCGATCACAAGAATTCTTTGTTTGAAGTTTAAGGAGGAGTTATACTATGAATGAAACTATCAATCGTGAGGATTTGTATTGTTTCAGACGGGGAAAGGCAAGGCAGGCATACCTGACATTTGGATGCCATTATCAGAAGAAGACAAAGACTCACAGATTTACTGTTTGGGCTCCAAAATGCAAAGTCAGTCAGTGTCGTAGGTGATTTCAATTTCTGGAATCCTCTTGCGCATCCGATGAAAGGTGACAAAGACGGGATCTATACGATCGAGATTGAAGGACTGAAGAAAGGTGATCTGTATAAATATCATGTAGAAGGCTATGATGGAATCTGCAGATATAAGAGTGATCCATTTGCATTTTATGCAGAATGCAGACCAGATACAGCTTCGAAAGTCTGGGATTTCGATGATTTTAAATGGTCTGATAAAACGTTTTATCAATCAGAGAAAGAAACGCCAGGCATTAGATCAGCCAATGTCTATCTATGAGCTGCATCTTGGAACATGGAGAATGCCGCAGGAAGAAGAGAGAGAATTTTATAATTATCGTGAGATCGCGGACATGCTGATCCCTTATCTTGGAGAGATGGGATATACACATGTTGAACTGATGCCGATCACAGAATATCCATATGATCTTTCTTGGGGATATCAGGTAACAGGATATTACGGCGTAACATCAAGATATGGAACACCAGAAGATTTCAATTATATGATCAATGAGTTACATAAAGCAGGGATCAGTGTCATCCTTGATTGGGTTCCAGCACATTTTCCAAGAGACGAGCATGGACTGGCAATGTTTGATGGAACACATATTTATGATCACGAAGATCCAAGAAAGGGAAGCCAGCCTGACTGGGGAACTTTATTATTTAACTATGGGAAACCAGAAGTACAGAGCTTCTTGATCTCAAGTGCGATGTTCTTTGCAGATGTTTATCATATCGATGGAATTCGTATTGATGCTGTATCTGCAATGCTATATCTTGACTTTGGGAAACAGGAAGGAGAATATGTGCCGAATGAAGATGGAACCAATATCAACTATGAAGCAGTTGATTTCCTTCGCAATCTAAACGAAGCACTTCGTACAACACATGAGGGATTCTTGACGATCGCAGAAGAATCAACAGCATATCCAAAGGTAACAAGTGATGTTGATGATCCGGAAGGACTAGGATTTGTTTACAAGTGGAATATGGGATATATGCATGATACTCTTTACTATATGGAACTTGATCCATTGTATCGTAAGGATAATCATGGAGCGATCATTTTCTCTATGGATTATGCTTACAGTGAGAATTACATTCTTCCATATTCACATGATGAGGTTGTTCATGGCAAGGTTCTATGATCAATAAGATGTATGGTGCATATGATGAGAAGTTTGCTTCACTGCGAACATTATATGGATTTACCATGGCACATCCAGGAAAGAAATTATTATTTATGGGTGGAGAATTCGCCCAATTTGTAGAATGGAGAGACAAAGAACAGCTTGATTGGTTCTTGATCGATCAGTATGAGATGCATGATTCTTTCCACAAATATGTAGCTAAACTAAATGAGATTTACAAATCTGAACCGGCATTATATGAATTAGATCAGGATCCAGCAGGATTTGAATGGTGCTTTGCAACGTGATGCAGACCACAGTGTTGTAGCATTTATACGAAAAGAATAAGAAGGGCAGAGGAAGAAAACAACAACAGATTCTTTGTGTCTGCAATTTTACACCGATGGAATGGGATAAATACAAGGTACCATTACCAAAGAAATCAAAACTTACGAAGATCTTAGACAGCAGTGAGCTTGATTTTGGTGGAGATGGAGATGTTTCCGAATCTAAAGTTTCAACGAAGAGGGTGAAAGTACCATCTGAAGGAAAGAAAGCTGTTTACCAACAGGCAGCAGAAATTTCCTTAAAACCATTAAGTGTTGTTTACTATAAGATCGAGGAAGTGGAGACGAAATCACGAAAGAGTGTAGCAAAGAAAGCAGAGCCGGCAAAGAAAGCCACTGCAAAGAAAGCAGAGCCAGCAAAGAAGGCAGCACAGGAGAAGAAAACAGAAGCTGTGAAGAAAACAGTAGAGAAAAAGCCGGAAGTTACAAAGAAAGTAACAAAAGAAGAGGCGCCGGAGACTAAGAAAGACACTCCAAAAAAAGAAGATATAAAGGTAACAAAGCAAACAACAGAGAAAGAAGAGGAACAGCCAAAAAAAGAACAAGCAAGACAAGAAGAACAAAAAAGAATAAGGACGACGCTTTGACTGAGAAATCCGACACCGCCAAAGAGGCAGAGGAAAAAATCGAGAAATAAGCACATTTTAAAAAAGGACTGCTCTCTGAGCAGTCCTTTTTTCGTTCTATTTTTACTTGCGGCGCATACGGTATAGCGAGGGTGATGGTATGCCAAAAAATCAGGTAGGCAAAACAAAAACCGTATTGCTGCTTTATCTGCTTCGTGTCACGGTGGCCACCGTGTGCTGCTTTGGTGCTTTCTGTGCCGTAGGGGCACTGGTGGTGTATGAAACTGGATCTTGACTTAAGCTGATCGCGTATATCTGTGCGGGGATCGACTTTCTCTGTGCCTTTCTCATTGCAAAATGGGCGCTTCGCGGGGTGAAAAACAGCCGCTTGCCATTGGCATTGGCTGCCATTGTGCCTGCAATGGTCCTAATGGTGGTACACTACTGTATGGCACCTTCCGGCGCCGGTTTATTGGTACTGCGCCTGCTGGGTATGCCGGTGTGCGCTGCGCTGGCAGCCGTCAGCAACAGGCGGGTGCACTTATGAGCGAGCCTCGGGAGAAGCGGGACCTGGCGGCGGCGTTTTCGGATGAGCTGCGCGCATTTCGCTGGGAGACCCATAGAACTTACATCTATTCCCTGGTATTTTACACCTGCGGGTTAGCGTTGGGCAGCGTGCTGTACCGTCAAATTCGCTCCGACACAGTTAACGCGCTGCTGAGAGTAGGGGAGAACCGCTTTTTACAGCTGTTTCTCAATGATTTTTGCTTGTATTTCAGTATATTTTTGGTAACGGTCTTTTTGGGCTTTTGTATGATTGGCTTTCCGCTAATTCATTTTGTGCCCATGACTTGCGGCTTTGCTTATGGTATGCAGGTGTGCTACTATTATATGACTTTTCGCCTGAAAGGCGTGTTGTTTTGTGTGCTGATGGTGATTCCGGCGGCCTCTATTTTGCTGACGGTGGTCATGCTCACCATTAAAATCAGCACCGATATGTCCAAGTCCATCTTTCACCTGTCCGTCAAGCGAGACGATGCAACAGGGGAGTCCCCCGCTGAAATTCAGGTGCGGGATTATGTAAAAAAATATCTGATTTCCGCCGCTTTCGTGGCGTTGGCCGCCTTATGTAATGCAGGGCTGACCAGTTTGTTCAGTTCTGTGATCTCGATTTAGGCGCATCAAGATCGGCAAGGGGATTGGCCTCGATGGCGCCTTGGCTGCGTCGTCGCTGATGTGGGTATAGATTTCCGTAGTACCCAGGTTTCATGGCCCAGAATCTCTTTAAGCAGCAGCAGATCCACATGTCCATTTGGTACATAAGAGTGGCAGCCGGTATGGCGCAGCTTATGCACGGACAGGCCTCGATCGCCCAGCCCGGCCTTGTCCAAATAAGCGTACACCATGTGTTGTACCGTCTTGGGGCTGATCCGCTGGTTGCGGCTGCTTAGAAATAAAGCTTTGTCCTTTACACCGTCGTGCGGCCGCACACGCATATAGGCGGAAACGGCGGATTTGCAGGCATCGTTTAAGTACACGGTGCGCTCCTTGTTGCCTTTACCGGTGATCACCAATGTATCGTTTGATTTATATCATTATAATCAATGGACACCAACTCGCTCAGTCGCATACCGCAGTTCAGAAGTAAGGTCAAAATGGCGTAATCCCGCTCTTTGTATTTGCCGTCTACAACGGATAATAAGTGGCGTGCTTCTTCCAAGGTCATGTACTTTGGAAGGGCTTTTTTTGTTTTCGGCGCGTCCAGCACTTTCATTGGATTTTCCTCCAGCAAGTGCCGGTTGCCGTTAAATAGATAAAAAAAAGCGCCGTATGGCGATCACACGCCGCGCACGGGGTGGCTTCCGCGTTGCCGCGTTGATTCTTGCAGTAGATTAAGAACTGGTAGGCGTCGCTCAGCGTAATGGTCTTGATAAAGTCAATATTGATTTGCCGTAGATCCATTTGATCGTCCGGCGTGTCAGGCGGATACAGATTTTTTCCTTGGCCAGGTAGCGAAAGAAGGTGCGCAAATCCGACGCATATTCGATCACCGATAATTCGCTATGACCTTTGATGGCCTCCAAATACAACAGATAGTCCTGTACGGGCATGGGTAATTGCCCAAATTCCTCTTTTTCACTGTTTCAACTCCCCTAAATTATACAAAATTATTTATTTTGTATAATTATAGCAAATTCAAAAGCTAAATGCAAGCCCCTGTTCTGAACAATATAAAAATCGCAAAAGGTACCACATCAGTCCCTTTTGCGATTATCTTTTTTGAGTATGAATCTTCCGCCATCGACTGACCTTTCAAATGGAAAAGCGTTTGTTCCTGTGCATAAGGAGTTTACATGCTGTTTTCTGTTTAGAACAAATTCTTTACGGCAGATATTCTTTTAGTGCCTGTATCTGCGGATCATCGGTTATAAAGCGGTCTTCCTTCAGTTCTCCCTCCAGGAGCAAAGTGTTTACTCGCTTGCTATTGCGCACCTGCACACCGTCATTTTCAATGGCAAGAATGTTTTGTAGACCACCCAGTTCCTGTACCAGTGGGCGCAGATCTTTCGGCAGCCAAACGCAGCTGTGTTCCGCAATGCCGTAGCGTACCACGGTGTACCGGCTGACAAAATAGGCCAGCACGCAAAATGTCACGCCCACAAGATAAGGCAGTGCGCCGCTGCTGTTGTGCAGGAGAAACTCCACGATTCCCCCATTCTGCAAAAATCCCCAGTGGAGATTGAGCAGCGCAGACACCAAATAACATCCGCCGGTGAGTCCGGCAAAGGCCAGCAGCAAAAACGGACTTTCCAGCGCCAAAAATAAGGTAAAAAGTTCCGTATGGCCGCTGAGTACACACCCCGACGGTAAATAACGCCAGTGCGGCTTTGCTGCGCGTCTTGCCGCAGTCGGCCAGAGTTAATGCAAACCCGGGCAACAAGAACAGTTGCAGCCCTTTGCCGGACAAAAATAGCGCGGTTGCCAAACGATCCGGCTTGGCGGCAAAAATGTTCTTGGCGCCGGTTAAGATCTGGCCGTTCAACCACACGGTGCCACCGGCGCTGTGCAGATACACCGGCTGTTCAAACGCCCCGGACAACGGGCGCAAAAGTGTATTCAAGACGCCGAAGACTACGCCGGAAACAGTGGTACTACTGCCCAGCTTACCCAGCAGCCACAGGAGCGCATTCTCATAATAACCGTGCGCAGCACCCAAGAGACCGCCAAGCGCCAGCGTCATCACGGGCAGCAGCAATAGCCCTTGCTTCTCCCCTACTCTGTCTTTGCACAGCACGGCTCCCAGCCCCAACAGGATCGGCCACACCAATCCCGGTTCGCTGTTCGTAACAGCGGTAAACAAAGCAGTAAACAGGCCGTAACTCAGGGCGCTCCACAACCCGCACTTGGCGCGACTCTCCGGTAACAGATGATACGGCAAAGCAAAGGCAATGAAATAAGGCGCCATTTCTTCCGCCTGTCTGGCAAAGGTTGCAGCTATGCTGCTCCATGGATGATTCCATAAATCCTCGCTGATCTGCAGCAACTGGCAAAGGGCCAATAGGACAGCCGCAATGCAGAACGCGCCCCATAGAGCTTGCAGCCAGCGTCCGCTCTTCTCATAAAAACTCATACCCACAGTATGGTCAAGGAAAAGGCGTTTTCATACAATCAGCCCATAGAAAAAGCCGACTTGAATTTGTTCAAGTCGGCGTTCATCACCACATTCTGCCCTCTGTATGGGGGCAAGAACTGTCTTTCAGTGCTGCGCGAACCTCCACATAGCAGCCGCATTTGCGACACATACCGGCGATCAGCTGGTCGCAATGACGGCATTGGCTTAGGCGACTGTTTCGCACAGTCGGACTTGCCAGTTCTTCCGGTGGCACGGTTTCCAAATATGCTTGCACCTGTGTATAGGCCGCTCGTTCCCCTGCCTCATACAACAGACAACGTTTTGCAAAGCTCCTCCATTATTTTTCGTTTATAACGAACTTTACTACACTGCAAGGGGGCAGCTCAGCTACAAAACCATCGGACAGCTTGCGTACACCGTCAAAGGGGCGCACCTGAACCGCGTCCGGATTGGAAAAGTCATTTTTGTCGTGCATATCTCCGGTAAGAATTTCGGCACGCAAGGTTGAAACTTTGGTATCGGCGATCTGACACTTGATCTTGGCCTTTTTGGTGGCGCTGATGTTGGTGACCGTGGCGTAAATGGTGCCGTTCTCGTCCACAGAGGCGGACTCGATCATCTGGGGTGCACTGCACTCCTCGCACTCTACGGTATTGCTGTTGGTAAGGTAGGAGCCGATCAGCGTGTTCTGTTGGTGGTCCTTATACATCTTAAACACATGGTATGTGGGGGTCAGCACCATCTTGTCCCCTTCGGTTAGGATCACTGCTTGCAGTACATTCACCGTCTGCGCAATATTCGCCATCTGTACCCGGTCAGCGTGCTTGTTGAAAATATTCAAAGTCAGCGCAGCCACCATAGCGTCCCGCATGGTGTTTAGCTGGTACAGAAAGCCCGGATTGGTGCCCGGTTCCACATCAAACCAAGTACCCCACTCGTCTACGATCAGATCCACCCGCTTTTGGGGGTCCAGGGCATTCATAATCTCTGTATGGCGGCGAACCAGCTCCTCCATACGGTAGGCCTTGGCCACCGTACGGTTATAATCTTTCAAATTAAACGCCGTGGCAGAGCCTTTGTGATCCCAGTTATAAGGTACGGTGTAGTAGTGGAGCGACAGACCGTCCGCCTGGCCGGGCACTTTGCGCATCACCTGCTCCGTCCATTGAAATCAAAAGCGTTGGGACCGCAGGCCACACGGTAAATATGCTCCCCGGCAGTATAATCCCGCACATAAGTGTTATAGCGGCGGAACTCGTCCGCATAGTAATCGCCGTTCATGTGGCCGCCGCAGCCCCAACTCTCGTTGCCAACGCCGAAGTAGCGCAGCTTCCAGGGCTTATCGGCACCATTCTTCTTTCGCAGGTCCGCCATAGGAGATACGCCGTCAAACGTCATATATTCGACCCACTCGTTCATCTCCCGCACAGAGCCGGAGCCTACATTGCCGTTTACATAAGCGTCACACCCCAGCTGGCGGATGAGTTCAAAATACTCGTGGGTGCCAAAGGAGTTGTCCTCCACCACACCGCCCCAGTGGGTGTTGATCATCTTTTTACGACCCTTCTGTTCGCCGATACCGTCCGTCCAGTGGTACTCGTCGGCAAAGCAGCCGCCGGGCCACCGCAGCACAGGAATGCCCATGTCTTTCAGCGCCGTAACCACATCGGTGCGCATACCGTTCACATTGGGAATTTTAGAGTCTTTGCCTACAAAAATACCGTCATAAATGCAGCGACCCAGATGCTCGCTGAAATGGCCGTAAATGTCCTTGCTGATGGTGGCGATCCGCTGGTTGGGATTGATCAAATACTTTTCCATAACTACCCCCGGAAGTGATAAGATTTTGTTACAAAGGAACGATAGCACACCCCCGCCCGCCTTGTCAATACTAAAGAAACAAATAAGACAAAAATTTGGAATTGACAAGTAAAAAATCTGTGCTATCCTATTGTGTAGGTGATATTATGCATACGGAAAAATGATGAATTATGTAAAAGCGGCCGGTGCAGATGCGTTGCTGCTGCTGGATGAAGCCGATATGCACTATGTGTGCGGCTTTTCCCCCAGCGAGGGCATGATTTTGGTGACGCCGACGGCTGTGTTTCAACTGGTGGACTCTCGCTATACAGAGACCGCCCGGCTCCACGCGGCGGACACCGGCGTGCAGGTGACGGAGATTACCACCGGCTTTTGGGACGAACTGGACGCCCTGCTGGCAAAAATCGACTGCAAGATTTTGCTGTTTGAGGACCGCACCATTGCTTACCGGCAGTACACGCAGCTGCAAGGCATTTTCAGCGGCGAATTGCGCCCTGTCGGCAACGTTGTGATGGATCTGCGCAATGTGAAAGAGCATGGGAGATCGATCTAATGAAAACCGCCAACCGCATTGCGGAAAAGGCGTTTTTAGAGCTGCTCAACGATGTAAAGCCCGGCAAAACGGAAAAGGAACTGGCTGCCCGGTTTGACTATCTAATGGCGCTGGGTGGCTCGGACGGGCGTCAGTTTGACACCATTCTCCTAACCGGGCGCCCATACCTCCATGCCCCACGGTGTGCCGGGAGAATCGGGAAGTGGCAAAAGGGCGACTTTGTGCTGTTTGACTTTGGCGCCACCTACCGGGGCTACCATTCGGATATGACCCGCACAGTGGCCGTGGGCAGCGCCACGGGCAGAAATGCAGGCGGCTTATGACCTGGTGCTTCGCGCGCAGCTG
>ENA-OPYV01000335-OPYV01000335.1-human-gut-metagenome-genome-assembly--contig:-NODE-335-length-13971-cov-2.774993_pt1 | contig 13971 bp, 11 predicted proteins | sample MGYA00242474_ERZ504485 | MGnify/ENA primary metagenome ERZ504485 (study PRJEB26092, sample SAMD00036263) | human gut metagenome | host: Homo sapiens | study: EMG produced TPA metagenomics assembly of...
TTAATTTTTAATTTACCACCTACAGAAGCAGTTTTATTTTTCCCTATCTTTGGGCAACTTGAAACAAACAAGAAACCAAAACCGCAACCACACACCTTATTTTATGAAACACAAAATTCTTGCACAATTTACAGGCATCTTTACATTTCTGATTCTAAGCATTTGTAATATTCACGCACAATTTTCCGTGAAAGGTATACTTGTCGACTCACTGACACATGAAAGCGAACCCTATGCCACCATACGCATTACGCTTGACAAATCACCGGAGAAACCGGTCAGAATGAATGTGACCGATGCAAAAGGAAAATTTCAGGAGAAATTACCGCAAACCGGGAATTATACCCTGCAAATCACTTCGGTAGGAAAACGTACAGTGGTCCGCCGTTTTAGCATCACCAATAACCAGCGGGTGGCCGACCTGGGCACACTTTATACCTGTGATGATGCCCAAATGCTGAAAGGCGTGGAAGTAGTAGCCCAGAAACCCCTTGTAAAAGCGGAAATTGACAAAATTTCTTACAGCATAGAAGATGATCCTGACTCCAAAACCAACACTACCCTCGAAATGCTGCGAAAGGTACCGCTCGTCACCGTCGATGGAGAGGATAACATACAAGTCAACGGGTCCAGCAATTTCAAGGTACATGTAAACGGGAAGCCTAATACGCTGATGAGCAACAACCCGAAGGAAGTGCTCCGCAGTCTGCCAGCCAACTCGGTCAAGTCCATCGAAGTGATAACGGAACCGGGAGCCAAATACGACGCAGAAGGTATCGGAGGTATCCTGAACATCATTACAACCGATGCCAAGATGCAGGGATACAATGTTACGCTCGGAGCCAATGTCAATAACATGGGACTGTCGGGATATGGCTACGGAACAGTGCAGGTAGGAAAGCTTTACCCTCACCGGAAACTACTCATACAACCATCAGAACCAGCCTCGCAGTCTTTCTGACAGCGAGCGTGAAGATTTCACCTCTACCGACTACCGCCATCTGCTGACACAAGGTTCTTCCAAGAGTACAGGGAATTTCCAGTTCGGCAACATTGAAGGAAGTTATGAGATAGACACCCTGAACCTGATTACGTTTTCAGCCAATGTTTTTGGAGGGAAATTTGACACACACGGCGATTCGCATACCATCATGAGCGACAATGACTGGAAGGAGCGCTATAGCTACCAGACTCTCAACCGGTCAATCAGTCAGTTTGGAAACATCGGTATCAATGCTGACTACCAACATTCTTTTAAACGGAAAGGAGAATACCTCACGTTGTCCTACAAGTTCAACAACTCGCCGAACAACAATGAAGCCGATACCGACTATGACGAAATGAAAGATGTACCCTTCAACCTGCTTCACCAGTATTTCGACAACGATGCGCATACGGCAGAGCATACGGCACAGGTTGATTATGTCAATCCGCTGAATGAAAAGCACTACATAGACGCCGGTATGAAATACATTTTCCGTGAAAATTACAGTGACAGTCGGTATTTCCTGGAAAATGGCCAAGGCGAAATGGAAACCAGCCAGGATCTTTCAAGCAAATACCAGCAGGGACAGCACATTTTGGCAGCATACGCTGATTATCAGTTGAAATGGAAGAAATTCGGAGCAAAAGCCGGTGTGCGCTACGAGCATACGTTCATGGACGTGGAATACGACTATATGCCCGAACGCAATTTCAAAGCCGGATTCGATGACGTGGTTCCTACCCTGAATCTGTCTTATATGTTAGGTACAAGCGCTACCCTGCGTGCCAACTACAACATGCGCATCAACCGTCCGGGAATATGGTACCTGAATCCTTTCCGCGATACCAGCAACCCGACTTCCATCAGCTACGGTAATCCAGACCTGGACACGGAAAAGGCACACATTCTTGGAATGACCTTCAATACCTTCAGTGCCAAGTTCAGCCTGAATGCCAACCTTACTTATACGTTTACCAACAACGGTATTGAGCGCTACTCCTTCATGAACAATGGGGTACAGGAGAATACCTACGGCAATGTAGGCAAGAGTCAGCGTACACGCCTGGCCTTATGGATGAACTGGAACCCGGGCAGCACCACCCGCCTCTCACTCAATACCAGCGGAAGCTATTCCGACTTCCAGAGTAAGGAGCTGAACTCACGCAACAGTGGATTTGCCGGTGAGGTGTTTGCCAACATACAGCAGACCATCCCCTGGGAGCTGCGTCTTAGCTTTACGGTGGAGGAAGCACTCCTTACATATCCCTGCAAGGAAAAGGTTCTTCCTTCTACTATTACGGTGTCAACCTGAACCGTTCTTTCCTGAAAGACAAACGGCTGAATATTTCGCTTTTTGCCAGCAATATCTTCCAGAAATACAACTCCTATAGCAATGAGGTATGGACAGACACGTTCCGCTCATGGTCAAAAAACAGTTATCCCTCACGCAGATACGGCATCAGCATCAGCTGGCGGTTCGGCGAATTGAAAACCCAGGTGAAAAAGACACAGCGTAGCATTACAAATGATGACGTAAAGGCAGGCGGAGACAACAAGAGTGGTGGAAGCATGCAATAAATAAAAACAGAATAAAATGGAAAAAGAATTACCTAAAATAGACCTGCCCGAAGAATGGCTGGTAGGTACCGGCATCAGCAAAGAGCTGTTGGGGCTGTACAGAAACTATCCGGTGCGCCTGAAATGCGAGATTTTCGTACTTTGTACTTCCGGAGAAGTGGAAGCCTCGGTCAATCTCAACAAGATAACAGTAGAGCCCAACGACTTTATCGTACTTACACCAGGAAGTATCTTTCAGATAAACGACATCAAGGGAGACCTGAACATCTACTTCGGAGGATTCTCTTCTCAGTTTATGGAACACAATCTTCAGTCGCATTCTTTTCTGGATACGATGTACATCACACTGGGGCGTCCCGTTATCAATCTAAGCCGGAGCGCCAAATGATGGAAGAGTACATGCAGCTGCTTATCAAGATGTATGAATTCCTTCCGGAAAAATCAGACCGGAAATCGCGACCAATCTGTATGCCGACATACATAAAGGTATATCCATGCTTTACCGGAACAAGACTGACGAAGTGCATCCGTTGTCAAAGAGTGAACTGATTTGTCGCAACTTTGCCCAGCTGGTCATGCAACATTACAATCAGACACGAAACGTAGCCTGGTATGCTGAAAAGCTACAGATTACGCACGCACATCTTTGCACTACCGTAAAACAGATTACGGGAAAAACCTGTGTGGACATCATTTCGTCCATGGTCATCATGGATGCCAAATCGCAATTGAAGTCTTCCCAGCTTTCCATCCAGAACATTTCCGACTCACTGAATTTTGCCAATGTATCATTCTTCGGAAAATACTTCAAACGCTATGTAGGAATGAGCCCGCTTGAATATCGAAACAACGGATAAAGCATTAATAAACAAACGATTATAAATCATAAGAGATTTTCGTTCAAAATACCTGAAAAAACGCACTTACGTTTAAAGGAAAACGCACTTGTGTTTAGGTAAAACGCACTTGCGTTTCAATCAAAACGTACTTGCGTTTTAGAGCAAACGCACTTGCGTTTCAATCAAAACGTACTTGCGTTTTAGAGCAAACGCACTTGCGTTTTTTAGCGTCCTGAAAAAGCCCATGAAAAGATATTGTTTTTTACTCATTTTCAGCCTGATAGAAATTACCATACAAGCCGCTTCGAATATCCGGATTACTCCCGTGCCTTCCCTGCCCCAGCTTCCGGTCAGTGCCATACACCGCATTTTTCAGGACAGCGAAGGACTGATGTGGTATGGCACAGTGAACGGTCTTTGCTGCGACGACGGATACCAGATTAGCGTCATCCGTTCCGACATCAATACCCCGGGACTGCTGAATGACAACACCATCCAGTCCATTGCCGAAGATGAAAGGGGAAGAATCTGGTTTGGAACCGACCATGGAGCCTACATGCTGGACAAACCAGCAGACAAGTTACACCGTTGGACGCTGAACGGCTACAGACAAGTTTTATCTACAGCATACGAAAGACATCCGACGGGGCTATGTGGATAGCTACGGGGCATAAACTGCTGAGATACAACACTGAGGGGAAATTACAGAAAACCTACCTGCTATACGACCATGAAGGAAAACCCTCATGGATGGCCGGTTTCTGCGAAAGCCGGCAGAAACAGATTCTGATTACCGTAGGAAGGGAAGGTATCTATCGCTACGATAAAAAGACAGACACTTTTACCCGTTATGCCAATCCGCCTTCAGGACGAAACCTGACCTGCATCGTTCAGGACCGCACTCATAATTATTTCTGGGTAGGCACCAGTTCCGACGGTCTGTTGCTCTTCGACCCTTCCGCACCCAAAGATTCCATTTATACCTACTCTCCACTTCCCGTAAATCCTATGGGAGAAGCAGAAGGAGACATCTTATACCTGGAGCAGGATAACCGCGAAGGAATTCTCTGGATGACTACCAGAAGTTCTCTGATAGCCATGCGCTACGATGAAGCCCGCCGCTGCTTGCGCCAGACGGATTTTCGTCTGCCGGCTGAATATGGAAACATGCTGAATGAAATTTATCAAGACAAAGACGGAAACCTCTGGGTAGCCTCTTTTGACGGAAAAAGTTTCATTATCCATTTTACGGAAAACGCTCCGGAAGAATTTGCTCTGCCTGCTCTACAACAGCGGGTCCGCTTTCAACCGGCCATCATGGCCCTCTGCGATGCAGGAGAAGGCAAGATGTGGATATCACAGGAACGAACAGGACTCGGGCTGTACGACCTGTCCAACCATACAGTCAGTCTCTACCACGACTTCTCCACGCTGAAAACGCTTTCTCTCGGCTCCATCAAGCAAATGACCGAAGCCCGGAGGGAAGGAAATGTATGGGTGATACCTGAAGGGTGCAACCTTATCTATGAACTCGGACGGGAAGGTATGCAAATGAAGCACTTCCGCACCCTGAGCCTTCCGGAAAAGGCCCAAAGACATTTTACCCAGACTTACGAGGACCGTAACGGCACACTCTGGCAGGTACCAACAACGGGCTGTTTGCTTTTTCTCTGCACAACAACCAATGGCATACGGTCTGCGATACATTAGGACTGGTAAGTGCCATCAAGGAAGACAAGCGGGGGAATCTATGGATTGGAACACTGAATAAAGGGCTTTATCAGCTGTCTCCCAAGGGAGAATGTCGAAAGTTTCTTTCTCCTCTCTCTATCACCTGCCTGAGTGTGCAGGAAGACAGCCTCATCTGGATGGGTACGCAGGAAGGAGGAGTCTATGCCTTGAATGTGCAGACAAGAAAACTGACGGATCATACTCGGCTGTGTGAACTGAACGGAAATATTGTCAACCAGCTGGAGTTTGACGTATACGGCCATTTGTGGATAGACACCAACCAGAAACTGATTGAGTATAATCCGAAAACCACTCGTTTTCCACCTATCTTACCACCGACAATTCCATGCTGCTCCGCCGGTTCATTCCTACAGCCATCTGTAAGGGACACGACGGACGGATTTATTTCGGTGGCATTCCGGGCATCTGTGCAGTAACTCCATCCCGACCGCCTTGACCAGCCCAGCAAGGATATTCCGACGTTTATCACCGGACTGTACGTCATGGGCAAACCCATAGTGAACGGAAATTCTCTGACACTCAAGCCGGACGAATATGATCTGGAGATTCATTTTTCATCTCTTGACTACCTGAATGCCCGCAAAATACGTTATGCTTATCGTCTGGTCGGACTGGATAAAGAATGGAACTACACCACCGTAGGACAACATACCGTCAGCTACAAGCACCTGCCTCACGGAAACTACGTATTCGAGGTGAAGGCGACCGACGGGTATGGAATATGGAGCGAGAAAGTCACGAGACTTCACATTGAGCGTCTGCCTGCCTTCTACCAGACAGGATGGGCCATCGCCTTCTATATATGGGTAGTGATAGCCGGAATCTTTGTCGGACTTCGTTTCTACCTCCGCCGGATGAAGCTGAAAAATGAAGAACTGTATGCCGACAGCGCGGAGTTGATGAAAATGCGTTCCTATCTGGATGAAAAGCCTGTTCCGCAAACTGAAGTCCGTATTTCAGAAATGGAATTTGCCAAACTGGATGAAATTCTGTTAGGAAATATCCTGAAAGCAGTAGAAGATAATTTGAGTGAAGCCGAATTCGATGTGCAGCATCTGGCAGAAAAAGTCAACATGTCACGCTCCACATTGACCCGCAAGCTCAAGGCCATTACGGGGCTTACTCCATTAGAATATATCCGTCGCGTGAAGATGCAACATGCCTGCCGCATGTTAAAAGATCCTCATACCACCGTGAACGAAGTGGCCCTGGCATTAGGCTATTACAACCGGAAATATTTTACTTCCTGCTTCAAGGAAGAATATGGAATGACCCCCAGCGAGTTTCAGAAACAGCAGGAAAAAGGGGATACATCTGAATCAAAAGAGGGGTAAAAATGGAATCAGACCCCTCTCTGAAGCATTTCATACCGCTCTTTGGCGCATTCTGTTCTCCTGCTCTAAAAAGAATCTCTTTACATTTGTATTCAGATTTAACGAAAAACAAACTTGTTCAACATGAAAAAAGAGATTTTATTTCTTGCTGCACTGGCCACTTGTTTGTCTTCCTTCGGTCAGACTTTTGAAAAGACCGCTCAGGGAGGAAAGTTCCAGACCGCACAACCCACATTGAACGGGGAAGTGATTTTCTACTCTCCTTCTATTGTGCGCATCGTAAAGTATCCTTCGGCTGAAATGCCCGAAAAGAAAAGTTATCCGGTCATCAAGACTCCGGAAAAGGTAGAAATCTCCTACAAACAGAATGGAAACACGGTATGCATGACCTCCGGAAAAATGACAGTGACACTCGACGTGGTTACCGGAAAGGTGACTTACACCGACCTGAAAGGGGAAACACTGCTAAAGGAAAAAGTGGAAGGTACCAATTTCATTCCGCGCAAGGACGTAAACCGTGACGCATTTACTGTCAGCCAGGCATTCAGCCTTGAACCGGAAGAAGCTATCTACGGATTAGGACAACGCCAGAGCGGAGCCATGAACCACCGCAACCAGCAAATTCACCTGTCAAACGGCAATACCAATATCTGTATCCCCTATTTTACATCTGAAAAAGGATATGGCGTGTACTGGGATAATCCAGGTATCTCTGACTTCAGCGATACGCCGTATGAAACATCTTTCTCTTCACAGGTAGGACTTTGCTCCGATTATTATTTCTTGTACGAAGACGGCACACAGGATGGCGTAATCGCCTGCATCCGTGACCTGACCGGAAAGGCTACCATGTTCCCGCTCTGGACCATGGGTTACTGGCAGTGCCGCGAACGCTACAAGAGTCCGGACGAACTATGCGGCGTACTCGACAAATACCGCAAACTTCAGATTCCGCTGGATGGTATCGTACAGGACTGGCAGTACTGGGGATGTGACTCCAAACTGGAATGCCATGAAATTCGTGAATCCACGCTACATCAACAAGATGGACGACAAGGAAGCACTTCGCTACCTTCCGAATGGAGAAGACAAGAATGCACGCTATCCGAAACCTCGCTTCAAAAGCCCGGAAGAAATGGTGGAATACGTACATAAGAACAATGCGCACCTGATGATTTCCGTATGGGCCAGCTTCGGACCATGGACCGACCAGTTCAAGGAACTGGACAAAATGGGAGCCTTGCTGAAATTTGAGACATGGCCTCCGAAATCGGGTGCACATCCTTACGACCCGTTCAACAAAGATGCCCGCGACCTGTACTGGCGTTACCTCAGCCACCTGCATAAAATGAACATCGATGCCTGGTGGACCGACTCTACAGAACCCGACCATCTGAACCCGAAAGAAAGCGACTTCGACCTGATGACAGCCGATGGTTCTTTCCGCTCCGTACACAATGCGTTCCCGCTGGACCACAACCGGGGTATCTATGAACACCAGCGTGCCGTATCGGACGATAAACGTGTGTTCCAGATGACCCGTTCCGGTTACCTGGGTCAGCAGCACTACGGTGCCCTGAGCTGGAGCGGCGACGTGGTATCAAGCTGGGATGTACTCCGTCAGCAGATTCCGGCCGGGACTGAACTACACACTTTGCGGTATTCCGTTCTGGAACACGGACTTAGGAGGTTTCTTCGGATGGGAATACAACAATGACTGTACTAACGTTGCTTATCAAGAACTGCATGTACGCTGGTTCCAATGGGGCTGCTTCATGCCATTGATGCGCAACCATTGTTCTTCACCGATGATGAATGAAATTGACCTCTTCGGTAAAGAAGGCGACTGGGCTTACGATGCACAGAAACGTATGATTGAACTTCGCTATCGTCTCTTACCTTATATATATAGCTTAGACGGGGCTGTAGTACAGGAAGACGGTACCATGATGCGTCCACTGGTAATGGACTTTGCCAACGACCGTAAGGCTATCCTGCTGGACGATGAATACATGTTCGGTAAAAACATTCTGGTATGCCCGGTAACAGAACCGCTTTACACCAAGAAAGTAGAAGGCAACAAGGGGGTTACTACCGTGCCCGACATAGCGAAAGCTTCTGCTCCGGTAAAAGTCTACCTGCCTAAAGGTTCTCAATGGATTGATTTCTGGACTAACGAAACTGTAACAGGCGGTCAGGAAATCCAGCGCGAATGTCCGGTTGACATCCTGCCACTTTACATCAAAGCAGGAAGTATCCTTCCGCTTGGTCTGAAAGTACAGTACTCTACTGAAAAGAAATGGGATAACCTAGACATCTGCGTTTACCCGGGAGCCAATGGCGAATTCGTGCTCTACGAAGACGAGTTTGATAACTATAACTACGAAAAGGGTATGTTCTCCACCAATCAAGTTCAGCTGGGACGATGCCTCACGCACACTGACCATCAGCGACCGCAATGGTGAATTCCCCAAGATGCTGAAACGCCGCAACTTCCGCATCACGCTGATGCAGCCTGGCAAGCAGTCAGCAGAAACCGTCATGGTTAAAGCTGACAAGAAAGTAAACTATTCAGGCAAGAAGCTGGTAGTCAAGTTATAATATTTCCTACATTAAAAAAACGGGATGCCTCATGATTGAAGCATCCCGTTTTTTATGTATTAAACTAATTACTCCTCCGGCAGCCCTACCACACCGAGTTTTTTCTTTCCGTCCATCTTGACGGACAAAGGTTTCTCAAACCGTACCCAGCGCAGGTATTTGGTTTCTTCTACCGCCGGCATGCTGTCGAGCAATGCCTGGTTGTAGATACCATCGTTCATATAGGCATTGATGGTAAAGTATCCCACCCCGAAAGAAGTCAGATTCTGGAAGAAGTGGGTTCCTGACTGGGGTCTACCCGATAATTGGTCAGTCCGGCTTCCACAATGATGCGGGCAGCCGAAATGTTGGGCCATTTCACCGGAATGCCCAACACGTATCGCTGCTTCCCCAGCGTCCGGGGCCGACCAGTATGTAGTGTTTCCCTTCATCGAGGAAACGACGGTTGAGTTTCTCAATGTCATAAGCAATCAACTGGTTATTGGATGCAGAATAACCTTCTGTCTTGACATAAATGACATCCTGAATATCGTCCATCACTCCATGTCCCAATGAATTTTCACTCTTGAGCAACAAGCGTTCATCGGGAATCACGCTCAGGTCTTCATCCAGTCCGGCTTTTACATCAACCATCGGACGTATCTGCAACAGATAGAAGATGCCGCTCTTTGTACGGGCATCAAAATTGACGGCAAACTCGATTTCTACCGGACGGCGCATTTCACCCTGACCGTATTTCTGTGCCAACTGCAGGATACGGGCCAACGGGAACACATCGTGCTGAAGGATATTGGCAAAGGTTATCAGCTTGCGGCCGCCGGGATAAATACCATCGCGTATCACCATGTCGTACGGATCGTAGGTAGAAGCGATGAAGTTCAAGGCTCCGTCGGCCTCAGCATCTTTTACGTGGAGCTTCAACAGGTTGAATCCATCGTCGAGCGAGAAGTTTTGTCCCAGGTTCTTCAAGTCGAGGGCATAGAAGCGAGTCTGTGTTTCACGCAGGGCGATTTCCATTTCGCTGGTCTGAAGTACTTGTGTAGGATGGTAAGGGCATACACGCAAAGTCAATCCACCGTCGACAATGTATTTTCCTAATCCCAAAGCCAGACTAACGGTTCCTTCTTCGGCCAGTTCATCATTAATCGGATAATAGTTAATAGAGCGGGCTACTCCGGAAATGGCCGGATAATAGCGGTCGCCATACTGGGTGCCGACTACTTCCTGCAGGATGACGGCCATTTTCTCCTGGTCAATCACGTTGCTGGTGGCTTGCATGTAGGCTTTACTATCCTTATAATATACGGAAGCATATACTCCCTTAATGGCATCGCCTAACATACGGAGCATTTCGTACTTATCGTCCAGATAGGGAATCATGTAAGTGGAATAGATTCCGGCAAAGGGTTGGTAATGGGAGTCTTCCAACAGACTGGAGGAACGGATGGCAATCGGTGCCTTCACCGCATCGAAGAAAGCAAAGAAATCCTCTACCAGCCGGTCGGGCAACTTGGCACGAAGAAAGGCACGGAGAATCACGTCGTCGGCCGCATCGCTCAAGGCTATCTGGTACAACTGGTTGGAGTCCATGAACTCGTCGAATATATCGGTACAGAGGACTACGGTTTTCGGAATCATGACCGACGCATTATCAAACTCATCGAACTCTGTATGGCGTTTTACCATGTTGTCAATGAAGCCAGGCCGCGTCCCTTTCCTCCCAACGAACCATCACCGATACGGGCAAAATTGGAATAACGGTCGAAACGGTCGCGCTGGAACACGGCTACCACTCCCTGGTTTTTCATCTTGCGGTATTTTACGATGGCTTCGAAAATTATCTGGCGGTGGGCATCGATGTCCTGAAGTGACTCCCACGTAATCTGTTTCAAGAATTCGGCTACCGGGAAGATGGCACGCGAATACAGCCAGCGCGAAATATGGTTGCGGCTAATATGATAAAGGAAAGACTCGGCAGGGATGGCAAATATCACATTCTGCAGCTCCTTCAGGTTATGAATACGGGCCACTTCCTTCATGGTATGAGGGTCACGGAAAATAAAGTCACCAAAACCAAAGTTGTCTGACACCGCCTCACGAAGGTCGATATTCATCTTCTTGGAGTTCTTATCAATGAATACGGCATCCAACTCCGGTGAATAGCAGCGATTGCTTTCCTCAGCCGACTGAAGAATAAGAGGTATAAACGGATCGCGTTTGCGGACTTCACGCAGCAAGGTTACACCAGCCTGCGGGTCATTGACATCCCCGTGAGGGAAACGGGCATCGGAAATAATACCGAGCACATTATTTTGATACTTATTATATAGTTCCGTAGCTTCTTCATAGGAACGGGCCAATACGATTTTAGGACGTCCGCGCATGCGAAGGGTTCGCTGGTGCTCGTTCAGGGCTTCTGTGGCAAATTCCTGACTCTGCCGGAGAACGAACTTGTAGAGGTTGGGCAATACGGAGGAATAAAAGCGGATGGAATCTTCTACCAGCATAATCATCTGTACGCCGACTTCCTTAATGTCATGCTCCAGATTCATCTTGTCTTCTATCAGCTTGATGATGGACACCAGCAGGTCGGTATTTCCCAACCAGCAGAACACATACTCGAAGATGCTCAGGTCTTCATGCTCCATTCGTTCCTTAATACCGTGCGAGAAAGGAGTCAGTACAACCAACGGTAGATGGGGGTATTGCTTCTTGATTTCACGGGCAATGTCGAAGGTATCGCTGTTGTCGGAACCCGGCATACAGATAACCAAATCGAACATGGTGTTGCGCAACTGTTCCCAGGTTTCTTCTGCCGTGGAAACCTGCGTGAAACGAGGGGGATAGCGCAAACTCAGGTTCATATATTCATTGAAAATCTTTTCGTCAATGCGGCCGTCATCTTCAAGCATGAACGCATCGTAAGGGTTGGCCACCAGCAACACGTTGAAAATGCGCTTGGTCATCAGGTTGGCAAACTGCGTATCCTTGAAATACAGCTGACGGAGTTTAATTCTTAGTTTGGTGAGCATGGTATCTTCTTTTAAAGCTTATATAACAGAAACAAAATTCGGAATTTCACACGATTTTTGCAAATCTTTCTTGAGAGTTGATAAAAAACTAACAAAATTCAATTAAAGAGTCAAATTTTCGGGTAAAACTCTTTGACGATACAGGTAATTTTCTATCTTTGCATATACAAAATATTTCATTTTGTCAGACCTTAAATTATTTGATTATGGACATTAATAAAATCATGTCATCACTGGAAGCCAAGCATCCAGGTGAATCTGAGTACCTTCAGGCAGTCAGGGGAAGTATTGCTTTCTATCGAAGATATTTACAATCAACACCCCGAATTTGAAAAAGCAAAAATCATTGAACGACTGGTAGAACCGGACCGTATCTTCACATTCCGTGTGACATGGGTAGACGACAAAGGCGAAGTGCAGACAAATTTAGGCTACCGCGTACAGTTTAACAATGCCATTGGCCCGTACAAGGGAGGTATCCGTTTCCACGCTTCCGTGAACTTGTCTATCTTGAAATTCCTAGGATTGAACAGACATTCAAGAATGCCTTGACTACCCTGCCGATGGGTGGCGGTAAAGGTGGTTCTGATTTCTCTCCACGCGGCAAGAGTAATGCAGAAATTATGCGCTTCTGCCAGGCTTTCATGCTGGAATTGTGGCGTCATTTAGGACCGGATATGGATGTTCCGGCTGGTGATATTGGTGTAGGCGGACGTGAAGTAGGTTACATGTTCGGCATGTACAAGAAACTGACCCGCGAATTTACAGGTACATTTACCGGCAAGGGACTGGAATTCGGAGGTTCACTGATTCGTCCGGAAGCTACGGGCTTCGGTGGCTTGTATTTCGTAAAACACATGCTGGATGAAAAGGGTATCGAAATCAAGGGCAAGACAGTAGCTATCTCCGGCTTCGGCAACGTGGCATGGGGAGCTGCTACCAAGGCTACCCAACTGGGAGCAAAGGTAGTTACCATCTCCGGACCGGACGGCTACATTTATGATCCGGAAGGCATCAGCGGAGAAAAGATTGACTATATGCTTGAACTGCGTGCATCGGGTAATGACATCGTAGCACCATATGCGGAAAAATTCCCGGGAGCTACCTTCGTGCCGGGACGCCGTCCGTGGGAAGTGAGGTAGATATCGCATTGCCGTGTGCTACCCAGAACGAATTGAACGGTGAGGATGCACAGAACCTGATAAAGAACCAGGTGCTCTGCGTAGGAGAAATTTCCAACATGGGATGTACACCGGAAGCTATTGACGCATTCATCGAACACAAAATGATGTATGCTCCAGGAAAGGCTGTCAATGCGGGTGGTGTGGCTACTTCCGGACTGGAAATGAGCCAGAATGCCATGCACCTGAGCTGGACTGCACAGGAAGTGGATGAAAAACTCCATCTGATTATGCACAATATTCATGAACAATGCGTGAAATACGGTAAGGAAAGCGATGGATACATCAATTATGTGAAGGGTGCAAACATTGCCGGATTTATGAAAGTGGCTCACGCCATGATGGCTCAGGGAATAGTCTGAATATTAAGGATAATTAAAATTTAAAGCAAACATGAACAAAAGATAATTTTTATTCATATCTTTGAATGCTTTAATTTTTAGCACAAAATCTCGTTTAGTTGTATTTGTATTTTGTATTGTAGCTTGCGCTGCCCGCCTGTGAAGGTATGGCAGCGTTTTTTTTTATGGTATATCCAATCTTTTTTATACATTTGTAGCTTCAAGTAAACGTATGTAAAAATTAAGTTATGGAAATATTACAACTAGATGGCCTTGAACCTCAATTATTTAATTTAATTGGACCATTGGCTATGAATCCTAAAGTCCT
>ENA-OPYV01000336-OPYV01000336.1-human-gut-metagenome-genome-assembly--contig:-NODE-336-length-13957-cov-1.869920_pt1 | contig 13957 bp, 23 predicted proteins | sample MGYA00242474_ERZ504485 | MGnify/ENA primary metagenome ERZ504485 (study PRJEB26092, sample SAMD00036263) | human gut metagenome | host: Homo sapiens | study: EMG produced TPA metagenomics assembly of...
GGGCCAAGGAGGATCAGCCTTGCGACCACAAGTACGATGTGACCGGCTCCCTTTGCGAGAACTGCGACAAATTTGCCGTGGATCGTATGCTGCCGGAAATTGACGCGGCGATCTGCTGTTTATCCACGACGCCGGCGCCCACGGCTTCTCCATGGGCTACAACTATAACGGCAAGCTGAAAAGTGCGGAAATTTTGTTAAAGACCGACGGCACTTTCCAAATGATCCGTCGGGCAGAGACGCCCAAGGATTACTTTGCCACCTTTGATTGCTTTGACTTTTACGACGACCTGATCAAAGGCTAAGGAAGATAAAAAAAGAGCGACCGGACAGTTTTGTCCGATCGCTTTTTTGCGTTTTGCTGTTGGTTATTTGGTATAGAACATGGCGCCGGTTTGCGATTTGCTGTATCGGTACACACTCATCTCGATCCCCAGAGCCAGGTAGATACAGAGTGACGAGGAGCCGCCGGCGGAGAACAGGGGCAGGGTGATGCCGATGCAGGGCAGCAGGCTCAGCTCCATGCCGATATTCACAAAGGTCTGGGCAAAGAGCATAACGGCAATGCCGCTGCACATGAGGTAGCCGCCGTTATCCCGGGCACGCAGGCCGGTTTGACCTACCCGCAAAATCAGTATCGTTAAAACTAAAATCACTGCCAGCGCGCCGATAAACCCAAATTCCTCACCGGCTACGGACAAGATCATATCGTTCTGATTTTCCGGCACGGCGCCGCTTTGGGTCATATCGCCCTTTAAGAAGCCTTGACCGAGAAAACCGCCGTTGCCCATGGCGATCTTACCGTTATTTTGTTGATACATGGTGCTCTCGTATTGCTCCGGGTAAAACAGGGCAATGATCCGCTCCCGCTGCAAGCCGGAGATCAGCTTCAACTTCCAGGCGGCCACAAAAACCCACGATCAGCGCGCAAAACCCGGCTAAAAAGTAGCCGATGTTAATGCGGGCAAAGAACAGCATGCCGATAAACATAATCAGGAAGATCAGGGCAGACCCGGCGTCACCGGTCATCAGCACCAGCCCAATGGGGATCAAACCATGGATGACCAGCGGAATGATGGTGCGTATTTTTATTGATTTTTGTCCCGTACCATATCCAGGTGGTAGGAAAAGGAGATGATAAAGCCTACTTTCAGCAGCTCAGAGGACTGGAAAGTCAGCACCTTCAGGTCGATCCAGCTGCGGGCGTCCTGCCGGGCATCCGGCGCAATGCCAAAGAAAAAAGTGTAGATCATCAAACCTACGCACCCGGCGGCGATCACCGGCCACAGCTTGGCTACCGCCTCATAGTTCACATTAGAAACCAGTAAGCAGATCACCACCCCCCAGCGCCACGGACAGGAACATGGAGCGCACATCGCTGCTGATGATCTTGCCGTCCTTTAAGGCAGAGTGGGTAGCGCTGTACACCAGCGCCAAACCGTATAGAGAGCCAACCATGGCGGTTAGCAAAGTTACATAATCTAAACCGGAAAATAATTCCAACAGCGGCGATTGCTTTTGCCGACTGTGCACGATCTGCCTCCTCTCATTACAGGGTAGTCTTTATTATATTATGAATTTTGCCAGAATTCAAGAGAAGCGGGCAATTATTACTTGGATTATTTTATCCCTTGTGTTATAATAACTTGCGAGAAACGTTGCGCCCGCTGTGGCGCGTACAGGAGTATGTATATGCTGACAGATATTGAGATCGCCGCACAGGCGAAAATGAAAAGAATTACGGATGTGGCTGCGGCTATGGGTATTCGTCCGGAGGAGCTGGAGCCTTACGGTCATTATAAAGCGAAGCTGTCCGATGATCTGCTGACTCGGCTGCAAGATCGTCCGGACGGCAAGCTGGTGCTGGTAACGGCGGTCAACCCTACCCCTGCCGGTGAGGGCAAGACCACCGTGAGTATCGGCTTGGGTCAAGCTATGTGCAAACTGGGAAAAAAATGCGGTGATCGCTCTGCGGGAGCCGTCCCTGGTCCGGTGTTCGGTATTAAGGGCGGCGCTGCCGGCGGCGGTTACAGCCAGGTGGTGCCTATGGAGGACATTAACCTGCACTTTACCGGTGATCTGCATGCCATTACCAGTGCCAATAATCTGATGTGTGCGCTGCTGGATAACCATATTCAGCAGGGGAATGTGCTGGGGATTGATCCCCGCCGTGTGCAGGTGAAGCGGTGCCTGGATATGAACGATCGCGCCCTGCGCAATATTATTTGCTCTTTGGGCGGCACCCTGAATGGGCGTGCCCCGGGAGGATCACTTTTGCATAACCGTTGCCAGCGAGGTAATGGCGATCCTGTGCCTTGCCGAAGATCTGCAAGATTTGAAAAAGCGGCTGGGTGATATTTTGGTAGCCTATACCTACGACGGCGCACCGGTGTATGCCCGGGATATTCAGGCAAACGGCGCCATGACCGTGCTGCTGAAGGATGCGATTAAGCCCAATTTGGTGCAGACCTTGGAGAATACGCCGGCCATTATGCACGGCGGTCCCTTTGCCAATATTGCCCACGGCTGCAACTCTGTGCGGGCTACAAAAACCGCGTTGAAGCTGGGCGATTACGCCATTACCGAGGCGGGCTTGGCTCTGACCTGGGGGCAGAGAAGTTTTTTGACATTAAGTGCCGCTACGCAGGGCTGACACCCGCCTGCGTGGTGCTGGTGTCTACCGTGCGGTCAATGAAATATAACGGCGGCGTGCCCAAGGATCAGCTGAAAGAGGAGAATTTAGACGCACTGCGCGCCGGTTCTGTCAATTTGTTGGCGCATATTGAGAACTTGAAGAAATTCGGTGTGCCGGTGGTGGTGGCCATCAACCACTTCTATGCGGACACCCAGGCGGAGATCGACTATGTGGAGCAAATTTGCAAGGCGGCAGGCGCGGATTTTGCCGTGACCAAGTGCTTTGCGGAGGGCGGTGCCGGCAGTCTGGAGCTGGCAGAGAAAGTGGCTGCCGCCTGTGAAAAGGAAAATCACTTCCATACCCTGTACGATCTGGATCTGCCGGTGTATGAGAAGATCGAGAAAATTGCCAAAGAGGTCTACGGTGCCGACGGTGTGGACTACACGAAGGCGGCAAAAAAGGCCATTGACGGCTTTATTGCACTGGGGGCAGACAAACTCCCGGTGTGTATGGCAAAGACCCAGTACAGTTTGTCTGACGACCCCACAAAGTTAGGGCGCCCAGCGGTTTTCGCATTACCGTCAGCAGCGCCAGTTTGTCTGCCGGCGCCGGGTTCCTGGTGTGCCAGACCGGCAATGTGATGACCATGCCCGGCCTGTCCAAATCACCGGCGGCCTACCGCATTGATGTGGACGATCAGGGCAACACCGTGGGGCTGTTCTGATGCAAGTATTTCATTCTCATAGTTATGCGGATACGGTGCGTATTGCTGCCGATCTGGCAAAGACCTTGCCAACCGGCACGGTGATTGCCTACTTGGGCGACCTGGGGGCGGGCAAAACTGCCTTTACCGCCGGACTGGCAAAAGGGCTGGGGTTGACGGTGGATGTGACTTCACCTACCTTTGCCATTTGCAATACGTATCGGCAGGGAGATGTGACCCTGCACCACTTTGATATGTACCGGGTAGACAGCTGGGACGATCTGTATTCCACCGGATTTTTGATTATTTGGACACCGGCGCTTACCTGGCCATCGAATGGAGCGAGAATGTGTACGGTGCGCTGCCGCCGGACACCCTGATGGTGGAAATCTCCAAAACAGGGGAGCAGGATCGCACCATTGAGATTTATAAAAAAGAGGAGGAGAAAGCATGATCCTTGCGGTAGATGCATCATCTGTTACCGCAGCCGCGGCTTTATGTAGTGGTGACGGCGCGGTCGTGCGCAGCGACTTTCTCCATAACGGCCTGACCCACAGCGAAACCCTGCTGCCTATGATTCGGCGGGTGCTGGGGGACACCTCGGTGGCAGACCTGGACGCCATTGCCGTTACGGTCGGTCCCGGTTCCTTTACCGGGGTGCGGATCGGCGTGGCCACCGTTAAAGGTCTTGCCTTTGACAGGGATATTCCTTGTATCGCCGTGTCTGCTTTGGAAGCGGTGGCGTACCAGTTTCCGGAGGAGAACGCAGTGATCTGCGTGGTGATGGACGCCCGCCGCGGGCAGTTCTATAACGCCCTTTTTCGTGTGGAGAACGGTGCGGTGGAGCGCCTTTGCCCGGACCGGGCTGTGGACGGCGCTGCACTGGCCGAAGAATTGGCCGCCTATGACCGAGTGATCGTGGCCGGTGACGGTGCCCAGTTATTTGCGCCCTTGTTCCCGGCTGGGGAGGTAGCCCCTCCACAGCGGCAGTATGTGACCGGGCACGGCGTGGCCCTGGCCGCCCAAAACAGAAAACCATGCCCGCCGCTGCGCTGATGCCTGTATATCTGCGGCTTAGCCAGGCGGAACGGCAATTAAAATTTAAAAAAAGGAGAATCATAATGAAGATTGCAATGGGGTTCCGATCATGCGGGCTTCCCGCTGAAAGAGGAGATCAAAAAAGTGCTGCTGGAGCAGGGCTATGAAGTAGAAGATGTGGCTGCTATTCCCCGGAACGCTTCGATTACGCCATCAGCGCCCAAAAGGCCTGCGATTTGGTGGTAGACGGTACTTGCGAAAAAGCCATTCTGTGCTGCGGTACCGGTATTGGCATCTCTATGGCTGCCAATAAGGTCAAGGGCATTCGGGCTGCCTGTTGCTCCGATTATTTCAGCGCCAAGTACACCCGCGCCCATAATGATGCCAATGTGCTGTGCATGGGCGATCGTGTAGTCGGCGCCGGGCTGGCACTGGAGCTGGTGCAGGTGTTCCTGACCACACCCTTTGAGGGTGGCCGCCACCAGACCCGTATTGACCAGATTATGGATATTGAGGCAGGGAAGAAGCTCTACTGAGTTTAAGACAGAAAAAGCGCACAGGCAATCGCCTGTGCGCTTCTTATTGGAATTTTTTTGAATTTAGGACCACTTCAGTGCCTTAATGGAGAAGCCAGGTCCGTATCCAGGCGATTCTTTTGCACCACGGCGACCACCTTTTTGCAGCTCTTTGCGCCGCTGACGGAGCCGGTGACCTTGTAGTAGTTGTTGTTGCCCAGGGACTCTACCCGGTTGATCTTTACGGACTGCTGCTTCGCCTCGCCCTTGGTGATGGTGAACACGCTGTCCTTGTTGCTGTAACTGATGGGGGCGTTTTCTTTCTTGGCCGCTGCGTTGCAATTGCTCTTAAAGTTGACCACCGTTTGGCCGTAGTATTTGAACAGATCCAGCACAATGGTGCCGGAGGGAAAACTGGTGCCCTTAATATCCTCACGGGCAGCCATCCAAACGGCAACATGGGTAGCCATTTCGGCGCTGACGCCGTCCTTGTTCTCATAGCTGAACTTGTACAGGCCGGGTACCTCCAGCATCGCTGCGATGCGCTCCAGATCCTGTTGGGAAAAAATCACCTTTTTGCCGCTGGCATTGGTGGAGGGCACTTTATCCTTGGACGCCTCAATGGTGGTCAGCTCTTTACCGGTGGTCTCGCCTTTATTGTCCGGCTCCTGCGGCGTTACGGGATTTGGCTTCAAATTTTCGTTGCCGTTGCCGCCGTTGTTATTGCCGCCGTTTCCGTTTTCCTTACCATTGTTGTTGTTACCGTTATTATTGTTATCGTCTTCAATCGGCACTTCTACATAGTCGCCGTTGCTATTGGTTACCTTTTTCGCCGTTTTTGTTGATTTCGTAGGCGTGGTTTTTGCCCTTTTTGTCCTTTTCATAGACCACATCTACTTCTTTGCCGTCTTTATTGATCTCTGTGCCAAACTCGGTGTCTGCATTGGCCAAACCGGCTTGGGTGGTGTCGGCGGCAGAGTTCTGTCCGTCTGTCTTTTTGGAAGAGCAGGCAGCAAAGACGCCGCAGACCAGTACGCTCAGCGCCATGATCAATGCAATACTCTTTTTCAAAGGGAACACGCTCCTTTTGGTGCTCTGCACCGTAATATCTCCTACATTATAGTCTTTTTGTGCATAAAAGGCAAGGGTTACGGCTGTAAGTCGCCAAATGTTTACCACTTATTCATATTCTTTACAGAATTAGCCAAATGGATTATAATGAATACAAACGGAAAGGGAGGTGGGGCGTATGCGCCCTGCGGCTAAGGTCGCCATGAGCGGTATTTGTACGGCGCTGAGCGTGCTGCTGCTGTTTTTCGGCGGTGTGGTGCCGGTGCTGGCCTATGTGTGCCCCATGCTCACCGGGGTATTGATGGTGGTGCTGGTGCGCACCTTCGGCTACGGCACAGCGTGGATCACCTATGTGTCTACGGGGCTGCTCAGCTTCTTTTTGGTGCCGGACAAGGAGTGTATGTTGATGTATGTGCTCTTTTTCGGCTATTATACCATCGTGCGCCAGTGGATCGGGCGGCTGCGGCCTCGGTCGGTGGCGCTGGCTGCCGAGTGCCTGCTGTTTAATGCGGCACTGGCGGCAGTGAATCTGCTGCTGGTGTATGTGTTTGCCATTCCTATGGACGCGGTGAGCAGTAACAAGTGGTTTTTGGTTGGGCTTTTTGGCTGGCGATGAATTTGCTGTTCTTCCTTTACGAGCGGCTGCTGGGTGTGGCGGAACTGTTGTATGCCCGTAAGATCGAGAAGCGCCTGCGCAGCGTGTTTAAGAAGTAAAAAGCGACTTGTATTTGTAAGATACAAGTCGCTTCTTGAATTATTCCGTATAACGCGGGGTACGCGGGGATTCACCAGCAAGGGTGACAGGTCGCAGGTGGCAATATCGCCGGGCTGTACGCTGCTGCCGGTCACATCCACCGCCGTGTGGGACAGCCCTACCTCGCCGATCACCGGGTAGGCTTTGCCGTTAATGGTGACGGTCAAATGGGCTTTCTTGAGAAATTGTTTGAGGGCAGAGAGCACACTGTGGAAGTTGTGATCCTCTTTCTCCTTGGTCAGGCCGAAGCGTCATAATGCCCCATTGGCACAATGGCAATGGTGGTGGGGCGCTTAGTAACAAGGGTGCCGTTATAGCCCACCGCATAACCGGCGGGCACTTCCTTCATGTCCACCACTTCCGCCTCCAGTCGACCTAAGCGGTGCAGGGGTGTCTCGCTATGGGTGATCACCCGTCCGGTAAAGGCGGAGCCGATGCGTACCGCGTCCAGCGTCACATGCTCCACATTCAACAATGCGGGGGAGTTGGCTGCATGGCGGGTGCCTACGGTCTTGCCGGCCTTTTCAATCTGCGCCAGCGTGTCCTTGAACACTTCCAACTGGGCAATGGTTTTGGCCTTGTCGTGAAAGGCGCTGCTAAAGTGGGTGTATGCGCCGGTGAATTCCAAATTCGGCAGGTCGTAGCAGGCAATGGCCTCCGCTACCTGCGCAGGGCAAAAAGCCGTAGCGACCCATGCCGGTGTCGATCTTCAAATGGCACGGAACCTTGACACCTAAATCGGCAGCCGCCGCTTGCATCGCCTGTGCTGCCCGGGTGCTGCCGATGGTGGCAATACAGCCGGTGTCCGCAATATGGCGCACCTCGCTGTCCACGCAGGTGGAGCGCATCACTAAAATATCCGTGTTCGGTTGCGAACACGCCCGCAGGGGGCAATGTCCGTCACTTCCGTTACTGCCAAAGTGGTGATGCCGCAGTGCTCCAGGATCAGCGCCAGTTCCGTTAGGCCAAAGCCGTAGCCGTTGCCCTTAACCACGCCGATAATAGGCACGCCCGCTTTCTTTTGCAGGTAATGCACATTCTCGATCAATGCGGTTTTATCAATTACATATCTGCTCATTTTCTTACTTTTTCCAATACCTTTGTTGCCAAGTTATACAGGTGGTACACCGGCTTGTTGATCACATAGTCAAATTCGCCGATCAATTCTTTCATATACCCGCCAAAGCCGTGCTTAAACCGCCACAGACCATAGTGGGGGTTGTCCGGGTTTGGCAGTCACCGCTGATGCCGCCAAAGTCATAGACCTTACAGCCGCACTCCATACCCCACTGCATCATGGCCCATTGCAGGGCATAATTGGGGTACACATTGCGGTGGGCGTTGGAGGAGCGCCGTACTGGTATTTCATCACATTCTGCCCCCACTTAATCGCCAAGTGCCGGCAATGGCTTTGCCCTCATAGTAGGCCATATACAGGCGGCAGTCCTCGCCCATGCAGTTCATAATTTGCTCAAAATAGCTTTTCGGTCGGGTGGAGAAGTTGTCCCGCTCCCCGGTCTCCCGCATAATGCGTACAAAGTCGTCCAGCGCCTCGGTGCCCATCACTTTGACTTCCACGCCTTTCTTTGGCGCTTTGCGGATTCGGTTTCTGTAATCCGGCTTAAAGGTGAGCATCAGCTCCTGCTCGTTCATGCCGTTGTAGTCAAAGCAGTAAACAAACCGGGGCTGCACATTCTCAAAATCCATACACCCCGGGTTCAGTTCTACAAAGCCCTTGTTCAGCAAATGCTGCTTGTAGGCCTTGTTCTCCACGGTGATCTCCGGGTCGATTTTAATACAGTAGCCGTGGTATTCCTTTGCAATATCCAAAAGTGCGGCAAAGAGCGCGTCAAAGGTGGCAAAATCATCTTCGTCCGCCACAAAGCCGCGGCAGCAGTAAAGCAGGGAGGCTTTGATCACTGGCACGGTACGAATCAGCACATCGGCGCTGCCCTTAATGTTGCCGTCCTCGTCCCTCAACATCACGGCTTCCCACTTCCAGGCGGACTTGACCTTAGCCCACTTGGAGGAGTGCTGGAACAGGCCCTTGGGGTGCTTTTTGATAAACGCTTCATATTGGTCTAAATTCTCTTTTGTTACACGCTCGATCATAACAGACTCCTTTATATTTCTGCTTTTTATTATACCAACATTCTGCCCGCTTGTCCACCCACTCCGGCGGTTTTTCTGCATTTTGCCATGTTGACAAGCGGCGGGCGTTCCTTTATTATTATCTATATAGTATGAATCGGGGGCAGACCTATGCAAAAACCAAGATATGCCGATCCCAGTGTGATCGCAGTGAATAAAGAAGACGGCCACGCCATCGCCATGCCGTATGATACGGCGGCGCAGGCGCTGGCAGGGGAGAACAGCCCATACAAACGGAGCCTGAACGGGCTTTGGAAGTTCAGCTGGTGCCGAGGCGTTAAAACGAATTGGAGGGCTTTGAGGCACCGGATTATGATGATGGCACCTGGCGGGAAATTCCCGTGCCCTCCGTGTGGCAGACCCAGGGCTATTCCGTGCCTTACTATTATGCCAGCACATTTCCCAGAGCGCTCAGCCGCAGCAAGGGCAAGATTCCAAAAATTGACCCTGCTATGCAGGAGGTGGGCTACTATCGCCGCACCTTTACCATTGATCCGGAGTGGAAGGGGCGCCAGGTGTTCTTGCACTTTGGTGCAGCCAAGGCGGCGCTGGAGGTGTATGTGAACGGCCAATTCGTAGGCTATTCCCAGGGCTCTATGACACCCCACGAATTTGATGTGACCCGGTATCTTTTGAATGGCGAAAATCTGGTGTGCGCCAAGGTGTACCGGTACAGTGACGGTAGCTATCTGGAAGATCAAGATATGTGGTGGCTGTGCGGCATTTACCGAGAGGTGTATTTGTTCGCTGAGCCAAAGGCTTGCCTGCGGGATTTTTATTTCCGTACGAGCCGGACGCGGATTTTCGGGACTGGACGGTACGCCTGGACGGCTATTTGCATCTGTACGCCCCCACAAAAGAAGATTTGACCCTGTGTGCCGCTTTGTATCGGGACGGCCAAAAGGTCTATGACCTAGGCAGTGCTGCCTGCAAGGGGGACCGGCCCCGTCAGACCTTGCAGTTGGAAGCTGCGGCCAAGGCTCCGCTGTTGTGGTCCGCAGAGCAGCCAAACACCTATACGCTGGTGATGGAGTTGCTGTGCGGAAAATGCGTGCTTTGCGCTAAGCGTTACACCGTGGGTTTTAAGAAAGTGGAAATTCGGGGCGAAAAAATCTATTTAACGGTATGCCCCTGTTTGTGCGCGGGGTGAATCGCCACGATTTTGACCCGGACAACGGCTGGGCTGTGCCGGAGGAACGGTATCGGCAGGATATGGATCTGATGAAACAGGCCAACATTAACGCGGTGCGCACATCCCATTACCCGGACGATCCTCGGTTTATGACTACTGCAACCGCTACGGCTTTTATGTAATGGACGAGTGCGAGGTGGAGAGCCACGGCGTGCGCCGCAAGGGCGTACCGGGGGACAGCCCGGTGTGGACGGCGGCCTGCGTGGATCGTATGGAGCGTATGGTACTGCGGGACCGGAATCATCCATGTGTGTTTATGTGGAGTCTGGGCAATGAGGCCGGGGACGGTACCGCCTTTTCTGCAATGAAGCAGGCGGCGCTGGTGCTGGACGACACGCGCCAATTCCACTACGAGGGGGATTTTGACCTGACCAAAAGCGATGTGATCTCCCGTATGTATCCCACCGCCGATGTGATGGAAAAGTTGGGCAAAAAAGAGCCCATTACCATTTCCCTCTACGACAATATCGCCAATCAGCTGGCAGCGGACAGCAAGCCCATTACTGCCGAGATGTATGAAGGCAAGCCGGTGCTGCTGTGCGAGTATGCCCATTCTATGGAGAATTCTCTGGGCAACTTTGCCGACTATATGGCTGATTTTGAAAAGTATGACAATATGTGCGGCGGCTTTATCTGGGACTTTGTGGACCAGGCGTTGCATCGCAAGGCGCAGGACGGCAAGGACTTGTGGCTTTACGGCACGGATTTTGAAAAGGAAGAGCCGCGGCACTGGTATTCGCTGCCAAACACCACGGCCATTACCGGGTCCAATACCTATTTTTGCGCCAACGGGATTATCGGTGCGGACCGCACGGTGCATCCTCAGTATTACGAGGTGCAAAAGGTATATGCCCCGGTGCAGACCCTGGCTGTGAACCCGGACAGCGGCTCCTTTACCGTAAAGAATAAAATGCTCTTTACCAATATCAATGCGCTGGAGTGCCGCTGGCAGATCGAAGTGGGCGGCCGGCTGCTGATGCACGGCAAGCTGGAGCCGATCGATTGCCCGCCTTTGTCGGAAGTGACGGTGTCTTTGCCTTACACTATGGATCAGGTCACTGAGGACGGTATGGCGGTGCTGACGGTGTTCTTTGCCACCACCCGGGAATTGCCGGGACTGGCAGCGGGCTTTACCTTTGCTTGGGATCAATTTGTGCTGCGGCCTATGCCTCAGCCTGTGGCGGAGAAAGATGGCGGCGATTTGCACTACGACCACCGGGGCAACCGGGGTAGAGGTGCAGGGCGCGACTTTGACCTGACCATTCAAAACGGGCGCGTGGTCAGCTGGGTGATCGACGGGCGGCCAGCGATTGGTAGCGCCCTTGGAGCCTGCTTATTTCCGGGCGCTGACAGATAATGATATTGATTTTCTCAACTTTGTGCCGCCGCTGATCAAGTTCCACCCTCTGTACGGCTGGCGCCGTGCCCAGCGCCGTACCCACGCGCTGCGTACCGTGGTGCAGGCCGGTGCAGACAATACGGTGGAGGTGCACATTGCCATGTCCACGCCACGCTTGCGAGAGGACTTGATCACATATAAAATATATCCCAATGGGCGGCTGTATGTGTACCACAGTGCCGTGCCCAAGCAGGATATGCTGCGCTTCGGCTTCCAGATGACCTTGCCGGGCAGCTACGAGTATGTAACTGGTACGGCAGAGGGCCGCACCCCAGCTATCGGGACCGAAAAACCGGGGCTGCGCTGGTCGGTTATCAATCTACGGTGACGGCGCTGGAGCACCGTTATATGCGTCCCCAGGAGAGCAGCAACCGCACGGATACTTACGACCTGTATTTGTGTGACAGTCATGGCGAGGGCTTCCGGGTGCAGGCGTACTATGAAACACCCTTTGCCTTTAGCGCTTATCACTACACCACTACGGGACTGGACAAGCTGCGCATATCCATGAGATTCCCTATGATCCGTCTTTGACCACATTGAATATTGACGGCGTCCAGTGCGGCGTTGGCGGCGATCTGCCGGGCCAAGGCGCGGTGCGTGCCCCATACCGGGTAACGGCAGGGGAGAAGTGCAGCTATGCCTTTGTCTTGGAGCCGATGCATAAAAAAAGAAATGAAACGCGTGTTTGCCCATTTGGGATTTTCGGCGGCGGTCATGCTGCTGATTTTAAACTTCTTTTCCGTCACCTTTGCGTACGTTGCGTTAGGCGTGGTGTTGGCAGCGCTCTGTTTGGTGCTTTCCGTACCGCGATTGCGCCAAGGGGTGAGCGTGTGGCTGTGCCTGGTTGGAGCGGTGGTGGCTTGTGTGACCTTTTATTGTAGGTGTTCACGCTGCCTATCTGCCACAGCAAAAGTTAGTCGGCCAAACGGCGCAGGTGCAGTTCTATGTGACCGATGTGCGCCGGGGTGCGGAGAAAAACTATTATACGGTCAAGACCACGGCTATTGATTTGCCTGGTGTGCCCCAGAATATCCGTAGCACCTTTTCTGCCCATGCGGATCTTGGCGATGTGCCGGACGGTATCTATACCGGCAAGGTGACTTTTGCCTCTACCGGTGAGAACGGTTACGCCGCCTGGGGCAAGTTCAGCGACGGCGAATTCCTTAGCGGCAAGGCTTCCCGGGTGCGTAAGACCAACCAGTCTGCACCCGGCAGCGCAGTGGCGCTTATCCAAATGCGCCACGCCATCAGCAGCCGCTTTGCTGCCGTGTTGCCCGGGGATCGTGGTGCGTTGGCAACGGCGCTGATCACCGGTAGCAAGACAAATTTGTCCGTGGGTGCGGTCAGTCACTTTCGCACCTGCGGTGCTACCCATTTGATGGCGGTGTCCGGACTGCATTTATCTGTGATCGTGGGCTCTCTTTACTGGCTGCTGCGCAAGCTGCGGTTGCCTGCTTGGCTGACTACGGTTTTGACAGGTGCGGTGCTTTTGGTGTATGATGGCGTAGCCGGATTTTCCGCTTCCGTGGTGCGTGCTTCTTTGATGATGGCTGTTTTGCTGGCGGCACGGCTGTTTGGCCGCAAGGCGGACGGACTGAATTCACTTGGTCTGGCGGTATTCCTGCTGTGTACCGATCCCTTTGCGGTAACGGATGTGAGCTTGCAGCTGTCGGTGACTTCCGTTCTGTCGCTGCTGACTTTATCCCCGGTGCTGAACAAGAGCCTTGCCCGCTGCATATTCCTAAATTTTTGCGCCAAAGCTTTAGTGCCACCGTGAGCGTGCTGCTTTATACGCTGCCGTTTATGTGGCTGTCCTTTGGGCAGACGGCGTTGTTATCTCTGCTTAGTAATTTGGTGCTGATTCCGCTGGCACAAGTGGCCATGATCGCTGCACTGCTCATGTTGCTCTTTACGCCGCTGCCGTATCTGGTGTATGCCTGTGCGGTGGTGGTGTCCGGCACCACCGGCGGTATGCTGTGGCTGGTGGAAAAGTTTAGCGCACTGGGCGCACCGATTATAGATTTGACCGGGCCGTTGACCTGTGTTGCCATTGCCGGTGTGCTGTTGCTTTTCGGCGTGCACTTTCTGTTGCAACGGCAGCGGCTGGGTGTTACGGCGGCAGTGGCCTGCGCTTTTATTTGTTGACTTCCTTTGCCGGGTTGGCAGTGGAGCAGGGCAACGCTTACCTTTGTATCGGCAGCAGCTCGGCGCTGCTGTATGACACGCATTATGCTTTGCTGGTAGGCACGCCGGATCAAAGCGCCTACTACGCCTACACGCGCATTCTGCAAAATCGGCGGCTGCAGCTGGTGGCCGTGTACCTGCCCGATGATCGGGTGGGGTATTATACCCGCGCATTGACCGCTGCGGTGCACCCGGTGAATGTACTGCTGCCCGGCGGTAATACCGCTTTGGCTGTGCAGCCGGAGTGCGAGCATCTGCTTACCGCCACGGCAATGAATACCACGCCTTGGCAAGGGGTGCAGGTGCAATACAG
>ENA-OPYV01000337-OPYV01000337.1-human-gut-metagenome-genome-assembly--contig:-NODE-337-length-13930-cov-1.297906_pt1 | contig 13930 bp, 25 predicted proteins | sample MGYA00242474_ERZ504485 | MGnify/ENA primary metagenome ERZ504485 (study PRJEB26092, sample SAMD00036263) | human gut metagenome | host: Homo sapiens | study: EMG produced TPA metagenomics assembly of...
TTAAAAAAGCGTTTTAATCGAATAAATTGTGGAACAGTTATTGGTTTACGGGTAAGTGGAGAAGCGGATGATTTATCTGATTGATTAAAGAGATATAGATATTGCAACAGTAAAACGGATTGCGAAGTTCACGTTGAACGGCAATCCGTTTTGCGTTATATTTAAATTTTTATGGATTTGTTAATTGTAAACAGTGATTATTCTCCCTGATAGTTGAACCAGTCAAAGTCAGCATAATTAGTACTTGGCTGATGGTTGGAACTTGTATACATACCGATGTATGTTCCGGTAAATCCGTTATTTACTACAGAACTTAACAGAGAAGCATCCAGCCCTCTGACAAGCGGGAGCATTTCCTGATCTGTGTATCCGTAATAGAAGTCATAATCAGTAGTATTACCCTGAACACTGAGGTAGAGGCGTTTTACATCTTTGATTTCAGTTTCTGCAAGCAAAGATTTTGTACCATTTTCTGTTTGGTAAGCCTGAAGGAATGGCTTTCCGCCTTTCTGAACTAATACCATAAGATAATGGAAACGGTCATCCTGTACAAGAGCAATTCCGGCCTCTTCATTCTCGTTTGCAGGAGTAAATTCCATAGCTGTTTTTGCCAGGAATACTTTGTGACGTTGTCTGCGTCCTATGAAAGAAGGAAGACAGATTTCGTTCAGAACTTCTTTTCTTGTATACAGACGCAGATATCCGAAGCGGTCTGTCAGAGAATAAATTTGTTTAACTGGCGGATGAATGGTATTCCACTGCATCTGCAGAGTATCACATTCGAAGTTATCAGATTCAGGCATTAATGGATAAATGGTCTTAGGTAGATCCGGAAGACGGTCTTCTGTCTGGACAAGTCCTGTTTCGTTATCAACCATAGGCCATCCGTCCTCGGCCCATATAATTGGAACCATAAAGGTCTCGCGGCCAAGATTATAATGTCCTCCTTCATATGGACGCACAGCCAGAAGGACCATCCACCATTCACCATTCTGAGTTTCTACGATATCAGCATGTCCTGTAACAGAAATCGGGTTCAACAGAGGCATGTGTCTGTGACTAACAATCGGATTTCTCGGGCAGATTTCGTAATCTCCCTGAATTGTACGGCAGCGTGCCATCTGTACACTGTGATTTACGAAAGTACCACCCTCTGCAACAAGGAGATAATACCATCCGTCCTTCTTGTAAATATGCGGAGCCTCAATCCATTTACTGCGTGTTTTTACACCATCCCAGATAATGTAACGAGGTCCCTTGAACTGGAAGTTTCCGGATCAAGCTCGTTCAGATAGATACCATGATGTCCTTCATAAAGGCAGTCAGGACTGATGTAGTTGCCTACATACCACAGAGAACCGTCATCATCAAAGAAAAGACTGGAGTCGATGCCGTCTGCACCTTTTACAACAATCGGATTACTCCACGGGCCGGCAGGATTTTTTGCTGTAATAATATAATTGTCACGGTCTGCTTCACGTCCTGCAGATACGAAAGTGTTAATGATGTAATAAGTTCCGTTATGATAACGGATACTTGGTGCCCATAATCCTTCAGAAGTTTCGCAGTTTTTATAGTCAAGCTGCTCAGGTCTGTGGATTCCATGACCAACCTGTTCCCAGTGAACCAGATCCTTACTGTGGAAAATCGGCAGTCCCGGATAATAAACGAATGAAGAAGTAACCATATAATAATCATCTCCTACCCGGCAGATAGAAGGGTCAGGATAAAACCGGGAAGAAGCGGATTGTGATATGTATTTTGAAGCATAAAAAGAACCTACCTTAAAAACTATAATCATTTTAACTATAGGGCAAAATTATAATAAGTAAAATAGAAATAAGTTTCTATCTGATGGAAAAAACAGCACAGTTTTTTGCTGTTTTAACCGAATCAAGTAAGTCCCCCTGCGGAGGTTACAAAAAAGCAATAAGCAGTGGGTGGGGACCTTAACCAAATTATACCAAAATTATCCAAATAAAATCATGGATTTTTTTCAGAAAACGTAGTATAGTAACAATAGCTGATAATAAGTTACTGAGAACAGAGTGAACAGTAACGATGATATATCACAGTATATTGAAAATAATAACAGAGAGCAGGTGACAGAATTTGGAAAAGTGATAATCATAGGTGCCGGACCTGCAGGAATTTCCGCTGCGCTTTATGCAGTTCGTGGAAATCTGGATCCCCTGGTGATCAATAATGGGATCGGTGCTTTGGAAAAAGCAGAGAAAATAGAAAACTATTACGGACTGGAACATCCGCTGTCCGGTCAGGAATTATATGATACAGGAATCGCTCAGGCGAAAGCACTGGGCGTACGAATATTGGATGCACAGGTTCTGGGAGTCGGCGGGTTTGATACTTTTGTGGTAAAAACTACAGAAGGTGAATTCGAGACTCAGAGTCTGATTCTAGCAACAGGAAGTAAGCGCGCTGCACCGAAGATCCCGGGTATTAAAGAATTTGAGGGAAAAGGAGTCAGTTACTGTGCAATCTGCGATGCTTTCTTTTACAGAGGCAAGGATGTAGCAGTTCTTGGAAACGGTGATTTCGCCATGCATGAAGCAAAGGAATTGTCTAATACTGCTTCTACAGTAACCATTTTATACAAACGGTGAAGAACCGGAATTTACACCAGAAGAAAATATCAGTGTAAACACAATGAAGATCCAGTCTGTAGAGGGCGATGATCTGGTATCCGGAATCCGTCTTGAACCTGATGTGCAGGCAGAGGAAATAAAGGCAGAAGCAGGTCAGCAGGCAAATGATTTTTGTCCTGCAGAGGGTGTATTTATTGCAATGGGAACTGCAGGCAGTACTGAGATTGCCCGCCAGATGGGAGCTGAACTTACTGAAAAAGGAAACATTAAAGTTAATGAAAATATGGAAACAACCATCCCGGGACTCTATGCGGCAGGTGACTGTACAGGTGGACTTCTTCAGGTGGCGAAAGCTGTGTATGAGGGAGCACAGGCAGGTATTAATGCAGGGAAGTATGTAAGATCTTTAAAATAAAAAATCTAAAATAAAAATTTAACAGGGTTATAGTGTTGATATTATAAAACCAGAAGAACTTACATTGCAAATTTTTATAAAAAATAAGCAAAAGGAGATATAAATCATGGCAAAAGAGATTACAACAGCAAATTTTGAAACAGAAGTATTAAAATCTGAGAAACCGGTTCTTATAGATTTTTGGGCAACATGGTGTGGACCATGTATGCGTCAGGGTCCGGTTGTAGAAAGAACTGGCAGAAGAGGGATACGCAGTAGGAAAAGTAGACGTAGATCAGAATATGGCACTTGCACAGCAGTTTCGTGTAGTCAGCATTCCGACACTGATCCTGTTTAAAGACGGTGCGGAAGTGAAACGCTTCGTAGGTCTTACTTCCAAGAAGAGCTGAAGAGTGCGACTGGAAGGCTAAAGATTTATGAAGATTTTATTAGTGGCATGCAATGCAAAATATATTCATTCTAATCTTGCTGTTTATGATCTGCAGGCATATGCATCCGATTACGCAGATCATATTGTATTAAAGGAATATACCATCAACCAGCAGAAAGATGATATCATGCGTGATATTTACCTGGAGCATCCTGATGTGGTATGCGTGTCCTGTTATATCTGGAACCTTTCTTTTGTAAAAGAACTGATGGCAGATCTGATAAAGATTCTTCCCGGGCGCGACTTCTGGGCCGGCGGTCCGGAAGTTTCTTATGATGCGGAGAAATTCCTGACAGAAAACTCAGAATTTAAAGGTGTTATGGTCGGAGAAGGTGAAGAAACATTTAAAGAACTTGCCGGATATTATGTGGAAAAAAATCCGCAGAACCTGAAGATATGACAGGAATCTGTTACAGAGACGGAGATCAGATCATACATAATGGATGGCGCCAGATCATGGACTTAAGTAGTATTCCGTTCATTTACAAAGATCTGTCTGAGTTTAAGAACAGGATCATTTATTATGAAAGCAGCAGAGGATGTCCTTTCTCCTGCAGTTACTGTCTTTCTTCCATTGATAAGAAACTGCGTTTCAGAGATACAGAGACCGTAAAGAAAGAGCTACAGTTTTTTATAGACAATAAGGTTCCGCAGGTAAAGTTTGTAGACCGTACCTTTAACTGTAAACATGATCATGCAATGGCAATCTGGAAGTATATTAATGAACACGATAATGGTGTGACAAACTTCCATTTTGAGATTTCAGCAGATCTGTTAAGAGAAGAGGAACTGCAGGAAATGTCCACTATGCGTCCGGGCCTGATTCAGTTGGAGATCGGAGTACAGTCAACAAATCCGGATACGATTAAGGCAATTCACAGAACTATGGATTTTGAAAAACTGAAAGGAATTGTTGACAGAATCCACAGCTTTGGAAATATCCATCAGCATCTGGATCTGATTGCAGGACTTCCCTATGAAGATTACGACAGCTTTCGGCATTCCTTTAATGATGTTTATGCATTGAAACCACAGCAGCTTCAGCTGGGCTTTTTGAAGGTGTTAAAGGGTTCCCATATGATGGAGATGTGCAGGGAATGATGGTATTGTATACAAAACACAGGAGCCTTATGAGGTACTTTCCACGAAGTGGCTGGATTATGACCATGTTTTGAAGCTGAAAACTGTGGAAAATATGGTGGAAGTGTATTATAATAGTGGACAATTCCAGAATACACTTGAATATCTGGAAAACTTTTTTCCAGGATGCTTTCTCGATTTATGAGAGACTGGGCAGCTTTTACATGGAAAAGGGCTATGGTGATGTTTCTCATACAAGAATGCGAAGATATGAGATCCTGCTGGAATTTCTTGAGGATGTGCCGGAGATTTCCATGGATCAGGTAAAAGACCAGATGGTATATGATCTCTATCTGAGAGAAAACCTGAAAAGCCGTCCTGGCTTTGCCAGAGATCAGAAGCCTTTTGAGAGACAGGTATGGGACTTCAGAAAACGGGAAAAAGTGGCAAAGAATGCACATGTGGAAGTATTTGCAGATGGAACAGTGCTGCTGTTTAACTATGCAGACCGTGATCCGCTGACTAACAACGCTCATGTGACAGATGTGACGAAAGATGTGTTTGAGAACCTGAACAGAGATTAAAGAGGTGAAGAGAAATGGGAATGTTTAATCCAAAGAACCGTAAAGTGATCACAGCAATTATTGCAATCATTCTGGTACTGGCAATGGTAGTGCCGACAGTTCTGTCTCTGATCGTATAATAAATTTTCGGAGGAAAAGAATGAGACTTGGACAGGCGGCAATGGGAGGCTCTGAGGGCAGAAATAACCGGATGCCTGAAACCGGGAGATGAACTGGTGGTGGCATGTCCGGTGGCTCTGAAAGGAACCTCTGTAATAGCAAAAAATAAAAAGGACAAACTGGCAGAGAGATTCTCTGCCGGTTTTATTCAGAATTGCGTTTCACTTTGGGATGCTTATGGAGCCGGCAGTATTGTCTGGAAAATTGCGCAGGAGGCAGATGCCAGCGCATTATATGCTATGGGTGAGGGTGGCTTTTTAAGTGCGCTCTGGAAGATGGCAGAAGCTTCAGAAGTAGGACTGGAAGCAGACTTCCGTAAGGTACCGATTCGTCAGGAGACCATAGAAGTGTGCGAGATTTTTTTTGACCTGAATCCATATAGCTTCAGGCAGATGGAGCAGTATTGATTGGAATCCGCGGAGGTGAAGCACTGGTACAGAGACTTCGCAATGAGGGATTTATGGCAGAGGTCATCGGTCAGACAAACAGTGGCAATGACCGGCTTCTCTACAGTGGCGGCAGTGCCCGATATCTGGAACGTCCGGCAGAGGATGAACTGCAGCAACTTCTCAAAGAGTAACTGCAGGAAACTTAAGAGACAATTTTCTAAGAAAAGACAGACGATTAATAACAAGAGGAATAAAACAAAATGGCAAAATTAAATATTGTACTTCATGAGCCGGAGATTCCTGCAAACACAGGAAATATCGGCCGTACCTGTGTGGCAACAGGAACCAGACTCCATCTTATCGAGCCTCTGGGATTTCCTTAAGTGAGAAAGCCTTAAAGAGAGCAGGAATGGATTACTGGAAAGATCTGGATGTAACTACATATCTGGACTTTGAAGAATTTCTGGAGAAGAATCCCGGTGCAAAGATTTACTAATGCAACAACAAAAAGCACCTCAGACTTATACTGATGTTCATTATGAAGAAGACTGCTACATTATGTTTGGAAAAGAGAGCGCAGGAATCCCGGAGGACATTCTGGTCAATAATCAGGAAACCTGTGTAAGAATCCCTATGATCGGAGATATCCGTTCTCTGAACCTGAGCAATTCCGTAGCAATTGTTCTGTACGAGGCACTGCGCCAGAATAAATTTTGACCACATGAATCTGGAAGGACACCTGAGAAACTACGACTGGAAATAATCACAGTAAGCAGACAGGAGGAGTTATATGCCAAATACCACAAAAGCAGCTCTGGAAGAATCCCTGAAACGGCTTCTTCTGAAGAAACCTCTGGACAAGATCACGATAACAGATATTACCACAGACTGTGGAATAAGCCGCATGGCTTTTTATTATCATTCAAGGATATTTATGATCTGGTTGAATGGTCCTGTGTGGAAGATGGGACAAAAGCCTTCAGGGCAAAAAGACTTCTGAGTCCTGGACAGAAGGACTGACCCAGATATTTGAGGCAGTGCTGGAAACAAACCGTTTATTATGAATGTTTACAGAAATGTGGACAGGGAGCGGATAGAAAATTATCTTTTTAAATTAACCTATGATCTGATCGTGGGTGTGGTGGAAGAAAAAGCAAGGGTCTGGATATCACAGAAGAGGATAAGAAATTTATTGCAGACTTCTATAAATATGGTTTTGTGGGAATCATGCTTGAGTGGATCAGGGAAGGAATGAAAGAAAATATTGAAGATCTGGTAAGAATGATGGATCTGACACTTCACGATACAGTGACTACATCCATTCATAACTTTCAGCAGAATATTATGGAAAAAATACAGAAATATAATCATGTAAAAATTCTTTACAAAAGCCGCAGAGTGATAAAAAACTTATCATTCGGCGGCTTTTGTAAATTGTAGAATCATATTTTAACTGTTAATATACAGCCATAGCAACAAACAAATCATTCAGACGGATGAAATGCTTATGATATGGGAAACATACAGATAAGAATGTAAAAGTCATGAAGATGTCTTGACGGGAAATGGGTAAAGCAGAGAGAACGAAAAGCATTTAAAATCACAGAGCTGAAAGAACTTCTAAAGAAGAATTGAAGAAAGGTGGATGTGTATTATGAGTAAAAATAAAGGTTTAGGACTTGTATCCGCATTGGCAGTTGGAGCAGGCGTGGCAGCAGTGGCAGCAGGAAAGAAGTATAAAACAGCTGAGACAAAGAAAAAAGAAGATTATGATGCACTTCATAATACAAGTGAATATCGCAATACAGAACGTGGAAAATATGAGAAAAACAGTAAGGGAATTTATTATACAAACGGTAACTATGAAGCATTTGCACGTCCAAGAAAGCCGGAAGGCGTAGATTATAAACATGCTTATATCGTAGGAAGCGGACTGGCTTCTCTTGCAGCAGCCTGTTTCCTTGTACGTGACGGACAGATGCCCGGAAAGAATATCCACATTCTGGAAGCAATGGATATTGCAGGCGGTGCATGTGACGGTATCTTTGATCCGAGCCGCGGATATGTGATGCGTGGGGGACGTGAGATGGAAAAAACCATTTCGAGTGCTTATGGGATCTTTTTAGAAGTATTCCATCCATTGAAAACACCTGGTGTATCTGTACTTGACGAATATTACTGGCTGAATAAGGAAGACCCCAACTATTCTCTCTGTCGTGCAACAAAAAGAGAGAGGCAAGGATGCTCATACAGACGGTAAAATTTAATCTGAGCCAGAAGGGCTGCATGGAGATTATGAAGCTGTTCATGACAAAGGATGAAGATCTTTATGATAAGACAATTGAAGATGTATTTGACGATGAAGTATTTGATTCCACATTCTGGTTATACTGGAGAACCATGTTCGCATTTGAGAACTGGCACAGTGCACTGGAAATGAAACTGTACTTCCAGAGATTTATCCATCACATTTCCGGACTTCCGGATTTCAGCGCCCTGAAATTTACTAAATACAATCAGTATGAATCCCTGATTCTGCCAATGCAGAAATATCTGGAAGAAGCAGGCGTTGAATTCCAGTTCAATACAGAGGTTACAAACGTACTCTTTGAGTTTGAAGGAAATAAGAAAATCGCAAAAGCAATCGAGTGCAAGGTAAATGGTGTGGAAAAAGGAATCGTTCTTACTGAGAAGACCTTGTATTTGTGACAAACGGAAGTTGTACAGAGGGAACAATCTACGGTGATCAGAATCATGCACCGAACGGAGATGCAGAGGTTCGTACAAGCGGATGCTGGAGTCTCTGGAAAAATATCGCAAACAGGATCCGTCTTTCGGACATCCTGAGAAATTCTGTTCTGATATTGCTAAGACAAATTGGGAGTCAGCAACAGTGACTACTCTGGATGATAAGATTATTCCTTATATTACAGATATCTGCAAACGTGATCCGAGAACAGGCAAGGTTGTTACAGGCGGTATTGTAAGCTGTCAGGATTCCAGCTGGTTATTAAGCTGGACGATCAACAGACAGGGACAGTTCAAGGATCAGGACAAAGACAAGGTTTGTGTATGGGTATATGGTCTGTTTACAGATGTACCTGGTGATTATATCAAGAAGCCTATGAAGGAGTGTACAGGTAAGGAAATCACAGAAGAGTGGCTCTATCATCTTGGTGTTCCGGTTGACCAGATTGAAGACATGGCTGAGAACAGTGCAGTTTGTGTACCGACCATGATGCCTTATATTACAGCATTCTTTATGCCGAGAACAAAGGGTGACAGACCTGATGTTATTCCGGATGGCTGTGTAAACTTCGCATTCCTCGGACAGTTTGCCGATACACCAAGAGATACTGTATTTACTACTGAATATTCCGTAAGAACTGCTATGGAGGCTGTGTATGGACTTCTGGGTGTTGACAGAGGTGTGCCGGAAGTATGGGGGCAGTGTTTTACGATATCAGAGAATTACTGGATAGCAGTGTGAAGCTGATGGATGGAAAATCTCCACTGGAGATCGAACTTCCGGGGACCACTGGATATGCTGAAAGAAAACCGCTTTTTGAAAAGCTGTTTAAAGGGGAAACTGTGGTCGAGAAAAGTACTCAGAGATCATGATGTGATCAAAGATTATATGATGTAAATATAGAGATGTAAGTGATATGAAAAGGCTGCAGGAGATATCCGGCAGCCTTTTTGTAAAGCGTTAAAAGTTGATGGAAGTTGCTTTGGTAAAGAAAAAACAGGTTGCAAATTAAAAAGACAGATGATAATATATAATGAAATATATAGAAAAAATAGATTGGGACAATAAAAAAGTCTGAAAAAAACAAGTGAATATGATAATATATTGGAAGCTTTGCTGTAATAATGAATATGTAGCGCAGGAGGGCTTTCAAGGGAGTGAAGGGAGGTTTTTTATGGAACTTGAGATGTATCGCAGGTATTCGCAGATGGCAAGAGGTATTGAGAAGGCTGAGCTGGTGTTTAAAAATGGGCGTGTGTTCAGCTCTGGTACAGGAGAATTTTATTGATGGTAATGTGGCTGTTGCAGATGGAATTGTGATCGGAGTCGGTACATATGAAGGAGAGACAGAGATTGATCTGGAAGGAAAAGTGATCTGTCCGGGGTTTATCGACAGTCATCTGCATCTGGAATCTACTCTGGTGCGCCGGGGGAGCTGGTCCGGCAGGCTGCACAGTGTGGAACTACAACATTTATTGTAGATCCTCATGAGTCTGCAAATGTATCCGGTACAGATGGAATTGATTATATCCTGGATCAGACAGAAGATGCACCGGCGAATGTATATGTAATGATGCCTTCCTGTGTTCCGGCGACTCATGTGGATGATAACGGGTGTATTCTTACAGCAGGAAAGATGAAGGGATATCTGGAACATCCGAGGATTCTGGGACTGGTGAAGTGATGGATGCGCCTCTGTGATTAACGGAAGTGTTGCAATGCATGAAAAGCTCCAGCTGTTTCAGGACAGAGTGAAGGATGGTCATGCACCGTTTCTGGCACCTGGAGATCTGGCTGCATATGTACTTGGCGGAATTGATACAGATCATGAGTGTGTGGATTATGAGTATGCAATGGCTGAGGCAAGAAATGGAATGCAGGTACTGATACGTGAGGGAAGTGCAGCGAGAAATCTGGATGCTATTGTGAAGGGGATTGTGGAACACCATACAGATACTTCCAGTTTCTGCTTCTGTACGGATGATAAGCATATCGAAGAAATCCGTAAAGAGGGGCATATCAATTATAATGTGAAGCGGGCTGTACAGCTTGGACTCCCGGTTGAGAAAGCACTGCAGATGGCAACGATCCAGCCTGCAAGATGCTATGGTTTATACAGACTTGGAATGATCGCACCCGGAAGACAGGCAGATTTGTCATTCTGGATAATGTGGCAGATCTGAATGTTGTAGATGTATATCATTGTGGTAAGAAATCATTAAAGATGAGAAAGCAGAATTGAAACCATGTCCTCCATATCTGAAAATACAGTTCATGTATCTGGGTTCAGTGAGGAACGTCTGAAACTGAAACATCCGGGAACAAAGGCAAGAGTGATTCAGATGCTTGAGAAACAGATTGTGACAAAGGATGTTCTGGAAGAGGTTCCATGGATAGAATCGGATGGTGAGAAATATTTTGCTCCGGACGGAGAATATCAGAAGATTGCAGTGATCGAGCGTCATAAGAATACGGGCAAGATGGGAGTGGGCATTGTAAAAGGCTATGGAATCCACGGCGGAGCTATTGCTTCCAGTGTTTCCCATGATTCCCACAATATTATTGTAGTAGGAGATAATGATCGTGATATGGCTATTGCTGTAAAAAGAAAATGATGCGGACGAAGGTGGTTATACTCTGGTATGCAATGGAGAGATTTATGGAACCTTACCACTTCCTGTCATGGGACTGATGAGCGATGCCGGCTACGAGAGTGTAAACGAAGCACTTGCAAAAATGATTCCGAGGCCCATGAGATGGGAGTGAAAGAAGGATTTGATCCGTTTATCACCCTGTCATTTATGGCACTTCCTGTGATTCCTGAAATCAGGATCACACCGAGAGGAATCTATCTCGTAAATGAAGACAGAATGCTGAGAACACCGTTTAGTTAAGGTGGGTGAAATGTCTTAAATGCATTATTTACGAGGATTGCCATAGAATAAAAAAATACCGTAATAAAAGTAAATGATATATACTTTTGTTACGGTATTTTTTATAGCAGTCCTCTCAGACACGCTCCAGGTAAGAGGGTTGTTACAGGTATATTTAAGACAATATTTTTCAAGTGAAGAAATTTATTTCGTTTTCTCCAGAGTAAAGATAAATTCGGTTCCCACACCTTCTGTACTGATCACATCAATATTCTGGTTATGTGCATTGATGATCTCTTTGACTATAGAGAGTCCGAGTCCGGTGCCTTTACGGTCCTTTCCGCGGGAAGCATCAATCTTGTAGAAACGATCCCAGATTTTGCCCAGACTTCTTTGGGAATGCCGGTTCCGTAATCTTTTACAGAAACAAAGACCTTACCACTTTTTACAGTTGTTTCAATCTGAACAGAAGAATTATCATTGCTGAATTTAATGGCATTATCAAGAAGGTTGTAAAGGACCTGCTGAATCTGTTCCATATCAGCTCTGACATAAAGTTCATGTCCGGAGAGAAGCAGCTCCAGGCGGATCTGGTGGCTGGTGCAGATGCCTTCAAATGTAGCTGCTGTGTTTTTGATGGTATCATTGATATCAAAACGCTGGATGTGCATCATCCGTTTTTTCATATCCAGTTCATTCAGAGTCAGAAGACTGCGGGTGAGTTTTTCAAGACGTCAGATTCAAAAGCGATGATTTTCAGATACCGTTCCTGCATTTCATATGGGATGGTACCGTCCAGTATGGCATTGACATATCCCTTGATGGAGGTAAGAGGAGAACGGAAATCATGAGAGACATTTTGCAATGAATTTACGCTGATATTCTCCGTTTTTGTTCAGTTCATCGGACATATAATTCAGAGTTTTGGCAAGATATCCCATTTCATCATCAGAAGTAACGTCTATTTTATATGCAAGATTACCTCCTGCATATTCACTGGCACCTTTCATGATCCTGGCCAGGGGCTTACGTATGTAGTGGCTGTAAGCCCAGAGCAGAAGACTAGTGGCTGCATAGCACAGGAGAAAGATTACCTGCATAATAAAAGAATACTGATTCGGCTCTGATAAAGGTTTGTCATCGAATAATGGATTGCCACGTAACCTTTGGTTTCCATATCAGAGGTGATCGGGGCAATAACACTCAAATGATCTGTTTTAAAGAAACCATAAAAACTTTCCAATCTGATAATAGTTGCTTCCCCATTTGGAAGCATCCGAATTCTTCCAGTGGGATTGGATCCCGGACGCAATATTTTTCTGTGTACTTACAATGATTTCACCGTTACTGTTGATGATCCACAATACAGCATCCTGAAAATCGGAAATTGCACATAAGTGTTCCTGAAGAGTATCTACTGTACTGGAAGAGATATTGCTTTTAACTGCTTCGTTAGATGCAATATTGTGCGCTTCTGTATAGAGTGCGGCACTAAAGAGTGTTCCAGATGCTTTTCCACCATATAAGAACCGCCGAGGGTTATGAGGAAAAATCCCAAAATCCCGATGAGAATATAAAATCTCAGGAATTTTGTGGAAAGATGATGCTGTTTCATGGATTTTTTACCTCAAATTGTATATCCGATTCCCCATACGGTGGCAATGGACCAGTGAGGATTGTCTTTGATCTTTTCACGAAGCGTTTGATATGAACGTCTACAGTACGGGTATCACCGATGTATTCATAACCCCAGATGTGATCCAGAAGCTGTTCACGGGTAAATACCTGGTTTGGTGATGCTGCAAGGAAATAGAGAAGTTCCAGTTCCTTTGGCGGCATATCAACCTGACGACCCATATATGTGACTGCATAGTTTGTCAGATTAACGGTCAGATCCGGGTAAGCAACACATTTTTCACTGGAAGAAGGCGCTGGCTGTTTAACCTGGAAACGGCGCAGGACAGCACGTACACGGGCAACCAGTTCCTTGGAATCAAAGGGTTTGATCATATAGTCATCTGCACCCAGTTCAAGTCCGAGAACCTTGTCAAAGGTTTCGCCTTTTGCTGAAAGCATAATGATGGGAACATCAGAGTGATGTCGGATTTCACGACATACCTGATAACCGTCAATTCCGGGAAGCATCAGATCCAGAATGATCAGATCCGGGCGGAAGGAGGCAAATTCCCTTAACGCTTCTTCTCCGTCATTTACGATCTTTGTCTCGAAGCATTCTTTGGTAAGATACAGGGCAATAAGCTCTGCGATATTGTTATCATCATCAACAATAAGGATTTTCTGTTTGGAAACCATGGCGGTCCCTCCTATTTCTTAAATTCTACAATAGTAACACCTGCATCTCCTTCGCCGAATTCTCCAAGGCGGAAGGATTCCACATGCTTCTGGCGCTTCAAATAATTGTGTACACCTTTTCTTAGAGCACCGGTTCCTTTACCATGAACAATACGGACAGATTTCAGATGAGCGATATAAGCATCATCCAGATATTTGTCAAGCTCTGCAATTGCTTCATCTACCGTTTTGCCAAGCAGGTTGATCTCTGTGGATACATGGGCTGCTTTTGACATGCGGATTTACCTGCACCTGTACGCTGCATGGTTGGTGTGGTGATCTCTGCTTCATCG
>ENA-OPYV01000339-OPYV01000339.1-human-gut-metagenome-genome-assembly--contig:-NODE-339-length-13912-cov-3.466376_pt1 | contig 13912 bp, 14 predicted proteins | sample MGYA00242474_ERZ504485 | MGnify/ENA primary metagenome ERZ504485 (study PRJEB26092, sample SAMD00036263) | human gut metagenome | host: Homo sapiens | study: EMG produced TPA metagenomics assembly of...
GGGACGGAGGATAGCCGGAACCGGTCTCGTTCCCATCCGTTTTCGCCGCGGCGTCCATGACCTGGCTCGAACCGGAATGGTCCATTCCATCCGTCGCCGATGGTGGGAGCGGAGGCGCGTCGTTTGGACGGGAAGCGGCGTCCGTGACCTGGCTCGAACCCGGAATGGTCCGCGCGTCCGGCTGGCGTCCGGCGTGGACTGGGTTTTCCGCGCGTCATCGCCAACACCGCCGTTCGACGTGTAGTCGCCGTCCGCGCCGCCGGCCTGCCCGTCCTTGGGCAGCAGGTCCTTGATGCCGGAGGCGAGGCCCGGAAGGGAACGGCCCAATTCGCCCGGATTGCCTTGGGATGCGGAAAGCACGGACGCGGCTCCCGAGTTCAACGCCTTGCCGAGACCGCTCGTGTTGCCCGTGGTCGCGGCCTGCACGACACCGGCCGTGACCTGGGCCGCGGCCTTGATGGCGCTTGGACCGATCTTGCCGCCACGCTCCTGCATGTCGGCGGTAACGTTCTCGCCGATGAAGCTCACGGCAGGCATGATGAGCTTCGGACTGAAGCACGCCAGGATGATCGTGGCGATGCCCATCAACGCGGGGAAGAACGATTCCGCGTAGTTCGGATTGCTCTTCGACACGAAGCAGATGCCGGAACCCACCATGATGACCAGGGCGCTCAACGGTGCGGACAGGAGCACGCCGACCACGGCCTGCGCCCATTTCGCCGCGGCGGGACGCGTGACCTTCCAACCGGTCATCATGACCGGCAGCGGCGCCACGCAGGCCAGCAGGATCAGGCTGATGTCGCGTGCGGCGAGCATGCCCGCCAGGGCGAGGACCGCGAGGAAAAGCACGAAGTCCACGACGCAGCGGATGATCAGATCGTATCCGCCGGTGGTCTTGACGATCGTGCCGATGAGGTTCGACACGATGCTGTCGCCGAACGGGTCGGATGTGCCGACACCGTTCAACGGGACGGTGAGGATCTTGTGCGTGATCTGTCCGACGATGCCGTCCATGGTGATCATCACGCTGATGCACACCGCGGTCAACGGCCATGCGAGCACGGCCATCGCGAAGCTTTTGATCACGTCGGCGACGCTGCCTTTGGCCGCGGCCTGCAAGCGCCGATGACGCATAACGCCATGTTCACGAATCCCATGATCCAGCCGATACGGTTCGCCGCGGTGATGGCGACGTTCCATTCGTCGTTGGACATGCTGCCCACCAGGCCGCTGAAGGCGCCCGTCAACAATTGGGAGCACAGGTTGTCCAACGGTTTGAACAGCCAGTCGATAAGGTTCGCGAAGACGGTCTGGATGATGAGTGACATCTGGCCTCCTTCAAAAAAGGAAATGCCGTGGACGGGACTGGCCCGGCCACGGCGTGAATAGGGGTGTGTCAGGCGGGAGCCGTCAGAACAGCGCCTGCGTCGCGAAGAACTTCACGATCGCCATGGCGCTGCCCAGGATCATCGTCGCCAGGGCACACCAGATGAACACCGTGCCGGAATACTGCTGCATCGGACCGGAATGGATCACACGGCCGGCGATCCAGGCGATCGCCGCGCAGATCCACGCTCCGACGGCGATGTACAGGCTCAACGCCCACAGGCCGCCGACCATGTCGGACACCAACTGCATGAACGGGAAGAACGTGAAGTTCGGACTCACCTTCAGGTTCGAGATGTCACCGTTGTTCAGGCCGGTGGCGACGGACACGATTGTTGCCGCGGCGGGCGCCGCGAGATTGTGTAACATGATGCACACTCCTTTCAGAAGATTCCACGCGGCCGGACGGCCCGGCCACGCCGATAATCGGCAGGGGGATTATTTGCTTCCGGTCAACCATTTCCATAGGCCGGTCGCGCGTCCTTGATGCCCTGGCCGGCCTTCTGGAAGATGTTGCCCTTGCCGTCACCGCCGGAGACCCAGTTCCAACCCTTCAAAGCGTCGTCGACGGCGCTTTCACGGTGGTCTTGACCGTGTCGGAGATACCGGACACGATGTCGTCGCCCAACTGTTTGACCAGTCCGGTCAGACTGTCGTCGCCCTTGCCTCGACCGTCCTTCAGGTTGGTTTTCCCACTGCCGGACGCCTGCGTGTAGGAACGGTTCACGCCCAACCCGTTGGAGCCGAACCACGTTGCAGCTCCAACCCCATCCGCTCACGGCGGCTCCGATCACGAACGGGACGAGCATGGCGGCGAGCAGGCGTTTCCAACTGAACGCGCGTTCCATCTGGTTGTTGGACACCAGTCCCGGGATGAGGCTGACGCAGCCGATGATGATCACGCCCACGCACAATACGAGCGCGACGGCGATCACGCCGCCGGCCATGTCTCGGACGCCGGACACATCCCAGGCCGGGTCGGGTTTCAAACCCTTCAACGCGTTGTCCGCGAGGTTCAATGCTTCCATTTCTGTTTCCTTCCATTCGAGGTCCATCAGTACCAGCCGGTCGCTTCGGAATGGGCCCAAGCGCCGCAAGGCGACTGGTAGCGTTGTTGGATGTAACCCAATCCCCATTTGACCTGCGTGGCCGCGTTCGTCTTCCAATCCTGTCCCGCGGACGCCATCTTGCTGCCGGGCAGTGATTGGGGGATGCCGTACGCGCCGGAGGACGGATTCGTCGCGTTCCACTGCCAACCGGATTCGCGTGTCCAGAGCTTGTCCAGACAGTCGAATTGGCTATCATCCCAACCGAAGTCCTTGAGTTTGCGTCGGGCTATCTTCTTCGCGTCCGCGGCCGATGCCTTGTCCCCGGACACGTCGGATGTGGAGTCGTCGCCCGTCACGCACTGTTCCGTGCCAGACGAGCCGGACGCGCCCATGCCCGTGAGCTTGTCGTTCGGCAGCACGTACGTGCCACCATTCCTGATCGGCATGGTCCGTGAATACACTTTGTAGCCGGCGCCCTTCTCACTGGTGGTGATGGTGCCCTTCGCGGTGTCCACGCTTTCGACGATGCCGACATGGCCGTACGTGGGATCCGAATCCTGCACGCCGGCGGGCCAGCTGATGATCGAACCCGCGACCGGCGCGTCCGTAGTGGTCTTGTAGCCGGCCGCTGCGCCGGAACGCGCCCAATCCTGACCATTGCCCCAATATTGGCCTATGTTCTTCCAGCCGAGTTTCTTCGCCCGCATGCACGTCCACCACGTGCATTGGCCGTACGCGTACGCGACGCAGAGGTTGTTCGGCCCCTGCTGCCCGTTGAACCAGGCCTCGGCGTCCTTCTCGCTCATGCCGACCACGTTCGTGGAACCGGTGCTGCCGGACACGGCCTGCGCGGATGATTGGCCGCCATGGGGATCGTTCACGTTCATGGAGCCCTTGTACCGGTAGTAGGCCGCGTAGCCGGCCGCGTACGAGTCGATGCTGATCTCGTCGCCGGTCTGGTCTCCGGGCTTGGGACCTTCAATACCATTGTTCTCGTCGTGGTGCGCGCCCACGAACTTGCCGTCGCCGATGTAGATCTCCGTGTGGCTGGAACTCCATACGATGTCGCCGGTCTGCAGGTCGGACACGCGTGACCAGTCGTGTCGTTCGAATCCCGCGTGCTTCAGGGCCGCGTCCTCACCGTAGGTGGAGAAGGGGTACGAGCCCACGTCCAGGCCGGCCTGTTTCAACGCGTAGTAGACCAGGCTGGAGCAATCGTAGTCCGGGTTGCCGGTACGACGCGGCTGACTGTAGCCGTGGGAATCGTCCGCGGCGATGTTCTTGGCCCATTCGACCCATGAGGTCGTTGTTCCGGCCGCGTTGGACAATCCACAGTTCGTGCCGTACTGCGATTGGACCATGGCGACGAGGATGGTGCTGAGGCTCATGAGCATGACGAGCGGCACGATGACGATCATCGGCACGGCCAGACCGAACACGGTGGCGCCTTTCACCAGACCATGCCCGCCGTTCCCCGGTCCTCTCCGCCATAGGCTCCTCCCATCATCGGCACGCTTATTGCAATCCATTCCACGCGGATGCGGGGGAGAACGACGCCGATAATCAGCGAGGGGGAGTGGACGGGAGCCATGGAGAAGCAAAACCGACTCGACGAGGACCGGTCAAGAAGATAGTATCGTCCATTACAGGCCAGACGGAAAGGTGAGTGAACTATGAGCATCGAGATGCGCCCGTTATCTGGAACACGCCCGTTGTACGTGGATGAGCCGGAACCGTTCTGGCGGCGGGAGACGACCCGGACCTCTACAAGCTGGAACTCTGGAGACTCCACAAAGTGGGATTGGTCCAAGGCCTGCGCAGCGTGCCCTGCTGGAAGTGCGGATACTTGGTCATCCAAAGCGGACTGTTCCTGGAACTCGAGGGACGGGACGGATACCATTGCCGCGTCGTATCCTGGAGCGACGCCCACAACGCCGGTATACTCTCGCAACCATTCCTGCGCACGCTTTCCGACTGCTGGCGTGTACGCCCGACGTATTCCAAGTCGGCGGGGTACGCATATCTGGGCATAACCTGCCCGAAATGCGGCAGTCTCCAAGGAGACAATTTCGTCTACGACAACTATCAGGGCCGGGGAGGCGTGTTCAGCGATCCTGAAGACAAGTCCCCGCTAGAGGTACTGCCCTTGCCGGTGTTCACCGATGATTGGCCGCAAAGATTCCATTGGGCGTTCGACTCGTTCAGCTCGATCTGGAACCATGGAGGATCAGGTTCGGCAAACCGGTCGCGATATGGGGCAACGCCTGGCCATGGAGCGAATGAGACCACGCAAGACTATGACGGCCGACGCGGCAAGCTCGCGGCGGGGAATATCAGTTGCGGAATAATTCCGCAACTGATATTCTGCCTCCGTGCCAGGAAATGGTGCCTCGCTTATTCGATCAGGGAATCGAAGCCGTTCGTCCGCAGGGACTCATCGGCCAATGATGTTTGCTCCATTGCGGAGATCATTCCCTTCCCGGCATCGATGATAGGAGAGACCTGTTCCCATGAATCCGGTACGGGCACGGGCAGACCCCAGATGTGCCTTGGTTGGAGATGCTGCTGCACCGAGCCGAACTCGTCGAGTTTCATGAGATTCATCGCCGTGGACGACATCAGGAACGCCAGGAGATACGCCCTCATATTCTCGTCGGGAACGCGAACGCGTACCAGGTCGTCGCTGATGACGTACTTGTCCGCGAGTATCCGCGTGGCGTAGGTGACTTTGCCAATCGTGCCGGAACGGGAAATGAGGATGTCCCCCTTCTGCACGCGCAGCATTCTGACGCATTCCTTCTGTTTGTCGGTGGCGCGCGACATGTCAAACCATTTGACGGTCATTCGTCGCTGCTCCAACGCTCCGTTGGCGGTGAGATACGGTGTCAGATTCGTCGTGTCGCTTGGGTCTTCGACGACGAGGCTTCGTGAGCTCCATCGTGGCCCCATGTAGATGCGGATGTTCTTGTCGAGTTGGCCGATGGTGGTGACCGACCAATCGGGTTTGTCGTCGAATTTGCTGACTTTTTCCAACGTCGCGTTCAATTCGGGTGAATAATGCTGCGGGTTGAGGTTGAGATTGTCGTCCAATTCGCCGCGTTCCGCGGTGAAACAGGTTTCGGATTCGGTGAACGTTCCGATGTCTCTGAATGTCTTGTATGCTTCCGCGATCTGGGTCAGGTCCTCATCCAGCTCGCTGGTGGCGGAGCCTTTTTTCGTCAAGTGCGAACACTGGTTCGCCCTTCGAATCCTTGCCGACCCTTCTGGATTGGGCCATGAAGATGGTGTAGTCGCCGGGTACCGGATCGTCTTCCAAAGGTTTGGAGAGGAAAAGGACGCATGTTCGAACGCCTGTGTCGGGTTCGAAAGTGTTCTTGTGCAGCGTGACCACCGCATCCACCTTGCATCGCGACAGCATCCACCTGCGGTAGTTGATGTAGGTGCGGTTGTCCAGGATTCCTTTCGGAAGGACGATGCCGATGCGACCGCCCGGCTTGAGCCAATCGATGCAGCGTTCGAGGAACAGGAGCTCCGGCGCTGACGGATCAATAGGGTGCCGTGGCCGGCATCCCGATCATCATCGTCCGTGATCGTGGGGAACGTGCCTTCCGGATCGGGTCTGTGTCCGAACCGAATAATTTGAGGATGTCCGGATCCATCATCATGGATTCGGTTTTTGCCCGGAGAACGGAGGATTGGTGATGATGATGTCCGGCGTGCCTTTTGGACAGTGGCTGGTTATCCACCCGTCCAGATTGGAATACTTGTCGAGTGAGTTTCCCTGGGTCATGCCGGTGTTGCCGTCCCCGGTCAGAAGCATCGCCGTTTTGGCGATCTTCACGAGTCTTTTCGAGATCTCGACCAGGAACACCGAATTCTTGCATAAGCCGAGCCGTCTTTCCCGTTGTGGGCTGCCCGGTTTGGTGCCGTCGATGGCTTTGCGCCGCTTGTATCTGAACGCGGCGGTGGCGAAACCGCCGCTGCCGCCGGCGGGGTCCAGCACTTTGTCGGCTATGTCGGGGTCGAGCATATCGACCATCGCTTTGACCACGAGCCGGTTCGTGAAGAACTGTCCCTGCTGGCGTTTGAGTGTGACATGGGTGAACTGCTCGTATGCCGCGCCCATCAGATCCCAGTCGTCCGCATCGTCCTCCCTGCTGACGAACGAATAGTCCTGGAGCACGGAAGCCGCTTCGACGAGGGTGGAGTCGCCGACGGCGATGTCCTCGTCCTTGTCGAAGACCGTGGGATACTGTTCCGCGTACTCATGGAACAGGCTACGGATGGTTTTCGCCACGGCGGCCCGCCCGTCTTCGGACTTGTACTGTTCCGGAGTGATCCAGAAATGGGGGTAGGCGGTGTCAGAAGTCACCGTCTCGTCATAGATCTTGGCGAGAAGGATACGCACCATGTCCATGGTAAGGTCGGAATCCGCGTTCTCCATGCCCCTGCCGTAAAGACGGTTATGGCACATCGCCAACAGTCTGCGCACATTACGGGGTCGTTCCAACTCTCCTATGCGCGGAGTCCTCCCATCCTCCCATCCTTGACCGCACCTCGGCAGACCGGGGGTCTCCTCGAGGACTTGAATGCCGTCCTTGTTCTCTCTCCGGTAGAAGACCGTGCCGTCACCATTCGTCCAGACGCCACCATTGGCGCTGGTGTTGAAGATGTACGAGACCAGCTGGGCGTATCCGTCCTCCACCTTGTTCCGTTTGCATTCGACCACGAAGTTGATCTTGCCCTGGTCACGGTTCAGGCAGGCGGCCTTGGACGCGTAGACGACGATGTCCGCGCGCACCGGGTTCCCGTCCTTGTCCCGGAGCTCCTTCGACCCATGTTGGATCGGCACCTCCCTCCGGATGGTGTTCGCCGGATAATGGTACTCGTTGATCAGGGTCTCGATGAAACGCTGCCTGACTTTTTCCTCGGGAGTGCTTTTAAGACACCCCCCCCCAAGAATATCCACGATGTCGCCGTTCTCATCGAAACGAACCTTGAATCCCGTGTTCGACATGCATCAGCCTCCTTGTGTCCGATGGCTACAGTGTACAATGACGCCGCCGTTTCCAACGGTTCACGACGGGAAATATCCGACAGGACGAGGCATGGCCGTGGATAACATGCCCGAAGTAAAAGAGAAGCCGGCACTCCAATAAAAAATATCAGGTGGGACATAATGTCCCACCTGATATTCTGTTTCAAAACCAATCGTCCCGGCGCTGGAGGATTGGCGGATGGGGACTCAGGCGGCGAACCCGCAATGGAGAATATCAGGTGCGAGGTTTCCTCGCACCTGATATTCCAAACCATTGTCGGCAACTGAAAAGCTTTTCGAAATCATCGACCGGAAGGGAAACACTACGTTCGGGATGGTCCGCTGTACGGAACCGTTCATCGTCTCTGGTTGGGGCGAAGGTATTCGAGTTGCGTTTCCGGATCGATCGGGCATGTGGACGACCGCTTCGGATTCTCTACGCTGCTTGTTGACGACGTACACGGGTTCTTCGTATTGCGTTTCGCTCATTTGCGGGTTCTTCTCCCTTCGGTTTTGGCGTATGAAGCCGTTTTCGCTCTCATGGGACGGCCCGTCTCACGCGGCGGTTTCGATGCCGTCGCGCCGGTTGAGCTCGTCGGCGTGCCGCATGCACGCCATCTGCCATTCGGATGGCTTGCCGTAGCGCAGGCTTCCCTCGTGGTCGTATTCGTCCTCGTGTGGCCGCATGTCGTTCAGGACATGCTCGCAGACCAGCGAATGCACGTGACGTTCCGAATGACGTTCCGGCACCGGGGTCGGCTGGGCCACGGGCCTACGGTCACGCTCATGGGCTTCGGCGTCCCGTTCGCGTTGGCGTTCGATCTGGGCGACGGTCCAGTCGTTGGCGATCTGGTCCCAGTTGTCGGCGAGACGGCGCGCGGAATCGACACGGCGGAGCCAGAACGTGTTCGCGGGCAGCCAGTCGATGACCGCGAGGATAAGCGCCAACGAGGCCGCACGGTCGCCGTCACGGGCTTTGACGACCCGGCTGACGAGGTTTCCGATCTTGGACAAATCACGTTTGGTCGGTTCCGTGGTGGTCAACGACAGCTTCGAACGGACGGAAGCGAGATGGTCCATCACGGTCGCCGCGTCGGAATCCCCTCCCGTCGTCGTGTTGTTTCCGTCCTCCATGCCGGGGCGCTTCCCGCTTGCGGGGAGCTCTCCCGTAGGGAGAGAGGGGTAATTGTATTTCAATGTATTATTGGGCGACATTTTGTCCAGATTTTTGGACATTTTGTCCTCGCTTCCATCGCCTTCTCCACCTTGCCGCTCCAGGGGCGACATTTTGGGAAGATTGGAGGAAACCGGCTTGTTTTCAACGTTTTCCAGAGGCGACATTTTGGCTTTCGTCTCTTCCGGCTGGCTCCCATCCGAAAAGCCAGACATTTTGTCCTCGCGTCCGTCGTCTTCCCCGCCCTCCGGTTCCGGGGAAGGCATTTTGGCTTTCGCCTTGTCCGCGCGCTTCATCGCGGCACGGACCTTGGACGCGTTACGGTCCTCGAACGGTTCGGTCGGCAGGTTCGATTCCTTGCAGATCACGTTCCACACGACGGTCTGATAGTTCCGTCTGACCGGCTTGCCCGTTTTCGGATTGATGGCGCTGAAGGTCTGTTGTCCGGGTTCAAGCAGGCCAAGATCGAGAAGCTGGTCGATGCTACGCTGCACGGTCTTCTCACTCAGTCCGCATGCTCCCGCGATGGTTCCTATCGCGGGCCATGCGGCCGTCCCGTCATCGTAGTGAGCTTTGAAAGCGAGATACGAGAGCACGGCTTTGGTCGCGTTGCGTACCTCGTGCACGTGTTCCTGGACCCATACCATGGTCACCACAGTCATGATCGGACGCTCCTTCCCGTGTATGCCGTTTGAACGTCCCCGGCACGTTCGACGCCGTTAAACGATTCGGTGGAAGCGTCCAACCGCAGGGTCCAGACCTTGGGACGACGGTTCACGGGAACGACGTCTCCATGAAAGTCGACCGCCGCGAGTTCCTGATCTCCCAATGCGATCAGTCCCTTGTCCCGCAGTTCCCTCAACGCCTTGCGCACGGCACGTTCGCTCAATTCGGTCTCCACTTGAATGAGGTTCACAGAAGGCCACGCGCAGTTATCCTCTTCACGGGCCCGGTATGCGAGGTAGAGCAGTACCGCCTTCTGCGTCATGGAACCGAGGTCCAGGCCATACGCCCATGAGACAGCTCTGACGCTCATCTCACCGTCTCCTTTTCCTCCGTCTTGGCGTTGAGACGCCATGCCTTCCAAGGGCCTTCCTCGCCACGTTCACGCTCCAACGCGCTATATGCCATTTGACCGGTTCGCTGTCGGCCGCGAGCGGCGTGATGAAACCCTGCTTTTCCAAACGGTCCAGGATCGCGTCGAGTTCCGCCGGCGTCATGTCGCACGCGGTCCCTCTCAACGCGCGCACGCCCACGACGGCGATGTCCTCCCGAGGCGTCTGGAACGTGCTGTTGGCAAGACTGACGAGAACAAGCTTCTCGGCCGGAGTGTCCGGCTTGGCCTGCCATGCCCATTTGAAGACGCTGATCATTGTCTGCTCCTTTGTCGGTTGTGGTGTTCGTTCTGTTTTGAAAGTCTGTCGAGGGGGTGCCGGACACGCGTCGGCGGCGCCGTTGCCGTTCGGCGCGCATGGCCGGCATGTCGCCGGCATGGCGGAGAAAGAAGAAAAGACCATGCCGGCATCCATCTCCACGTCACCGGGGTCCGGTAACGGCCGATGGACGATCATTTCCTGTACTTATCGACGACCGCGAGAATGTACGGGTAGTCGTCGATGCTCGGACCGAGGCCATGATGATGGTTCTCCAGGAAACGACGGATGTCGTTGCGGAGAGCGTCGGAGCCACGCGTCGCGGTAAGGCATTGACGGATCAGCATCTCCCAAGCCATGCGCTTGCATCGAGTCGTCACGTCCTGGCGCAGGCCCTCCATGTCGGCCGCGTACTTGTCGCTTTCCAGTTCCAACGGCTGGGTGCCGCCGGTCAACCATTCCTGATAACTGGACTTGTCTCCCGCCGGCGCGGACAGGACGGTCGAATCGGGATCGCCGAACACGTCGGCTTCCTCGCAGAGTCGGTCGGCAAGGGCCGCGTTGTTCTCGTTGCGGATCCTTCTTCTCGCTTCGGTGGCGTCCAAAGCCTCGCGTTGCGGCGTCGTGTCCTTCCGCTTCCTGCGGCGTAGCGGCGCGTGGGTCATGCCGCTACGGTATTTGGGCCGCTCAGTACGCATCCACTCGCCCAACCGGTTGCCGATCAGCGTGTTCACGAACGCGCCCAATGGTTTGCGTTCCTCATAGGAGGCCCACCTGCGCAGGCCTCCCTTGAGCAGTTCCACGGCCACGTCGCACATGATCTCGTCAACGGCCCACGCGTATCCCCATTCGGAGAGTCTGCGGGCGACACGTCGACGGTTCTCCTCCAATGCGTCCTCCACTTCCCGCGGGGTCACGCCGTACCGCGTGTGGAAGTCCTTGTCGCTCATGCTGTGGTGTTCCATGGCTTAGAACCTTTCCGAATGCTCTCTTCTGATGCGGGCGAGATACCTTTTCGCGGTGCTGCCGCTCGCGGCCAGTCCCGCGTCCACTGCCTTCGACGCGGTCGGATTCTCGCCTTTAGCCGTAAGCTCGTCGATCCATGCGAGCCACGCCTCGTCATCGGCTCCGGCCTTGCCGCGTCGGCCGGTTTTCCCTGGCTTCGGCTTTTCCTCCGCCTGGGCGTCGTCGGTCTTCTCTTCCGGCCCGTCGGCCGGTTCCACGGCCGTCACGTCCGGTCCCACGGGTTCGGGAGCCGGCTCGTCCTGGCCGTCCACGGTCGAGGCATCCCGCTCGTCGGGTTGGATGGTGAGGGTCGGAATGATGACTGGTTCACGCATCACCGGCTGCGGGATGGCGTGCTGTTCGACGGTCGGGGTTGAGGCGTCGGCGGCTGGCGCTTCGGCCTCATCGGCTTTTGGGGCCGCATCGTCCTCCATGGCGGGAACGATGGTCTGGAAGTCGAACAGGTCCGGAATCTCCGGCTTCGCCGGTTCAGCCGGTTCGGGAGCCGATGCCGGCGGTTCGGACGGGATGGCCGGGGCCGGCATGGCGGATGGTGCGGGAACGGGAGCCGGAACGTCAGTGTCTTCCATGACGGTCAAGCCGACGGGAAGGACGGTGTTGATCTTGTCGAGACGGTCTCCCGCGATGATGACGATCAAATGGGTCGCGTACAGGAGAGCGACCGGGGGAATGCTCATGATGACCGGCGGCACCCAGGCCGGCAGGTGAAATCCAGTGTTGAGCATCGCATGCAGGGCGTTGCCGGCGATGGAGAAGCTGCTGAACAGTACGAGTCCGACCCACGGATAGGCACTGCCTCGGATGTGGCCCTTCTTGAATCCCCACGTGGCCCAGGTGCACAGGAGGATCGTGCCGTCCACGCACACCGGGCCACCCCAGCTCAGGTACGGGTTGATGCCGCATGCCACGAACACGAGACGCAGGCGTCGAAGCTCAACACGAACGCGATCAGACCGATGATGATGCCGGCCGTGATGCCCGGCCACATTTTGACGCTTGACCTTTCGGCCCGCGCTTCCTCGTCTTTGGTGTATTTCATGATTCAGTCTTTTCTCTCTGCCGGTCCACGACCGGCGATGATGGTTGGTTCAGTGGCGGGGGAGCGGACCCATACCCCTTGGGTATCCGCCCGTCCGATCCCGGTCGCATGTCAGGCGGTGATTTCCTGGCAGACGATGGCGAGTTCGGTGCATCCGTCGATGAAACGCGACCAGTCGTTGTCGGTGTCATCAAGTTCCGCGTCCGCCCCGTCGAAGACGTGTCGACGTCGATGTTCAGCAGGCGCAGCATCTTACACATGTCGCTGATGATGCCGAAGATGTTCGCGCCGCCACGGGAGACGATCTCGCTCACCGTGGAGCCTCCCGGCTGCCACTTGTCGGATTCCAGCAGATGCACCATCTCGTTGATGCGCCGCGGGCGTCCGACGACTGGCTGACGAACGAGTCGATGTAGGAGCGGATGTCGGTCTCGCGGTTGCCCATGTCGAGGTCCAACGGCTGGTCGTCGTCGGCGTTGTCGAAATCGGTGTTGTCGATCTTGGCGGGTTCGAGTCCTTCGCTCATGCGACGCATCCTGTCCTTGCGGAGCGTGTCGGACACGGTGGACTGGGATACGTCGAGCATGTCGGCGATGTCGGTCTGCTTGGCGCCTTCCTCGGAGAGTTCCACGATCTTCTTGCGGCGTTCCTCACTCGACATGCTGCCAGTGTCAACGTGACGGAGCTTGCCGTCCGCGCTACGCACCCTGCCTCCCGGAGTGATGTTGGCTTGCTTTTTGGCGCGATTAACAGTTCCAAGACCGACTCCAAGTAGGGCGGCGATGCCACGGTTGCTGATCTTGCCCGGCGTGAAGCCTGTGATCAGGTCGGTACGCTGCTGGCCGGTCACACGGATCTTCTCGGCGGCGAAGTTGTCCGCGCAATACATGGTCCAGCCCTTCATGCCCTCCGGATATCCGAGCGCGACCCAGATGTGACCGTCGAACGCCTGTTCCGCGGCCTGGATGAAATCGTACTGAGCCTCAAGCGCATGCAGGAGCTTGACCTTGAGCTCTTCGGTGACGCGACGCGCCTCATCCTCGGTGTAATTGGTCTCATCCGGCTTAAGGGCGCGTGCCGCCAATTCACCTTGGAAGTTCTCGGCCAAGCCGGCGACTGGATTCGTTTCGACCAAATCGGCATCGCTATCATCCAGGACTTCGGCGTCCACGATTTCGGGGGTGATTGTCGGCGTGTTTTCCTGATATTGGGTTTCATTCGGTGTGGTGGATGTGGAATAATCAGACATTGAGCTGGTCCTTTCCTCAAAGTTTGGAATTGATTGCATTGCTGGTTTCGTTGAAATCGTTCATTGTGATCTCTTCTTTCTGTGATTGGTTCCTTGGCTGGTGACCGTGGAACCTTGGTAAAAATGGGGAAATGCTGGATGGGATTGACTCGCCGCCCGTATGTGAGCTGCAACTCATGTGCGGGCATTATTATTTATTCGATATCGACCCATCGTTGAGTGGTTGGTATGAAGCCCGGCGAAAAGATTGGAATGGATATGGATGAGGATGATGTTCTCGGCCCAGATCATTCCGTCATGCCGAAGTTCTTGTTGGAGCATGAGGTCTCCGTGTTGGAGATTGCTCTTGCGGCCGTGTCCTTCGAAGATTGCAGTCTTGACGGTTCCGTTCCATTGGATCGAGTCGTGGTGGCTTATGACTGTTGGCTTGGAGCGTTGGATGCGCTTCATCCGGGTCATGACTTCCGTCGTTTCGGTCTTCGGATTTGGAACTTCGGACGACGACCTGCTTGGTCGTTTGTTGTCGACTGTGTTGTTCGATGATGGGTGGTTCCTGGCCGGTTCATACGTTCCGTGGT
>ENA-OPYV01000340-OPYV01000340.1-human-gut-metagenome-genome-assembly--contig:-NODE-340-length-13868-cov-1.626665_pt1 | contig 13868 bp, 13 predicted proteins | sample MGYA00242474_ERZ504485 | MGnify/ENA primary metagenome ERZ504485 (study PRJEB26092, sample SAMD00036263) | human gut metagenome | host: Homo sapiens | study: EMG produced TPA metagenomics assembly of...
GCCGCACTTGCAGGATTCGGCCTTGCCGTCTGCGTCGGGCCTCGGCCTTGCACTTGCAAGCTTCGCCCTTCTTATCCTCATCATCATCTTGGTGCGCGCGAAGAAGTCGAACTTCTCCGGCGGTTCGCCGAGCGCCACGGCGCAGATGCGGTACACGGTGCCCATGTACTCGTCCTTCAACGCACGCAGCTCGTCCTCAGACGCCCCGGCAGCCGAACGGCGGCGCAGCTCGGCCGCGAACTCGCGCAGCTTGGAGTTGAGGTACTGCTTGAAATCGTCGGAATTGCGGGAGTTCTCGGACTCCGGATAGGCGCTCTTGGGCACTAGGCCGTACTTGTTCACCAGTGCGGCGAACATCTGCCACCAGCCACCATCGTCTGCAGGCGACTCATTGATGGCCTCGAACAGACGCGAATCGGTCGCCTCGTCGAGCGTGCGCAGCACGTTCTCCAGATAAGTGTTCGACTTCTCCATCGCGTCCCAGAAGAACAGGTAGGTCTCGGAGAACTCGAAATCCTCAAGATTCCAGCGATGCATGAGTTCGTAACGCAGCGTGTTCAGGGAGGCGAACATCCAGCAACGGCCGGAACGCTCCTGATTGGTGATCGAACCCTGCTTGAGTTCGATGGAGAAGTCGCGCGGCAGCGCACGTACGCCGCGATAGTCGGTGGCCGCCTTGAGCACGCCGGCCGAAACCGCCGCGTCCGCCGCGATCAGGTTGGCGCGGTCTTTGTTGAAGTCTTCGGTGTACGTACGCAGAAGTTCGGGTTTGATGGCCCGTGCGCTGGCGTTTGCTGTCATGATGATTGATCTTCCATTCATGTAGGCGACGTTTGTGGTCCGTCGGTAGTATAAGTCGCCGTGTATTCGTCGGGCGATTCACCGGGCGAAATCGTACGGGCGGATATGCGCCGGCGATTCCACCCCGCCAACGATTTGTCCACCTTGCTGCTCGCGCGGGCGCACGTATCATATGTACCGATACATATTGTTGACGAATGTCGCATAGTCCAAAGGAGTACGTCATGACTTCGCTGCATAGCAAGCCGCTGGCCCTGAAAAACGTCACCGTCACCGATTCGTTCTGGCGCACCGAGCAGGAACTCGTGCGCACGGCTGTGATTCCCTATCAGTGGAACGCCCTGAACGATAACGTCCCCGCGCGGCCCCAGCTACTGCATGCACAACTTCAAGGCCGCTGCCGCGCAAACAAGCGTAAGGATCACCCAGGGCAAGGCGTTCGTGCCGCCGAAGTACACGTTCCGCGGATTTGAGGCCGCTCCCCGAGACCCGGCCAATCCCGACCCAGACAAGTTCTACGGCTTCGTGTTCCAAGACACCGACTTCTCCAAGTGGGTGGAGGCAGTCGGCTATTCCCTCGCCCATTACCCGGACCCCCGCACTGGAACAGACCGCCGACCCAAGCCATCGACGTCGTGTGTGCCGCCCAACTCGACAACGGCTATCTGGACACCTGCTACATTCTGAACGACATGGATCGCGCGTTCACCAATCTGCGTGACCATCACGAACTGTACTGCCTCGGCCACCTCGTTGAAGGTGCGGTGGCCTACTACCAGGGCACCGGCAAAGACAAGTTGCTCAAGGCCGCCTGCCGTTTCGCCGATTACGTAGACGAGCGCTTCGGTCGCAAGCCGGGCCAGCTGCGTGGTTACCCCGGTCACGAGATTGCGAGATGGCTTTGGTGAGGCTGTACGAGGTCACCGGCGAACAGCGGTACCTTGATCTGGCCGAATATTTCGTGACCGAGCGAGGCCGGCAGCCGTACATCTTCGATATTCAGGCAGACGAGAACGCAAAGCGCGACGCGACGCAACTACAAACCCAACACGGACCCCAACCGGTACGCCTATCACCAGGCGAACAAGCCGGCCACCGAACAAGACGAAGCCGTAGGCCATGCCGTGCGCGCCGGCTACTTCTACTCCGGTCTGGCGGACGTGGCCCGACTGACCGACGATCAGGACCTCGCCGATGCGGCCGAGCGGCTCTGGCGCAATATCGTCGATAAGAAACTGTACGTTACCGGCGGCATCGGCGGCACGGTGGACGGCGAGGCATTCTCCTACAACTACGACCTGCCCAACGACTCCGCCTACTCCGAGACCTGCGCCGCGATTTCGCTGGCGTTCTTCGCCCGTCGCATGCTCGAGCTCGCGCCAAAGGCCGAGTACGCGGACGTTATGGAGTCGGCGCTGTACAACACCACGCTGGCCGGCATGGCGCTGGACGGCAAGAGCTTCTTCTACGTGAACCCGCTGGAAGTCAATCCGTATGCCTGCCATAAAGACAGCCGCCTGCGCCACGTCAAGCCGGTGCGTCAGAAGTGGTTCGGCTGCGCATGCTGCCCGCCGAACATCGCCCGCATCGTTGAGTCGGTGCAGGAATATGCCTACACGGTTGCCGAGGATGGCGGTACGCTGTTCACGCACTTGTATATGGGCGGCGTGGCCAAAGCTGAGTTGAATGGTACGGCTGTGGAGCTGGATGTTACGGCGAACCTGCCGTGGCAAGGCGATGGCAAGGCGGTCGTGCGCTTGGGCGGTGATGCTGCTGGCACCTCGGCTCAGGCTCCTGCTCGCTTTACGCTGGCCTTCCGTCTGCCCGGTTGGGTGGGCGATGAGTCCGCTGCTGCCGCCGCGATTACGGCCACGGGCGAGTCTGAGTCTGGGGCCGATAGTTCCCGCGCTGACCCGCGAAATTCGCGACGGCTACCTGTATCTGACCGGTGAGTGGCGCGACGGCGACACCGTGACGTTCGACTTCCCGATGCCGGTGCGTATGCTGGCCGCCAACCCGCTGGTGCGCGAGGACGCCGGCAAGGTGGCGTTCGTGCGCGGCCCGATCACCTTCTGCGCCGAGGAAAAAGACAACGGCGCCAACCTGCACCTGCTGCACGCGGATGTGGAGGCACTGCTGGCCGACCCGAGCGCGGCCAAGGTCGAGGAGTTCGACTTCCACGCCGGCGCCAAGGGCATCGACGACAAGGGCCAGGGCGAGGTGGAAGACGTGACCCGCCGCATGGTGAAGCTTGAGGTGCCGGCTTGGCGCGAGCCGTTGCCGGCTGCTGTGGCCGCCGCGGGTGAGGGCGCGGCCGAGGTTCCGGCGTTCGCGCCGCTCTACGCCGTGTACGCGCCGGTCAAGCGCGAGCCCGCCACCGCCACGCTCATCCCGTACTTCGCCTGGGCCAACCGCGGCGAAAACGAAATGACCGTCTGGCTGCGCGGCTGATATTTGCTCTCGGCTACTCTGGTAGCCATGGGCATCACGACATGTCGGCTCGAAGGGCCGGTGGACTTTTACTCGGTCGGGCAGTTTGTGTCCGGACCGGGCTGGCGCCATCTGCGGCGCACCATCGACACCTCGAGCTGATGTTCGTGCGTCGGGGCGTCCTGCCGATGCGGGTGGGGGAGCAGACCCTGCATATCGAGGCCGGCCAAATCGCACTCTTGCCGCCGAATGTGGAGCATGCGGGCGCGACATCATCACGTCTCGACGTGGACTTCTACTGGATGCATTTCAAATTGCCGGATGCGCGCATGCTCCCCGATGACGCGGGTCTGCCGCAGGACGACCATTGCCTGTTGCTGCCCGATGAACGCACCCTGCCCGACCCGACCGGCTGGCGGTGATGTGTGGGCAGCTCATCGACATCTATGCGCGATTCGGCCCGTATTCCAACGCTTACTGCGATTACTTCGCCACCGGCCTGCTGCTGGAGGTCAGCGCGCAGGAGCGGCTGAAGGCGGACTTTGCCGCCCATCGTACGCTTGCCGGCTACCGGGGCGACGGCAAGCCCATCACCAGTGCCGACCGCGTCCGGCAGCAACAGGAATGGGCCATGCATGTCGATTCGGCCGGTGCCGCTGGCGATTCGTCCGGCCTGGCGCCGATGCTGGCCATCCGCTCGTGGATTATGGCCAATGCCTTCGACGACATCACCGTGGCCAAAGTGGCCGCGCGCTTCCACTATTCACCCAGCTATCTGACCGCGATGTACCGGCGCGTGTTCGGCGTGGGTGTGGCCGAGCAGATCATCGAATATCGCATCGACCGTGCGCGCGAACTGCTGAGTTCTACCGCTTCCAGCGTGGCGGATATTGCGCGAGAAGTGGGCTACGCCGATCCCAAGTACTTCATGCGCGTCTCAGCGCCGCACTGGCCTGACCCCCGGCCAATACCGCGACGCTTTCCCCGCCCGCCTCTACAACACCGTGTGATTAGGGAAGGTCATGGTCCTAACCCTAGGAAAAGTGCGCATGGGCGCCACTACCACGTGGGAGCGCTGGGAACGGTTTGACGCATGCCGAAACCTCGCACGTCACGCTGCACGGCACTTGGGCAGTGGGCGCGGCAGTCGGGAATCGGCCGCCCTATTTCGGCGTTTTCAGCGTTACCTGTTTGCCGAACCGACAGTGGACTCGCGCGGAACCAGTGTGTATCCAATGGTGGCGCGCGTGGCCGGCATGCCAGCGGATTCGTCGGACCTGCCGTCGCCTGGTCGCGCTGCTCCACGCGGCGGGTGATCATATCAAGCGCGAATTGGGCGAGCTGATCGAGATCCACTTGGACGGTGCTCAGCGTCGGTGTGGTGTACGAGCCGGCCGTGGCGCCGTCGAAGCCGATGACTCTCACATCGTCGGGCACGCGGATGCCGTAGTCGGCAAGGCCTCCGGATTACTCCGAATGCGGCATAGTCGTTAATGCAGAAGATGCCATCGATGGCCGGGGTGCTTCCCGTTGCCCGCGTGGTGCCCGGGGAACGGGACTCAGCAGTGTCATCAGCCGATTGCGCACGAGCCTCGAGCATCGCCTCGGCGATGGCATGACCGGCTCGATGCCGCTGTCGCTACCGTAACCAATGAAGTTCGTCGATTCGTCATACGGCAGCCCGGCGTCAAGCAGTGCGCCGCTGGCCCCGCGTAGACGCAAACCGCTGGAACTTTCCACGTGCGCCAGTTCGGTTCGTGGCGAATACCCGTCGCCGACAATGGCGATGCGGTGGCATCCGCATTCGATGAGATGCTGCACTGCCGCCCGCGCGCCGTCCTCGTTCGGGAAATTCACTGTATCGAACGTGGGCGTTTCCTCGCAGGCGTCAATCAGAACCAGCGGTCGGCCGTGGTTGATCGCGGAAAGCGGCACACCGGCATTCAGGCCCGAAGCGTGGATAATCTCGCCGTCGAACAACTGCCCGGAGAACGGGTTGTTGGCCAGCGCGTGTTTGGCGGCATCCGGAGAGTACCGGGTTTGCTCCACGAACGGCGTCAGCCGCGCGCGGTGGTTTCGGTGACGAGCGATTCGACGAGTTTGGAGTAGAACGGCGAATCGAATTCGTTGACGATGATGTGGATGATGTTGCTGCGGCCGGACTTCAGCATGCTGGCCGTCAGATTGATGCGGTAATCAAGCTTTTCGGCCACCGCCAGCACCTTGGCGCGCGTGGAATCCTTACACCCGGCTTGCCGTGCAGCGCATTCGAGGCGGTCATGGGGGAGACCCCGGCGGCTTTCGCTACGTCGCGCAATGTTGGTTTGCCGCTCGGCATAACGTCACCTCATGTTTCGCCTGTGATGGGCATTGGATCATGCCCGTAATGCTTCCAATGGTTGTAACGGTATTCACAACATCGTGTTTGGCAAATGGTGGCTGTGTGCCGGAATCGCTGAAAATGCTGCGCTTAGGCGATGACGCGCCGAGCGTAACATGCGCTTGCTTGATATGTTCCGGTGGAAGAATATGTAACGGTACATACGTCGGTGTGCCAAGAGGCCATGAAGTTCGTCGTACGTTGGGATGGGACTCTCCGGGGGAGTGGCGTCACTCTTCACCTATCCGTACGTGCGCGATGCCGATTGGTTTGCGGCTGGCATACCGCCGTAGGGCAACTTATGCGAATATCAACGAAAGCAGGATACGATGACGGATCTTCCGCAGAGCCTTCCTCAGGCATGGCGTCCGCCGATGGGCTGGAACAGCTGGGATTCCTATGGCACGACCCTCACCGAAGACGAGCTGCTGGCCAACGCGCGGTTCATGGCTGAACACCTGAAAAACGCCGGCTGGGATACGCTGGTCATCGACATCGACTGGTACGACCCGACCGCCCGCGCACATGGTTACAACGACAACGCGCCGCTGATTCTCGACGAATACGGCCGTCAGCTGCCTGACCCGGTGCGTTTCCCGAGTGCTGCCGGCGGCAAGGGATTCGGCCCGCTCGCCGCCGCCGTCCACGAACTGGGCTTGAAGCTTGGCATGCACATGATGCGCGGCATCCCGCGTATCGCCGTGGACAAGAACCTGCCCGTATACGGCACCAACTACACCGCCAAGGACGTGGCCGACCTCGACCACGTGTGCAAGTGGAATCCGGACAACTATGGCCTGAACCAATCCCACCCGGCGCGCAGGCCTGGTATGACGCGCAGCTCGATCTGTTCGCCTCCTGGGGCCTCGACTTCCTCAAGGTCGACGACATGCAGACCCCGTTCCACTCCGACGAAATCGCCGCCTATCATCGCGCCATCGCCAAAGCCGAAGCCAAATACGGCCGTTCGATTGACCTGTCTCTCTCGCCCGGCGCTGGGTGGCGACGAGCTACGTCGACTTCCTGCGCGAGAACGCCCAAATGTGGCGTATTTCCGACGATCTGTGGGACCGTTGGGAAGACATCTACCAGCAGTTCGCCCGCTTGGCCCGCTGGGCGCCGTTCCAGACCACCGGCCACTGGGCCGACGCCGACATGGTGCCGTTCGGGCACATAGGCCTGCGCGCCGAACGCGGCGACGACCGCCAATCCCGCCTTACGCTGGACGAGCAGAAGACACTGCTCGGCCCTATGGTGGCATGGGCGTAGCCGCTTATGGTCGGCGGCGATCTGCCCACCAGCAACAGCGACGCCATCGCGCTGCTGCAGAATCCCGCGTTGCGTGAGGTGCTTGCCCGGCTCCACCAATAACCGCGAGACCGTGCGCGAACGGATTTTTTGGCAAAGGTGGGATGAGAGCACCTACCGTGGCGAGTTCATCGTCTGGTCCGCCGACGCAGCCGATTGGGCTGATGGCACACGTTCCGCGCATCACGGCGGCCATTACGCCGCGCTGTTCTGGACCGGCAGCGACACATACGAGATCGGCCGCAACATCCAGCTCCAATCCATCGTGGGGCTTGCGCCCGCAATGACGATTGGACACTCGCCGATCTGTATGCCGACGCGCCGGGCGAGCCCGCCGACGTGCGTCTTGAAGGCGTGGGTGCCGACCGCGTCATCACCGGCACGATTCCGCCGCACGGCGTGCTCTGGGTGGCCCTGGACCGACGCTGAAACCGAACCTGCCTCCGCCAACCAACCTCCTGAACCGACCGCCCGAATCGTATGGAGAAACCTGCCATGAATGCGAACATCGCAAACGAACAATCCCCGGTAGCTGTTCCGCCCGCAAGTTGGTTCCTACGTGCGTTCGCTGGCGTTCTGACCTGTAGTCTGTCTGTCTCTGTCTGTTCGTTGCTTCGCCTTGCTTGCGTTTTTGTACGTTTTTATCTGTTTCGTGAGTTTCGTGCGTTCTGCGGATTTCACGCGTTTCGCGCAGTGCCGCACGCTGATCACCATTCAGCGTGCGGCACTTTTGCATATCTCACGTGTTGCGGGAGATGCCGATTCCGTCGCACAATACGTAAAACGTGAATGAACCACTCACTATGCTGGGTTGTTTTGAGCGTGATATGACATGCGCCACTTTCCCGGGAATGCGTTGCGAATTGGACCTGTTCGGAGGTGTGCAGCGACGCATTCCGGGGAATGTTGCGCTTAGAGAGCCGCGTATCGTTGCTAATGCGGGGAACACGCAGAGTTGCGGGCCGTTGCGATTAGACGCAGGTCGCCTAGACTAGTACGCGTTTGCGAAAGTCGAACGTGCTTCGACCGATGAAGGAGAGCTTCGGTCATGCGGCCAATGACAGGCGCAGTGCGAAGCACGGCTGATCGTGAATCGCGGCGGCAGCGATTGCCGCGTGCGGCGCAGGAGCATGCCGCACCATACCACAAGCAAACAATCCCCAAGAAACGGTGATCTCCTCACATGTACGTCGATCCGGGAATCAATACCAGCGCAAGCAATCTCAAATGGGTGCTGCCATACTGCAAACCAGACCTGCCCCGCGTGGTAGGCGCGCTTCTACTGTTCATCGCAAATAACACGATGGCCCTGACCATTCCGATTCTGTCCGGTATCATCGTGGACCGCGTCATCGTCGGCGGACATGCCGACGAACTGCCACGTCTGTGTGGACTGATGATCCTCATGACCATCATCCGCGTGGGCGCGCGATACGGCTACCAGATGTGGATGGAGCGTTTCGGCCAGAACTCGGTCTACCGCCTCGTCTCCGACGAATACGAGAAGCTGCACGAGCTCGACTTCACGTATTTCAACCACACACGCACCGGCGACATCATGAGCCGCCTGACCTCCGACACCGACGCGATCCGCCACTGCCTGAGTTGGGTGAGCTATCAGATTGCCGACTGCGTGGTCATGTTCGTGGGCGCTGTGCGTGATGTTCGCCATCGATTGGCGACTCGCGCTCGTCCTGGCCTGCGTCACGCCGTTCATTTTTGTGCTCACGCGCGGCCTGTCCACGCACGCCCACCCGCTGTTCTTCGCCATCCGCAACTCGCTGGCCTCCCTCAACTCCATGGTCGAAGAGAACATCGAGGGCAACCGTGTGGTCAAGGCATTCGTGCGCGAACCGTACGAGACCGAAAAGTTCGACGAGCACAACGACGATTACATGCAGTGCAACATGGCCTTGGCCTACAACTCGCGCAAGTACATGCCGTGGCTGGACGGCCTCGGCTTCTCGCTGCAGCTCATCACCCTCGGCCTCGGCGGCTTTCTGGTCATCAAGGGCTACATGACCCTCGGCAATCTGGTGAGTTTCAACTCCTTCCTGTGGATGATCGACGGCCCGGTGCGCCAGTCCGGCTGGCTGATCAACGACTGGCAGCGATTCAACGCCAGCTGCATCAAAATCCGCAAGCTGCTCACTGAACAGCCGCGCATCGTGGAGAAGCCCGACGCGGTCGAAGCCGTCAAGCAGGCGGTCACGATCGTCGAGCAAGTCAAGCACGATGATGAGGCTACCGGGGCTACCGGAGCGCCCGTGGCTTCCGGAACATCCGGTGCCCAGCAGTCCACCGAACGCAAGTTCTGCCCGCTGCACATCAAGGGCGACATCCGCTTCGACCACGTCAGCTTCGCCTTCCCGGACGACCCGGAGACCCCGATCCTCAAGGACCTCGACTTCACCGTGCCCGCCGGCTCCAAGCTCGGCATCCTCGGCGAAAACCGGCGCGGGCAAGTCCACGCTCGTCAGCCTCATCTCCCGCTTCTACGACCCGACCGTTGGCCATGTGCTCATCGACGGCATCGACGCACGCGACTGGCCGCTGGCCACCTTGCGCTCGCAGGTGTGCATCGTGGCGCAGGATACCTTCCTGTTCTCCGACACCATCGGCGGCAACATCGGTTTTGGTGCCAGCGGTGATAGCGACGACCGATATATCCAGAAAATGGCCCAGATCGCCGGCGCGGACGAATTTCATCCAGGTCGATGCCGCAGGGTTATGACACCGTCGTGGGCGAACGCGGCGTGGGCCTGTCCGGCGGACAGAAGCAGCGCCTGTCGCTGGCCCGCGCGCTCGCCGACAATCCGTCGATTCTGATTATGGACGATACGACCTCGGCCGTCGATATGGAGACCGAGGCGGAGATCCAGAAGCACCTCAAGGAGATGGACGGCGGCAAGACCATCGTCGCCATCGCCCACCGCATCTCGTCGGTCAAGGATTCCGACCTGATTCTGGTGCTCGAGCACGGACGTATCGTCGAACGCGGCACCCACGCCGAACTCGTGGCCGCACACGGCCGCTACTGGGACATCTACCACAAGCAGCTCGGACTCCAGTCCGGCGTCGCACAAGGTTTTTAGAAGAGGACTTATGGCACAACGCAATACATACCGCGAGGATGAGGAACTCGAGGAGCAGATCAACTTCCGGGACATCCTGCGCGTCGGCAAATATCTCAAACCGTATATGGCACAGGTGGCGCGCATTCTCGTCGTCGTCATCTCGATGAGTTGCATCGCCGTCGCCGTGCCGTACCTGACCAAGATCATGATCGACGAGGCGATCCCGAACAAGGACCTCGGCAAGCTCGGCATCCTCGCCGTGATCCTCGCCGCGCTGATCGTGCTGTACGAGTTCGGGCTGCGCTACCGCACGGTGGCGATCACGCGCGTCGGCCAGCTCATGCTCAAGGACATGCGCCGCGATATCTTCACGCATATCCAGACGCTGCCCTTCAGCTACTTCGATTCGCGCCCGCACGGCAAGATCCTGATCCGCGTGGTCAACTATGTGAACACGCTTTCGGACACGCTGAGCTCCGGTCTGATCAACGTGATCTCCGACGTGTTCACCTTCGTGATCACGCTGATCGTGATGTTCGTGATCGACTGGCAGCTAGCCCTGTGGAGCCTGATCCTGTTCCCGGTGCTCATCATCTGGGTGCGCGTGCTGCAGATCTTCCAGCGGCGCGCCTCCAGAAGCTCTCCAACAAGCAGAGCAACCTGAACGCCTACATCCACGAGTCGATTGCCGGCGTGAAGACCACGCAGACCTTCGCACAGGAGCAGGCCCAGTTCAGGACCTTCCAGGAACAGCAGGGCGAGGTGCGTTCCGCGTGGATGCACGCCGTGCACATCCAGTTCCTCATGTGGCCGGGCGTGCAGACCATCTCCGTGATGACCATCTCGTTCATCTACTTCGTCGGCGTGATGGGCTTCGGGGGCGTGAACGTGACCACCGGCGTGCTCATCGCGTTCGTCGGCTACGCGAACAACTTCTGGAATCCGGTGATCAACATCGGCAACTTCTACAACCAGCTCATCACCTGCTCGGCGTACCTCGAGCGCATCTTCGAGACGCTCGACGTCACGCCGGAGATCCGCAACAAGCCCGACGCGGCGGACCTGCCGCAGATCCGCGGGCGCGTCGACTTCAACGACGTGGTGTTCCGCTACGAGAAGGACGGCCGCAACATCCTCAACCTCGTGGACTTCCACGTCGAACCGGGGCGCACAATCGCGCTGGTCGGCCCGACGGGCGCCGGCAAGACGACGATCATCAACCTGCTGTCGCGCTTCTACGACGTGTCCGAGGGCTCGGTGACGATCGACGGCTACGACGTGCGCGACGTGACGCTCGCATCGCTGCGCCGGCAGATGGGCGTGATGCTGCAGGACACCTTCATCTTCTCCGGCACGTGCGCGAGAACATCCGCTACGGCAAGCTCGACGCCACCGACGAGGAAATCGAGGCGGCGGCGAAGGCCGTGCACGCGCACGAGTTCATCATGGAACTGCCCGACGGGTACGACACGGTGGTGGAGGAGCGCGGATCGACCCTGTCGGCCGGCCAGCGCCAGCTCATCGCCTTCGCGCGCGTGCTGCTCGCCGACCCGCGTATCCTGATCCTGGACGAGGCGACGAGCAACATCGACACGCGCACCGAGGAGGCGCTGCAGGCCGGCCTGCAGCATCTGCTCAAGGGGCGCACGAGCTTCATCATCGCGCACCGCCTGTCGACGATCGAGAACGCGGACGAGATCTTCTACATCGATCACGGCCAGATCGTCGAGCACGGCTCGCACGCGCAGCTGCTCGCCGCCAAGGGCGCGTACTACCGCCTCTACGAGTCCCAGTACGCGATGATTCGCGTGGCCAGTGGAGCGCCGGAAGAGTGACGAGATGTTGCTTTAGGTATTGTTTCGTGATGACATTATCGGTAACGATAAACACTGTGAAATATGCCGGTAGTGTTCCGCTTTTCTCCATGTTCTGAGAGTTTTTCTGCATCATATTTTATCAAAATGAGGCAGAAAATGGGCTGATGAGGCAGAAAAGGCGGCAGGATGGCGGCCGTCTCGCTTGCCGGTTGCGCTACTCTCCCGGGAATGTTGCGCTCGTGGCAAGAGACGGCAAGTTCAGGCGGGCGTGACCGACGATACCCGTCGTGTAGTCGAACGTCTTACCGGACTGCCTTACGAGCGTTGCTGGCGGTAGCCTACACTGAGAAACCATGAGCAAGCACCACCATCGCGACCGTAGCTGGGCCCCGGCACCTGAAGCATTGCCGGACGACGCCCAGACCATCGACAACCACACTCACGTGGCCTCCGTAATCCCTTTCGCGCGCGCTATGAGCCATGAGGCGCAGGAGAAGGGGCAGCCCGAAGTCCCGGTGTACGACGTCGACCAATTGCTGGCGCAGGCGCAATCTGTCGGCATTGGGGGTATCATCGACTGCGGTTGCGAGCTGCCGCACCTGATGACCGCCGTCCAGATGGCCCTCGATCATCCGGGTAACGTGCACGCGGCGCTCGCAATACACCCCAATGAGTCCGTGCTCCACGGGCATCGCGGTGTGCCGGGGCCGGATGGTCTGCCCCTCAAATACAAGCCTTACCATGACACGTCTTTCGAGGACGCGCTCGCCGAAGTACATCGCCTCGCCACCACATACCCCGAGCAAGTGGTGGCTATCGGCGAGACCGGCATGGACCTCTTCCGCACCGGCGAAGGTGCCAAGGAACTGCAGCGCGAGGCTTTCCGCGCGCATATTGCCCTGGCCAAGGAACTGGGCCTGCCCATGCAGATTCACGACGCGACTCCCATCGCGAGGTCATCGAAACCCTGCTGGCCGACGGCGCGCCCGAACGCACCGTATTCCACTCGTATTCCGGCGACCGTGAGATGGCCGAGATCGCGCGCGAACATGGCTGGTATCTGAGCTTCTCCGGCACCGTGAGCTACAAAGGCAATGACGGTATCCGCGAATCGGCTACGGATTGTGGGGCTGGGCCATGCGATGGTCGAAACCGACGCGCCGTATCTGACGCCCATGCCGTATCGTGGCCGCACCAACGCGCCGTACATGATTCCCTACACCTTGCGGGCCATGGCCGATACGCTCGACTTGCCCATCGCGGATGTGGCGCGCGGCACCCGCGATACCGCCCGCGCCGTATACGGACTGTGAGGGCCGGGTGTGCGGCCGTCGCGGCGCGTGTAGAGACGATGTGTTGACTTGTAAAATTTGTCAGAATTGTGAACGAGGTCTATCATGATGTGTTTGACATAAGCGAGGGGGATGATCTCCACCTCAATGGAGGACTGAACGTATGGCTGAGTCGAACCAAAGGACCGCACGCGCCCAAAAAGCCTCAAAGGCCCAGAAAGCCCAGTCTGGTGCCGCCAAAGCCAAGGCCCGACAGGAAGAAGAAGCACTGCTGAGGGCCGACACCTTTACCAACGCTCCCAAGGTGTCCGCCGCACTCTCACCAAGGAGGAGCGCGAGGCACTCGCCAAGCAGAGGGAAGCTGAAACCAAAGAAGCCGAGAAAATCGCCAGCGCATGGTCGAAAGGCGGCCTCGGTCGATGGTGGGCCCGCCTGCAATCCAGCCCAGACAAGGTCACCTGGGGCATGGCAATCGTGGCGCTCGGCGTGGTGTACGGCGACATCGGCACCTCGCCCTTGTACACCGCGCAGACCTTCCTTGCCGGTCAGGGAGGGCTTGGCAGCGTAGACCGAGAGGCCGTGCTCGGCATGCTGTCGCTGGTCTTCTGGTCGATTACGCTGATCACTACCGTCAAATATGTGCTCATCGCCATGCGCATCGACAACAATGGCGAAGGCGGCATCTTCGCACTGTACTCGTTGATTCGCAAGTACGGCGCATGGCTCGCGATTCCCGCCATGCTCGGCGGCGCGGCATCCTCGC
>ENA-OPYV01000342-OPYV01000342.1-human-gut-metagenome-genome-assembly--contig:-NODE-342-length-13717-cov-2.899117_pt1 | contig 13717 bp, 20 predicted proteins | sample MGYA00242474_ERZ504485 | MGnify/ENA primary metagenome ERZ504485 (study PRJEB26092, sample SAMD00036263) | human gut metagenome | host: Homo sapiens | study: EMG produced TPA metagenomics assembly of...
TCTGCCTCTTCGTTATGATCCTGGGCGGCTTCCTCGGTATGATGACCGAGACCGGCGCCTGGACAACGGCATCGCCGTTCTGGTGCAGAAGCTTAAGGGCAACGAGATTATGCTCATTCCCGTGCTGATGCTCATCTTCTCCCTCGGTGGTACCACCTATGGTATGTGCGAGGAGACCGTTCCCTTCTACGCCCTGCTCGCCGCTACCATGATGGCTGCTGGCTTCGACCCCATGGTCGGTGCCGCTACCGTCCTGCTCGGCGCTGGCTGCGGCTGCCTGGCTCCACGGTTAACCCGTTCGCCGTCGGCGCTGCCGTCGACGCTCTGACCGGCGTTGGCATTGAGGTCAACCAGTCCATCATCATCGGCCTCGGTGCCGTCCTGTGGATTGTCACTACCGCTATGTCCATCTTCTTCGTGATGAACTATGCCAAGAAGGTCAAGGCTGACAAGGTTCCACCATCCTGTCGATGCAGGAGCTCAAGGACGCCGAAGAGGCTCACGGCAAGGCTGCTTCCGAGGTCCACAAGGAGGTCAAGCTCACCGGTCGTCAGAAGGGTGTTCTGATCGCCTTCGCCTTCACCTTCGTCGTCATGATCGTCGGCTTCATTCCGCTGGCCGACCTCAACGAGGGCGTCGCCAACTTCTTCGACGCTGGCGCTGTCTACGACGCCGACGGTAACGCCGTCGTCCAGGGCTGGTCTGCCCTGATCACCGGCCTGCCCATTGGCCAGTGGTACTTCGACGAGGCTTCCACCTGGTTCTTCCTCATGGCCGTCCTGATCGGTATCATCGGTGGCCTGTCCGAGAAGCAGATCGTTAACACCTTCATCACCGGCGCTGCGACATGATGTCCGTTGTTCTCGTCATCGCCCTCGCCCGTGGTATCTCCGTCCTCATGGCTAACACCGGCCTCGATGTCTTCGTCCTCGACGCTGCCGCCAATGCCCTGGCTGGCCTGTCCGGCGTGATCTTCGCTCCCATGAGCTTCCTGGTCTACTTCGGCCTGTCCTTCCTGATCCCCTCGACCTCCCGGTATGGCCACCGTCTCCATGCCCATCATGGGACCCGCTGGCTGTTAAGCTCGGCTTCTCGCCTGAGGTCATGGTCATGATCTTCTCCGCCGCCATCGGTGTCGTGAACCTATTCACCCCGACCTCCGGCGCCATCATGGGCGGTCTCGCCCTGGCCAAGATCGAGTGGACGACCTGGCTCAAGTTTGCCCTTAAGCTCATCGTCGCGCTCTCCGTCGTCTGCGCCATCATCCTGACCGTCGCCTGCGTGTTGATCTAAGTACCCAACGGGTACCCCACGGAAACCTTGACGATCCTGTAGAGGATCACCTGGTCATCGTCTGTCCGGCGGGGTAAACCCACCGGTAGACTCCTACCTTTAGCCCCCTTCCGTTCCCGTGCGCGGGAGGGGGGCGCTCTTGTGTTCCGGCGTTTTACCAAAACGCCGGAACCACTCGACGCTGCAAGCCCGCCAGAGCGGCAATCTGACGTTCAATCGTCGGGCATGGCCAAAAGGCCTATGCCCTCCTCTTTCACGTCACCTTGCTCGCTCTGGCGGGCTTTCGCTGGCTTATGCTCAACCTGCGGCGCTGCCATTGTTGGTGCTGAGTGCCTTGTTTCCCGTCCCAAATGATCTACCCCGGGTCCCCGTTGGTTGTGGTGAGCGTGTTTGGTTGGTGCCTGTTGATGGTTTGGGGTATCGGGGAGGGCGGGCTCCGTTATAATCGCCTAGAACATTAAATGGAAACGGGACGGGAGCCATACATGCGCCAGGGTTTCGACAACGCGAAATATATCGAGCTGCAGGCCGCTCATATTAAGGAGCGCATCTCGCAGTTTGGCGGCAAACTCTATTTGGAGTTTGGCGGCAAGCTGTTTGACGACTATCACGCGAGTCGCGTGCTGCCGGGTTTGAACCGGACAGCAAGTTCCGCATGCTCAAGAGCATTGCCGATGACGTTGAGGTTATCATCGCGATCAACGCGAACCACATCGAAAAAAACAAGGCTCGTGGTGACCTCGGTATTACCTATGACGAGGATGTGCTGCGCCTGGTTGACCTGTTCCGCGGCAACGGCTTTGCCGTCGCGGCCGTGGTCATCACCCAGTACGCCGGCCAGCCCGCCGCCGATGTGTTCCGCAATCGCCTGAACGCGCTCGGCATTCCCGCCAAGCTGCACTATCCCATCGAGGGGTATCCGCACGATGTCGATCTGATCGTTTCTGACGAAGGCTACGGCAAGAACGAGTTTGTCGAGACCACGCGTCCACTCGTTGTCGTGACGGCACCCGGCCCCGGCTCGGGCAAGCTCGCCACTTGCCTCTCGCAGCTGTATCACGAGCATAAGCACGGTACCGCCGCCGGCTATGCCAAGTTCGAGACCTTCCCGGTCTGGAATCTTCCTCTGACGCATCCGGTCAATATTGCCTACGAGGCCGCCACGGCTGACCTCGACGACGCCAATATCATCGATTCGTTCCACCTTGAGGCCTACAACAAGACCACGGTCAACTACAACCGCGACGTCGAGGCCTTCCCGGTAGTCCGTGCCCTGATGGAAAAGATCTTGGGCAAGAGCCCCTACCAGAGCCCTACGGACATGGGCGTCAATATGGTCGGCTTTGCCATCACCGATGACGATGCCTGCCGCGACGCTTCCAAGATGGAGATCGTCCGCCGCTACTTTACCGCGGTCGAAAAATGTGCGCCGTACCGGCGTGGGCGATGAGCAAGTCGACCGTCTCAAGATTATTATGAAGAAGCCGGCATCGATAAGAACTACTCACCGGCGCGCTCGGCGGCCCTCACCAGGGAGCAGCTGACGGGTGGTCCCGTGGGGGCCATGGTCATGCCCGATGGCTCCGTGGTGACCGGTAAGACCTCCACGCGCCTGGGCGCCGCAAGTTCGCTCATTATGAACGCCCTCAAGCATGTCTCGGGCGTCGACCTTGAGCTCGAGGTCATTAGCGATGAGGCGATCGAGCCCATCAGCAAGCTCAAGACGCATTTCCTGGGCAGCAAAAACCCTCGCCTCCACACCGACGAGACGCTTATGGCGCTGTCGATCACCTCGGCCACGAGTGAGACGGCCGCTCGCGTCCTTTCGGGCCTGGAGCAGCTGCGCGGTTGCGATGCCTTCTTTAGCGTGATTATCTCGCCGACGGACGAGACGGTACTGCGCAAACTGGGTATCAACGTGTGCTGCGAGCCCAAGTTTGAGCGCCGCGGTTTCTTCCACCGCTAAGTTTGAAGCACCGCGGTAATTGCATTGCATTTTGGCCGTATCGGGTTGCGCCCGGTACGGCTTTTTGATCAATAAAGCGCCTATTTCGGCGCAAAATAGCCGTTTACCTGCCTAGAAACAATTTGAGCGGTATACAATAACCGTAACTGTTTCATCCTTAGCGGGATGCCGCATGATGGATATTACCTGCCATCGTGAGGTGTGTCGGTCGCGCACGGCGCGTTAGATGCTCGTGCTCGGTTTGAGGAGGCTGCTATGGCGGGCAAGGGTCGTGCGAGTGTCAACGATATGAAGCGTGTCGAGGTGCTGGTGTTGATGGAAATCGACCAGCAAACCGAAGACAATGGCGGGCCGTATGGTTTCTCGCGCAAACGCTTGCCGAGCGCGTGGGGTTTCGCCGTATCGTGCCCGCGCCGCAATCGATCGCTTGGATTCCGAAGGCATGATTGATGTCGTCTCGCGTTATAGCGACGACGGCGGTCAGCTTGCAAATGGCATTTGCCTCACCGAACGTGGCGAGTGGTATCTTGAGGGCGTCCGTACCGGCATGCTCGTTCAAGAAATGCTTGAGGACGAGGTTGCTGATCGATAGCAGCATGTAACCCTTGCCATAGCGACGCCGCCTGGGAAACCGGGCGGCGTTTTGTTTCAAGATTGAGAAATGCAATCGCACGCGAGAAAAATTGCGAACGGTCCGCGGCGCGAGTATTACAATGAAGACCCGTAAGATGTGGATAAACAACTTCTACGGGAAGCGCAGGTAACTCAATATGACCAAGCATGTGTTCGTAACCGGTGGCGTGGTTTCGTCCCTGGGCAAGGGTATCACCGCGGCCTCGCTGGGCCGTCTGCTCAAGTCGCGTGGCTACAAAGTAACGATGCAGAAGGCCGACCCGTATCTGACGTCGACCCCGGTACCATGAGCCCGTTCCAGCATGGTGAGGTCTTCGTTACCGAGGATGGTTACGAGTCCGACCTGGACCTGGGTCATTACGAGCGCTTTATTGATGAGAACCTGACCCGCGATTCCAACTTTACGACCGGTGCCATCTACAAAAGCCTAATCGCCCGCGAGCGTCGCGGCGACTTTTTGGGCGGTACCGTGCAGGTGATTCCCCACGTCACCAATGCCATTAAGGACAAGTTCCGCCGCATCGAGGAGCAGACCGGCTCCGATGTAGTCATCACCGAGCTGGGCGGCACGATTGGCGACATCGAGTCCCAGCCGTTTGTCGAGGCCATCCGTCAGTACCGCAAGGAGGCCGGCCCCGAGAACGTCTGCTACATCCACGTGTCGCTCGTTCCCTATATCGCCGCCGCCCACGAGGTCAAGACCAAGCCCACACAGCATTCCGTCAAGGAGCTCCGCAGCTTTGGCATCCAGCCCGATATTATCGTGCTGCGCTCCGACCACCATATCGATGACGCTATCCGCGGAAAGATCGCAAGCTTCTGCGACGTCGACACCGATTGCGTCTTTACCAACGAGGACTGCGCGAGCATTTACGATGTTCCGCAGCTGCTTGCCGAGCAGGACTTTGACCTGCGCATTTGCGAGCGCCTGGGTCTGGACCCGCGTGAGCGCGACATGAGCGAGTGGAACGAGTTCCTGCGCAAACAGAATCACGCCAACCATCACGCCGACAAGGTGAAGATCGCCGTCGTGGGCAAGTACACGCAGCTGCCCGATGCGTACCTGTCGGTTATCGAGGCCCTGCACCATGCGGGCGTCTTCTACGATCGCCATGTGGACGTCCAGCTGGTCGACGGCGAGAGCCTCGACGAGCAGAATGTCTCCGAGGTTCTGGGCGACGCCTCGGGCATCCTGGTCCCCGGCGGCTTTGGCAAGCGCGCCCTGGAGGGCAAGATCCTCGCGGCCGAGTTTGCCCGTGAGCACAAGATTCCGTATCTGGGCATTTGCCTGGGTATGCAGGTGGCCGTGTGCGAATTTGCGCGCAATGTCGTCGGCCTTGCCGGCGCCAGCTCCTCTGAGTTCGATCCGGATGGCCCGTTTAGCGTCATCGATCTGATGAGCTCGCAGGAGGACGTGACCGAGAAGGGCGGCACCATGCGCCTGGGGCGCCTATCCGTGCAAGCTCGCCGCCGATACCCTTGCTCGCGAGGCATATGGCGAGGAACTCGTCTACGAGCGTCACCGTCACCGCTTTGAGTTCAACAACGCCTTCCGCGACCAGCTCGAGGACGCCGGTTTGGTTATCTCGGGTCTGTCGCCTGACGAGCGCCTGGTCGAGATGGTCGAGCTGCCGCGCGACGTGCATCCGTGGTATGTGGCAACCCAGGCTCATCCCGAGTTCAAGAGCCGCCCGACCAACCCGCAGCCGCTGTTCCGCGAGTTCGTGCGCGCTTCGATCGGCCAGCACGAGGGTGTCGACCGTCTGCAGGTGACGCCCATGAACCTCGCTACGGACTAAGGGTGCCGGCGAATAAGGAACATACCGAAGCTACTCCCTCGTCGCTCGCCGTGGCGGCGGGGGAGTATCTCGATTACCTTGCGGTCGAGCGGGGTTTGGCGCGCAACACGATTGCGGCCTATCGTCGTGACCTGACGACGTACTGCGCCTATCTGGAGCGGGCGGGTATTGTGTCTTTTGAAGAGGTGACCCGTCAGGTCGTGGAGGGCTTTGTCGCCGACCGTCGCGATGGGGGCTATTCGGATGCCTCGGTGGAGCGTGCGCTTGCGGCCGTGAAGGGCCTGCATGCCTTTTTGGTGCGCGATGGGGCTGTGGCCCAAAATCCAACGGCGGCGTTGCGCCTGCCTAAAAAGGCTGAGCGTTTGCCGGAGTATCTATCGGTGGAGGATGTCTCGGCGCTGCTCGATCAAGACTTCCCCGAGGGCGAGATGGGCTTGCGCGACCATGCCATCTTGGAAGTGCTTTACGGATGCGGTTTGCGTGTGAGCGAGTTGGTGGGACTCGATGTGGGCGATATCCATATCGACGATGGCTTTGTGCTCGTTCGCGGTAAGGGCTCGAAGGAACGCCTGTCCCCGCTGGTGGGAAGCGCGGCGCGAGCTCTGACGCTTTATGTAACTGAGGGGCGTTCTCGCTTGGCGGCCCATGCCCGAGGAACCGAGACCTCGGCGGTCTTTTTAAATAAGAACGGCCGCCGTCTGTCGCGCCAGGGCATCCATGCCATCTGTGAGCGCTACGGGCGCCAGGTGGGACTGGTGGGGCTCCATCCCCATACGCTGCGTCACTCCTTTGCCACCCATATGCTTGCGGGCGGCGCAGACCTCCGTGTGCTACAGGAGATCTTGGGACATGCCGATATATCGACCACGCAGGTCTACACGCATGTCGATCGTACGCAACTGACCGAGGTCTATTTGGCGGCGCACCCGCTGGCACATCGTTAACACATCGCTGACCTGCATATTTATAGGTATTTGGGGACGGGCTCCAGATTGCCGCGGCGTGCTTTTGCGCGCGCATGGGCAATCTGGGGCCCGTCCCATTTTTCGCCACTTGGCGTCGCGGTGGTGGGCCGCACGGGCCTGGGTGGGGGAGTTTGGGGGCGATGTGAACGGCATGTAAAGGGACGTAAAAATCGCCTCAAGGTCAACTTGAAGGTTGAGGTTCGCGGGTGTGGTTCTACAGGTGGCATCCCGCCGTTGCTGCAAACACAACATATTGTGTTTTCGAACATATGCTTGGGGGTGTTTTGCAATATATGGTGAGTGGAGTGGTGGGGCGGGGTGGGGGAAGGGGTGGGGAAAGGTGTTGAAAAATGGGGCGGTTCCCCATATTATTGATGACGTCGACAGGCGGGGTGGTTCCCCGCGTACGTGCCATCTGAGTAACCGAGGGGAGGGCGCACATGGGAATGACTGGTGCATACGAGCGCAATCTCGATGCAAAAGGTCGTCTGTCCCTGCCTGCACCCCTTCGCGAGGAGCTTGGAGAGCACGTTCGCGTGTTCAAAGCCCTGGATGTCGATGCTCTGTACGTGTTCTCTGCCGAGGCCTTCGATAAGTGGGTCGAAGGACTCTTCGCGGGTCGTGAGGGCCACGAGGGTTTTAACCCGCGTGACATTAATGACCAGAAGCTCATGAGGGCGATCAACAAGCGCACCACGTCGATGGACGTGGACAGCGCCGGTCGTATCGGTCTTTCCGAGTCTCTCCGCAAGCAGGCGAACCTCGACCGCGAGGTCACGGTTGTGGGCAACTACGACCACCTTGAGGTTTGGGATCGCGCCGCGGCCGATGAGGACGATGACGATGAGGCCCTGCTGGACCTCTTCTTCTCGTAAGGGCAAGGCACGGGTAACGGATGGAGCGTGGGATCTTGACACAAGAATATCGGCATGAACCTGTCATGCTCGGCGAAGTGCTTGAGTCGCTGCGGCTAAAGAGCGGCTCCGTTGTCTGCGATTGCACCCTTGGCGGTGCCGGCCATTCGGTAAAGATGGCCGCGCAGGTGGGGGAGACGGGCCTTTTGCTCGGCGTCGATCAGGACGACATGGCCCTCGAGGCCGCTGGCGCCCGTCTGGACCGCGAGGTTCCCGGCGTTCCGCACCGGCTGCTGAAGGGCAACTTCGGCGACTTGGACGAGCTGCTTTGCTCGGCCGAGGTGCCCGGGGTCGATGGCTTCCTGTTCGATTTGGGCGTTTCGTCGCCGCAACTCGATATCCCTGGCAGGGGCTTTTCGTATAACGAGGACGCCCCATTGGACATGCGGATGGATCCGGGTAATAACACCTTAAACGCAGCTGAGGTCATCAACACCTATAACGAACACGACCTCGCCCGGATTCTACGCGTCTACGGCGAAGAGAAGTTCGCCTCGCAGATCGCGCGCGAGATCGTGCGCCGCCGCGAGCAAGAACCGATCGAAACCACCGGCCAATTTGTCGAGATCATCAAGGCGGGTATCCCGGCTGCCGCTCGTCGGCATGGTGGACACCCGGCCAAGAAAAGTTTCCAGGCCATTCGCATCGAGGTCAATCACGAGCTCGATGTGCTCGAACGAGGGCTTGATGCCGCCACCAGGTGGCTCAACCCGGGCGGACGTATCTGCGTCATCTCGTATCACTCGCTCGAGGACCGTATCGTAAAGAACCACTTTAAGGAGATGAGCCAGGGGTGCACGTGTCCGCCGGAGATTCCGGTGTGCGTGTGCGGCAACGTGCCGATACTCAAGGTCATCACCCGCAAACCCCTGGTTGCCCAGCCTGATGAGGTTGAGCGCAACCCTCGGGCGAGATCAGCCAAAATCCGCGTGGCGCAGCGTCTGTAGGCGCGACCGCGCGATATTGGACCTCCCGCTCGCACCATAAACGAAGCTTAAACACACTACCAACGTACTCGGGATGGGAGGCGGCATATCATGGGCTACAACACTTCAAGCGCAGCACTCGCCTATGATATGAACGCCATGCCCGCCTATCGTGAGACGCCGCAGGCCCCCGTTGCTCCCCGTGAGCAGCGCACGCCGCGCTTTGATGTCTACACGGGCGCGGGCCGTCAGGCAAACCAGGCGGTAAGCCCGGTTTTCATGAGCGTTCTTAAAACGTTTTGCATCATTGCGGCTATCTTCATGACGATCGGCGTCGCCCGCGTGGCGCTCGCCGGCGTTACGGCCCAGGTGCTCAACAGCAACGCCGAGCTTACCAACACGCTCGAAAAGGCGACCGATGAGAGCTCCGACCTGGAGGTCATGCATTCGGTCTATGGCGCCGACACGCGCATTCGCGACCTTGCGGGCGCTTATGGCATGGTGGAGCCCAGCGAGAGCGTTACACTTGACTTTTCGCAGGATGCAGCCGCGGGCGCAACGCGACCGCGACCGCTCAGTAGCAAGACGGTAGCTGAGTATGACAAATGACTATCGCCGCGGTTCCGATAGGGGCCGCGGTTCTGGACGTCCCTCGTCGCGGGGACGTTCTGGTTATCAAGGAACGGGTCGGCAATCTTACAACGCCGGGCGGTCCCGTGGCAACGACCCGGCGTCGCGACTTCGCGGCTCGGGCGGCCCTCAAGTGCATAACACCAGGTCGCGCAAGAGTTCGCCGACCGAATGGCTCACAGGCACGCCTCTGCCTCGCCGCAAAGCCGTCATGGGATTCATTGGGCTTGGCTTGGGCTTGGGCGTCTTTCGCCTTGCCGACTATCAGGTTGTCGAAGCCGATAAACTGCGCGAGCGTGCCGATGCGCGCCGCCTGCTTGCGCAGACCCTCTATGCCAAACGCGGCACTATCTACGACCGCAACGGCAACGTGTTGGCGTCGTCGGTCGAATGTCGCAACATCGCCGTGAACCCGCAGCTTGTCGAGGACGTTGACAAGACGGTGTCGGCGCTGGTCAAGGCAACTGGAATCGATAAAAAAAGACCTGCCGCAAGCTCGTTGAGTCCGATGGAACCTGGGTGTATATCAAGCGCCAGGTGGACGAAGACGATGCTGCGACGCTGGAGAAGAAGAACCTGCCGGTGTGCTTTTTGAGCAGGCCATGAAGCGCGTATATCCATACGGCAATCTGGCATCGCAGGTGCTGGGTGTAGTGAATGTGGACAACGATGGCTTGACGGGTCTCGAAAAGCAATACAACAAGCTTCTGACCGGCACGAACGGTTCTCTCGTACGCGAGCGCGCGAGGGACGGCAGCTATATCGCGGGCGGTGCCTATAAAAAAGGTGGCTGCGGTCGACGGCGTTGATATCGTGACGACGCTCGACGTCAATATCCAGCGTGCGGCCGAGGATGCCCTGGCAGAGGCAGTTGAGAAGACTAAGGCCAAGAACGGCTCGGCGCTGGTCACCGATCCTACGACAGGCGAGATTTTGGCAGCCTGCTCGTACCCGACCTACGACCAGACCGATCTGGAGAATGCCAAGACCGAGGATATGAATCTGCGCCTGGTCACCGACGCCTACGAGCCCGGCTCGGTCTTTAAGACGCTCGTGGCGGGCGCGGCTTCGACTTGGGCGTCGTGCGATCGAGTACGTCGTTTGAGGTGCCGGCGAGCATCAAGGTGGGCGACGATACCGTCACCGATGCCGACAAGCGCGACTATGCCATGACCATGGATGTGCGCGAGATGATGCGCCGTTCGTCCAACGTGGGCTTTGTCCTGGTGGGGCGCAAGATCGGTGCCGACGACTTTGCCGCCTATGTGGACAAGTGGGGCATCGGTCACAGCTCGGGTGTCGATTTTCCGGGAGAGAGCCTGGGTATCGTCAAGGAGCGTGACCAGTATGACGGCGCCACGCTGGGCTCGATGAGCTTTGGACAGGCACTGTCCGTCTCGCCGATTGAGATCGCACGTGCCGTGGGCGGCATCGCCAACGGCGGCGTGATGATGACACCGCACTTCTATAAGTCCAGCAAAGGCGACGAGAAGGACTGGGGTGAAGGCGAGCGCGCGATTCGGAGGACGCCGCATCCCAGGTGACATCGTGCATGCAGACGGTCGTGTCCGAGGGAACGGGCGTTGGCGGCGCGGTTGACGGCTATGACGTGGCGGGTAAGACCGGTACGGCCGAACGTGCCGACGAGAACGGCGGCTACCTCAAGGAGAACTACATGTCGTCCTTTATGGGCTTTGCACCGGCACAATCGCCCAAGGTGCTGTGCTATATCACGCTCGACGGAACGCCGAGCGGCTCAGATGCCGCTGCGGTGCCGTTCCAGTCCATTATGGCCAACGCGCTCGACGTGCTGGGTATCCCGCACACGAAGTAGGGGGTTACAATCTTTGGGGCGTTGTTTGTTGTCCCATATGAGGGTGTTCACATGCCCTGCACCACGCATGTGCGGCGCTGGGATACAATACGCCGATAGCATTATTAGGTTTACAGGGGAGCTGCAATGATAGAGATCGCCGTCAACAACCTCGGCGGCCGCAACAGGGCCCGAACCGTGACGGGAGAAGCCGATCGGGTATGCCGCGGGTGCGTTATCGACTCGCGCCAGGTCGAGGAAGGGACGATTTTCGTCGCCTTTCCCGGTGAAAACGTCGACGGCAATGATTTTGCTTCCCGTGCCGTCCAGTCGGGTGCCGGCGCCGTCGTGATGACGCGTGAGCCCGAGGCTGAGCTGGTCTCGCTGGCGCAGGACAAGGGTGCGCCATCCTGCTGACCGATGATCCCGAGGAGTTTCTGCTGCGTTTGGCGCACACGTATCGCCTGGAGCTTGGCTGCCTGGTCGTTGGCATTACCGGTTCCATCGGCAAGACGACGACCAAGGACGTGCTCGCCGCCGTGCTCGCCAAGCGCTATCGTGTCTGGGCCACCAAGGGCAATTTCAATAACCTGATCGGCATGCCGCTCACGGTGCTTTCCGCTCCGGCCGATACCGAGGTCCTGGTGCTCGAGATGGGCATGAACCATTTCCACGAGATTGAGCGCCTGTCCCAGTCCGCCAATCCCAACCTTGCCATCGTAAGCAAGATTGGTACCTCTCACATCGGCATTTTGGGCAGCCGCGAGAACATCGCCCGCGCTAAGGCCGAGATTGTCCAGGGTATGTGCGCCGCCGGCGACTTCTTGCCGCTGCTGGTTTTGGGCGGTGAGGACGACTTTACGCCGTTCATTCGCGATACGTTCGCCCAGCCTGCTGGTATCGATGTGATGCTGGCCGGCGTCTCGGACGATGATGAGGTCCGTGCCCGCGACATTCGTGTTGATGACGAGGGACGTCCGGTCTTTACGCTCGATTTTGGCCAGGGTGAGACGATCGATACCATGCTTGCCATCCCCCCGGCGTGCAGTCCGTTCCTAATGCCGTTAAGGCGCCGCGGTTGCCTATCGCTTGGGCGTGCGCCCGAGCAGATCGATGCTGCCTTTAGGGGCCTCACGATCACCGGTCGCCGCCAGGAGATCAAGCGCGCCAAGAGCGGTGCCCGCGCATCGACGATTCCTATAACGCCAGTGCCGAATCCATGGCTGCTGGCCTCGATCTACTGTGCTCGCTTTCGTGCACGGGGTCTCGCATGGCGATCCTGGGCGAGATGGGCGAGATGGGCGATGAGGCTCCTCGCATGCATGAGCTCGTGGGCGCCTATGCGGCCGCCAAGAAGCTCGACATGCTGGCGTGCGTGGGTGGTGAGCTGGCCCAGCTTATGGCCGATGCCGCGCGCATGATGGGCATGGACGAGGACCGCATCCAGGTGTTCTCCGATTATCAGCAGGTGCTCGACCGCATGGGCGGCGCGCTTGAAAACATGATGTTGTACTGGTCAAGGGTTCCCGCTTTGTTGAGCTCGACCGCTTTGTGGAAGGTGTGTGCTAGCCCATGTTCGGCAATCCCTCGTATCCAACGTATCAGGCTTTTTTGGGGCTTGGCATCGCCGCTGCCATTGCGCTGCTGCTCATGCCGTGGTGGATCAAGCTGCTGAAGGTCGAGGGTATCGGCCAACAGGTCCGAGCCGACGGCCCCAAGCGTCATTTGATTAAACAGGGTACGCCGACCATGGGCGGCGTCATCATCCTTGTTGCGATTTCGCTGACCTGCCTGCTGATGGGCAAGCTCACCACCGAGCTCGTGCTCGTGCTGCTCGCCACGCTGGCGACCGGCGTGCTGGGCCTGATCGACGACCTGACCTCCGTTACGCATGGGCGCTCGCTCGGTCTGACGCCTCATGCCAAGATGATCGGCCTAACCATTATCTGTGTCACCTTTACGGTACTTGCCGTTACTGGTGCGGCGTCGCCCCCGAGATTCGTTTTCCCGGCGGCCTGACGATTGACCTTGGCGTGCTTTCGACCACCATCTGCGGCCTTTCGTTCCCGTGGCTCTACATTGTCTTTTGCTGGCTGATGATCGCCGGTCTTTCTAATGCCGTGAACCTGACCGATGGCCTTGACGGTCTTGCTGGCGGCACCTCCATGATTGCCATGCTCGCCATGGCTGCCATGGCGTTTTTGCACGGAGACGTGAACCTGTCCATCTTCTGCACCGCGTGTGCCGGTGCCTGCTTGGGCTTTCTGTGGTTCAACTGCTATCCCGGCGAGCATCTTTATGGGCGATACCGGCTCGCTTGCCCTGGGCGCCGCGTTTGCCTGCACGTCCATCATGACCAACACCGAGGTCGTCTCCCTTATCATCGGCGGCCTGTTTATCGTTGAGACCCTGTCGGTCATGATTCAGGTTGTCTACTTCCACTTTACGCACAAGCGCGTCTTCCTTATGGCGCCCATCCATCATCATTCGAAAAGAAGGGCTGGGCCGAGACCAAGGTCGTCATCCGTTTTTGGATTATCGCTGCTGCCTTTGATGCCGTTGGCCTTGCTCTGTTCTTCCAGTTGGGATAGTGGTCTTTCATGTCTCTTGCTGATGTCTTTAGCCTGCTCGTTTTGGGTCAGGGCAAATCCGGTCTCGATGTCGCCCGCTGGGCGCTGGCACATCCCGAGCGCGTAAGTGCCGTTACCGTGTATGGCGGTGGCACCTCTGAGCCCAATGACGCCACGCGTGCGCTCGAGGCTGCTGGTGCGTCGTTTG
>ENA-OPYV01000343-OPYV01000343.1-human-gut-metagenome-genome-assembly--contig:-NODE-343-length-13656-cov-2.850617_pt1 | contig 13656 bp, 17 predicted proteins | sample MGYA00242474_ERZ504485 | MGnify/ENA primary metagenome ERZ504485 (study PRJEB26092, sample SAMD00036263) | human gut metagenome | host: Homo sapiens | study: EMG produced TPA metagenomics assembly of...
CCTTGTCCTCACAGCCCAGCGAAAGAACGGCACCTCGGCGCGAACGCACGGCCACGCGAGCAGGTCGGCACGAACAGCGACTTGAGCCAGCGGTCCAGGCAACGTCGAAGCGTTCGCGCTGCTCCGGCGTCAGGCGCCACAAGCGTGCCAGCGCATCGGCGCGCGCAGCGGGCAACGCGTCGGCACCCATCTCGATCAGCCACTGGCAGGCAGCATGGAACGCCGAGCCCAGCGCCATGGGGTTGCCGGCGAGCTCAACGGCGGCCACGTCTGCATCCGTCATCTCGGAACCATCCGACTCCGCATCATCGCCAGCCTCGTCCATGGGCACATGCGCCTCGGCGGCACGGTCCTCGGACTCGGCATGCAGCGCCGCGGCAATTGACGAGTAGCTGTACGAATCGCGCTCCGGATACGGACAGGTGCCCATGCGCACGCCCACTGCCTGGGGATACACAAGCTCAAACGCATCGGGCTCGGGGTCGGCAGGACCGGGAACGGCGGCGCAGGCATCTGCACCGGCACCCTCCGGCTCCGCATCGCCGCGGACAAGCCTGCCCTCGGCATCCAGCGAAGCGTTGGCCTCAAACGCCTGCTCGCCAAAGGAAAAAGTCCGCCAGCGAGATGAGCTCGTAGTCGCCCGGCTGGGAGTTGTCGAACACCAGGTGGTCGGCATCGAGCTGCGGCATGTCCAGACTGTCGGTCGGCAGGATGCGGCGCAGCACGTCGTAGGTCAGATCCATCTCGACATCGAAGGTCGGCGCACACAGCTTGCCGCGGCTCACGCCGGCATCCATCGCCAGAATGACCAACTCGCGCGCTCGCGTCATGGCGACGTAGAGCAAGCGGGCCCGCTCCTCGAGCGAGAGCCGCAGGTCATCGTTGCGCAGGCGAACGAATGCCTCGGCGGGAGAACCCGTCGCACAGACGTCCTCCATGAGCTCCAGCGGCAGCCACAGCGACGTGCCCTTGCCCTTAAACGCATGCTCAAACTGCTTTTTGACGTCGTCGCCCTTCACAAAGGTTCCGTCGGCGAGCTTAACGCCGTCGAAGCGTGCCGGCAGCGCCACGACCTGCGCCCCGCCGTCGACGCGACCCATCTGTGCCGCACCGGACGATTTGCGCACGCCAAAACACTCGGCGACCGCCACGACCGGATATTCCAGACCCTTGGAGGCGTGCACCGTCATGATGCGTACCGCGCCGTCGCCCTCCTCGTTGAGGGCACCCGGGGCTTCCTTGCCAGCCAAAAAGCGGTCGAAGGCCAGCGCGATGGAACGCGGCGAGTTGCCGAACTCGGCCTCCGCCTCGGCCACGGCGTCGAGCGCCTTGAGCACGTTGGCGGCAATGGCCTTGCCCTCGGGGCCGCGCTTCGCCAGTCGCACGAACCAGCCGGAAGCATTGACCACGTCGCGCGCGATGTTGGCGAACGAATCGCGGCCCACGCGACGGAGCGCATACCGCAGCACCTCGCGGGCGCGCGCACGAGCGGCAAGTCTTGCAAACCCGGCACATCGGAATCGCTCATGATGCCCACGTCGATGTTGCGGCGCGAGGTTTCCCCCGTCTGGTCGTCCAGCTTGGTCGCCAGCGCCAGGAATTCCTGAGCGCCGAGCGCAAACATCGGTGAGGCCAGCAGCGGCATAAGACCCTGCGCCGTATCGGCCGGGTTAGCAAGCGCGCACACCAGGGCACGAACCGTTTGGACCTCGGCAGCCTGGGCAAAGACCGAACCGCCTGCGATCACGCAGTCGAGCCCCTGGTCGCGGAAGGCCTGGGCGTAGACGTCGGCGTTGGTCATGCGGCCCAGCAGCAGCACCATGCCGCCCTGGGGCTGGCCCGCTTTAACGAGCGCTTGGAACCGCTCCGCAATCGCACGAGCTTTCGCCTGCGTTCGCTCCTGGGTGCTGCCGCCGGCAACGAGCAGCGCCTGGCGGCGCGAAGCCTTTGCCTTGAGCTTGTCCTCGCGATCGTCACTCGGCTCAAGATCCAAGAACCCCTGCATCAAACCACCGGTATCGCCGTCAAAGACGCGTGCCACATAGCGCAGCACCTCGTCGTGGCTGCGGAAGTTGCGCACGAGCTTGACGAGCTCGCCGGCAGGGGCATCGGATGCGACGGAGGTCTCGGGCACAGCAGAGGAGCCCACCTTGCGCTCCTGGCGACGGAACACCTCGACCTCTGCCCCACGAAAGCGATAGATGGACTGCTGCGCATCGCCCACGGTGCACAGCGCGCGCTCCCCCGCACCCGTCAGGTAACGGATCAAATCGACCTGCATCTGGTCGGTATCCTGGAACTCGTCGATCATGACCATCTTAAAGCGTCCCTCATAGGCCGCTCGAATGGCCGGGTAGTCGCGCAGCGCCTCATACGCCATGCGGAGCAAGTCGTTGTTATCGAGCGCGGACTGACCCGCCTTGAGTGCGCGGTACTCCGCCTCCACAGCACGGGCAAGCCCCACCAGCGCATCGAGCGCCGGACTGCCGCAGGCAAGCACAATATTGACAAACGCATCGGCGGCCTCGGCCTTGAGCAGCTCCACCTGCTCCTTAGGGAATGCCTTACTCGCCCGAGGCATGGTACACGACATCATGAGTCGCGCCGCATCGGTCATGGTCTTGCCGCTCGCCTCGAACGCGCGATGGCATCGAGCGCCGTCTGCGCCTTCTCGGTCGCGGCCTTGCTTGCGCCCAACGCCGCGCGATAGGCATCGGCGAGTGCCGAGGTATCGGCCTGGCCGCACGCCACGCGCACGTCGTCCATACCGCCCGGCAGCTGGCTCGATAGCTCCAACAGATCGCGCACCAAGCCCTTGATGGTGGTGCCGGCGCCAAAGGGACCGCCCTCGCCCGCCATGGGATACCAGGCGTAGAGGGCCTTGAGCGATGCCGCGAGCTCGGGGACGGCATCGGGCGCCGTCGCGCGACCCAACACATGCTCAACAGCCTGATCCATGAGCTCGTCGGTATCGGTGAGCACCGTGAACTCGGGATCGATGCCCAGCTCCAACGCGTGTGCGCGCAGGATACGCGAGCACATGCCGTGAATGGTCGAGATCCACGCGTCGTCGACGGTCAGTGCTTCCTCGTCCATGCCCTCGTCGATAAGCGCACGGCGCACGCGGTCGCGAATCTCGGCCGCGGCATCTTTGGTAAAGGTGATGGCGAGCACCTGTCCAGATGCTCGACGAACGGACGGATTCGGGCGAGAGCGCGTAGACGATGCGACGCGTGAGGGTAAAGGTCTTGCCCGAACCGGCGCCCGCCGAGACAAACAGCGGACGGTCGAGCGTTTTGACGATCTGCAGTTGTTGCGGCATCAAAGTCGAAAGATCCATGGTCTACACGTCCCTCCTTACAAACGTTCCTTCGTGGTTATACGAGCAGCGGCCATGCGCGGCCTGCGTCGACGCCGGGTCGGCAGCAGCGACATTGCCCGCCTCAAGCTCGCGCAGACGCTCGGCGATGCCAGTCTCCACGCGATCGAGCAGGGCGTCGAAGTCCATGCTGCCACCCTCGCCGGGAAAACCCTTCTTAGCCCCGGGATGCGGCCGTCACCACACTCCTCCTCGAGCAGCTCGGCACTCGCCGCGCCGCGCAGCGCGGGCTTGCCGCCCTTGGTCGAAAAATAGAGCGCCGCGCGGGTATCAAGATCCAGTGCCCGGCGCATGGCCTGCGCATAGATAAGCGTCTGGGTATGGGGCGGTAGCACCGCGGGTCGTCGATGGCGGCCTCGCCCGATTCCTCGTCGCGCACCGTGGGGTCGGCGAGCTTAAACTCCTCACGCCCGTGCGATGCTTGTAATCGATCACCACGGCACGATTCTCGGCGTCCACGTCCACGCGGTCGATGCGCCCGCCAAGCGGCCAACCAGCATACTCGACCTTAAGCTCATTAAAGGCGAACTCAAGGTAGCGCGGGACAAAGGGGGCAAGCGCCTCGGACTCGTAGGCAAGCACGCCCTCCAGCTGGGGCAAAATCTCGGCCACCTGGCGCTCCTCCACCGGGGAGAGCGGCACGAGCGGGCCCTCGTTGCCACGCTTGGAGGCATGCTCGGCCAGGGTCTCGTCAAAGACCTCGTGTAGCAGCTCCTGTGCACGCGGCAGATTCATGGGCGTCACGCGCTCCATGCCCTCTTGGGGCAGACGAGCATGCAGATGTTCCAGCACGTCGTGGACAAAGTTGCCCTTCTCCATGTTGCCAAAGCCCGCGTCGATGGACTGGGGCTTGACGCGATACGACACGAACCAGCACAGCGGGCAGGTCGAATAGGCCTCAATCTGCGAGGCGGACGCAGGCGCGGCACGAGCGGTGCATCCTCGCCCTCACCATCGCGACGGCGCAGTACCAGATATGGAACGGCCTCGGCACTCAGATGCTGAGGGGCTTCACAGGTCACGCGCTCGCGCCTAGACCTTCGCCTGCCGCGGGATCGAAGTCCCTTACGATATCGCCCTCACCCACACACTTCGCCTTGTCGGCGCCAACGGCCTTAGCGTCGTCAGCGGCCTTGTCGGCGTCAGCGGCCTTAGCATCGTTAGCGGCCTCGGCATGCGTCCGCAACTCGGTCCACACGGCCGCCGGATAGCACTCGCGCGCCTGACGATCGTGGGTCACACGGGCGAGCGTAACCGGACCACGCGACGCTTGTATCGCGCGGCCAAAGCGTGCGCGCAGCAAGGCCGCAGGCTCAAGCGTCACGCCCTCGCGACCGAGGCTCGCCGTCAGCGTGGTCAGCGGCCCCTCTTCGTGTGAGAGCGGATAGCTGTCCAAGTCGACATCGGCAAACAGCACGGCATCGTAGTCGCCGGGACGCAGGACCGACGCATCGGCAAGCGACGCGAAGCGTACTTGCGCCCGTGGCGTGCGATCGACCTCGTAGGTCGCGTAATCGTAAGCGGTACTGCGCTTGTCCACCTTGGTTCGAACGCCGTCGAGAACTGGCACGGTCGCGGCTTGCGACACGTCGAGCGCGCGAGCATCGTTCATAAGGATGTCGATGGCATGGCGCAGCAGAGCCGTCTCTGCCTGGCGACGGGCCTGGCCGTCAAGGTCGCCTAGAGCGCGATCGGGCAGCGCCTCGGCAACGGCGAGCATGGCCTTGAGCGCCGTCACGGGTTTGTCGCGCCACAGCGCCTGAAACACGTCCGAGACCACGCATGGCACGTTCTTAAACCAGTTTTCTTCGCTGGCGGCCTTGCGGGCGCCCCTCACCTGGCCCTGCACGCTCTGCAGCAGGCTCTTGACGCCCGCAGTGGTCTTGCTGCGCGACAGGCGCATGTTCTTGTCGAAGCCGCGGGCGCTCGCGGCGTCGGCACCCGAAAGCGGGCTATAAATCCAGTCGGTAAGCTCTGGAGCGGGCCACCACTCGGTCTTGGAAGCGGCGCCCTCGTCGGCGGCTTTCATACGCTCAATCAGGTTGGCGAGCGCCGTAAACTGCCTGCCCGCGATGGACTGGGAAAACGCCGTAAACTCAGTCGTCTCGGCCGCAATGTGACGCGCCGCCAAACGAGCAGCGAGTTCGCCGAACAGCTGGGGCGCCGGCGGAAACCACGAGCACGCGCGCGGGGTCGGCGTTCGTCGCGGCGCCGTCGCGCGACACGGACTCCTCACATGCCGCGACCAGGTTCTCGAGAGCATCCACATAAGCGCGGGCGCGGGCATGGGGGCCGGCCACCTCTATAAAAAAAGGCTGAGCAACAGGCGCAGAAGCGGTCTCGGACGCGCCGGCGTCCTCCCCCAACGGGGCGGCCTCAAACAGCACACCGCGGGCATCAAAGGCGGCAGCCAGGTCCTCGCGCATCGCCGCCTGCTCGCAAGCGAGCAGCACGACAACCTCTCCCCCGCTGCTCGCCACGGCCGACAACAGCTCGAGCAGGCTATGCGTAAACGACGTGACCCACGCACGCAGACGGTGCGGGTGCACGCCGGAAGGTTGTCTGTCAGCACCTCGGCCATAAGGTCAGCCGCCTCGCAGGGCTCGACCATGTCTCGACGATCCAAGCCGCTCGCATAGGCGCTCAACAGCTCGAACACGCGGGCCTCGGCGTCGCTTTTGGGCTCGGGCCGAGCGGCGGCATCGCGACGGCGTTCGTCGCCCGTCCCCGCCACGCCCGGCAACACGTCGCGGGCCATACGCGCAAGCATGCGTACCGTGCCTTGGCTGCGCGAGAGCGGCTGCAGAGCAGCGTCGTCGCGGCGGTCGATCATGTCCGAGAACAGCATCTGGCGCTGAAGGTTATCCACAAAGCTGCGGCCATCGCCCATAAACTCCCACAGCGAGCGGAGCCACGATGTGGGCGTCTTGTAGTCGATGCCCAGCGAAGCCCCGGCTTCTGCCGCATCATGGCGGCACAGGTCGAGCTCGGCAAATGTTGGCGCCAACAGAACAGCGCACCCGTGGCGGGCAACCAGGTCGGCCAGCAGCGCCGCCTCGGCATCGCTCAAATCCGTGCCGGCATTAGTGGTATAGATTCGAACAGGCATGGTCCTCCACTCAAACTGTTCGCAATATTCAACACATCTATCCTACCCGCCCGCACGGACAACCTGCCCCAATGCACCAGATCCCCTCGATGATCCGTTTTCCTCCGTCCCCAAGGGATCAATTTCGACACATAAAAACCGCCCCCGAAGGGGCGGCTCCAGCTGATTCGTTTGTTGCCGTTGGCCTACTCGCCATCCTCCAGCTTGATGAGGATCTTACGATAGCCACCGTACTCGCCGTTGAGTGCCTTTGAAACGCGGCTCACCGTAGTGGACGAAGCGCCGGTGCGGGCCTGAACCTCAACATAAGGCTCGCCCTCATCCAGATAACGCGCAACCTGCAGACGTTGCGAAAGATCGCAGATCTCGCGCGGCGTGCAGATATCGGTCAAAAACGCCTGGATATCCTTCTCGTCATCCAAAAGACTAAATGCGTGGACCAGCTGCTTGACATCAGGCTTGTCAAACATGTTCTCGATATTCATCGATCACCGCCAAACCCGCCATAAGGCATCGAAGTTGATACTGACATCGGGCATCGTTCGCCCGTTCTATGCAATAGGGCAACGCCTGTGGCTTTTGCCCGTAGCAGTGTAGCACACCACCAAACTAAAGCGACAAGACTCTCTGCCAGCGGCGCGTTTTTCAGGACGAACGCCGTTTTGAAACCGAATGCGCACGTAAGCTCCACGAATATCTGAGACAATGGGCGGCCGAACAAGGCGGCACACCCGAGCGGCCGTCCAAGCTGCCGCAGCAAACCGCTTCACGCGACACCGACGCACCCTGCGCAAGAAAGGATTCACACCATGCGCTTTATGCTTAACTGGCTCTTTACCTCGATCGCCATCGCGATTGCCACGTTCCTCGTCCCCGGCATCCAGCCCTTCGGTTTTGCCGAGGCCTGGGTCTGTTTCGCCTTCGTGGGACTGTTCCTGAACATCGTCGATTCGCTCGTCAAGCCGTTCCTGACGGTTATCTCGCTGCCGCTCACGATCATTACGCTGGGTATTTTTTCAGCTCGTAGTCAACAGCTTTATGCTCGAGCTGGCCAGCTATCTGTCGGTCAATCTGCTGGGCGCGGGTATCTCCATCGCCAGCTTGGATCGGCCTTCATGGGCAGCATCCTGGTGTCCATGATGCGCAGCATCCTCGACAGCATCGCCGAGAGCTAAAACGGCCATTCCGGCCGCGCCCGTCTCAACAGCCCAAAACGAAGGCCGCCCATCACAAAAATGGGCGGCCTTCTTATTTGCCAAGTCTCAAAGGGCGAGAGAATCTGCCCATTTCCACCCCGTCCCCAAATGGCAGGTGGGCTAGATCACGTAGTCGTAGCCTTCGTTGGGAGCGACAAGTTGATCAAGCGTCACACCGTCGAGGTAGTCGTTGATGAGCTTGTCCAGGTTCTTCCACACGTCGAGCGTGGGGCACTCGTCAGACGCGAACAACCCTTGCAGTCGCCATCCAGGCAGGCGACCGGCGCCAGGCTGCCCTCGGTCAGGCGCAAGATCTCGCCCACCGTGTACTGCTCGGGCGGGCGCGTGAGCACATAGCCGCCGCCCTTGCCGCGCATGCCCGAGAGCATGTTGGCGCGCACGAGCGTAGCCAGAATATTCTCGAGGTACTTCTCCGAAATCCCCTGGCGCGCCGCGATCTCTTTGAGCGGGATGCGACCGGCCGCCTGATGCTCGGCCAGGTCGACCATAACGCGCAGGGCATATCTGCCCTTTGTGGAAACCAACATATATAGTGCTGCCTTTCGGTCTTTTAGTCCGTTGAAATTCTAGCCGAAAAATTGGCTTTGAAAATACCCGTTCCGGTCAAGATGGTTAATCAACTTGCAATAATCTCCTATTTCCTATTGCATTACTAGGCTTTGGTGTCTACCATGCTTCCCAACAGCTAAACGAACAACCTATAAGGTTTATGGGTTTAGCTGCTAGACACACCGTAAAACCACACGGTATCCAGTCATTTGAACACTTTGGAGGTTCATCATGAGCAAGGTTTACACGTCCATCGATCAGCTTATCGGCCACACCCCGCTCCTGGAGCTCACCCACTTTGAGGCCGATGAGGACCTCAGGCCCGCGTGCTCGTCAAGCTGGAATACTTCAACCCCGCCGGATCCGTTAAAGACCGCGTCGCCAAGAACATGATTGACGAGGCCGAGAAGGCAGGCAAGCTCGTGCGTGGCGGCGACCACACCATCATCGAGCCCACGAGCGGCAACACCGGCGTCGGCATCGCCTCGGTGGCGGCCGCCCGCGGCTACAAGGTGATCATCACCATGCCCGAGACCATGTCCGTCGAGCGCCGCAAGCTGATGCAGGCATACGGTGCGCAGCTCGTGCTCACCGACGGCTCCAAAGGCATGAAGGGCGCTATCGCCAAGGCCGAAGAGTTGCAGAAGGAGACCCCCAACAGCATCATCGCCGGCCAGTTTGTGAACCCCGCGAACCCGGCCATTCACAAGGCCACGACCGGCCCCGAGATCTGGGACGACACCGACGGCAAGGTCGACATCTTCGTCGCCGGCGTCGGCACCGGCGGCACCGTGACCGGCGTGGGCGAGTTCCTCAAGGAGCAAAACCCCGAGATTCAGGTCGTCGCCGTCGAGCCCGCCACCTCCCCGGTGCTCTCTAAGGGCCAGGCCGGCCCGCACAAGATCCAGGGTATCGGTGCCGGCTTTGTGCCCGACGTCCTCGACACCCAGGTCTACGACGAGATCATCCCCGTCGAGAACGACGACGCCTTTGCCACCGGCCGCGCCGTGGGCCACAAGGAGGGCGTGCTCGTGGGCATTTCGTCCGGCGCCGCCGTGTGGGCCGCGCTGCAGCTGGCCAAGCGCCCCGAGAACGAGGGTAAGACCATCGTGGCCCTGCTTGCCGACACCGGCGAGCGCTACCTGTCCACGGCACTGTTCCAGGACTAAGGGCCCGTCACTTGTCGATAGACCCAAGGCACGCCGGTCTGCCCTCTCTTCTGGCTGCCTGAGCCCATCCCAACAGGGTGTCCCACACGACGCCCGAACTTGCTACAATGTCTGCGGCGCGGAACCAGCCTCCCGCGCCGCTTTTCTTTTTTGGCCACATGCCACCAAGGAGAACCTCCCCATGCACAATAAGCGCGTGCTCGTCGCCATGAGCGGCGGCGTCGATTCCAGCGTGACCGCGTATCTGCTCAAAAGTCAGGGTTACGAATGTGTCGGTGCCACCATGCGCCTCACCTGCCCCGCGCCCGATCCCACCACGGGCATGAGTAAGGTCGACCGCGACATCGCCGATGCAAAGGCCGTCGCCGAGCGCCTGGGGATACCCCATCACGTGCTCGACTTGCAGCAAACCTTCGACCGCAACGTGATCGAGCGCTTTGTGAACGCCTACCAGGAGGGGCTGACGCCCAACCCGTGCATCATCTGCAACCGCCATATTAAGTTTGGCGCGCTGCTCGATGCGGCACTCAATATGGGCTGCGATTACATCGCCACAGGTCACTACGCCAAAACGAGCCAGGCGTCCGACGGAACCTGGCAGCTGCATCGCGGCGAGGACCCTAAAAAGGACCAAAGCTACTTTTTATATTCGCTTACGCAGGAGCGCCTGGCGCACACGATCTTTCCGCTGGCAGGCCTGGACAAGGAGCACGACGTGCGCCGCATTGCCGCCGAGCAGGGCTTTGCCAACGCCAAGAAGGCCGAAAGCGAGGACATCTGCTTTATTGCGGATGGCGACTATGCGGGCTATATCGAGCGTCGGTGCGGACATCCCGCTACACCGGGCGATATCGTATGGCGCGACGGCAGCGTAGTCGGACGCCACAACGGCGCGTTGCGCTATACCATCGGCCAGCGCAAGGGCCTGGGCGTCGCGATGGCGCATCCCGTGTACGTAACGGGCGTCGACGCCGCCACAACATTGTGCATCTGGCGAAGCCGAGGACCTAACCGCGGCGGCGCTAACTGCCAATGAGTGGATCTGGAGCGCGCCGGCAGAGTGCATGGAGGCCGAGCTCGATGCCGGCGGCATTCGCGTGGGCGCCAAGTACCGCTACCGACAGAAAGACCAGGCAGCGACCCTTACGCGCGGCGAAGACGGGCAAATGTTGCTGACCTTTGACGAGCCGCAGCGCGCCATCGCCCCCGGACAGGCCGTCGTCGTCTATCGGGGCGACATCGTCCTGGGCGGCGGCACCGTGACCGGCGCGCTTAAGTAGCCGCGGGTTTATCGCTGCACGTGTCGAAGTACCTCAACAGCGGCACCAACCTCGATTACGCGACACTCAAGGCCGCGGTGAATGGCCTCGAGTCGACCCTCCGCCGTCGCCCACTCGCTCTGCGAAAGAATCTCGATCGCTTCATCAACAAATCCGTTGAGCCGCGATGAATCGAACCAATCGAGCGAATCCGCAAGCGCAGCTGGACGGAAGGGTCGGGCCCAAACGGCTTAGCGGAAAACCCAAACTCCCCAGCTGCGAGCACGGCAGTTGGTACGTTGTACCACAGACAGTTGCCGCTATCGAACAGCGGAGCAGGTTTTATCTCCAGGGTGTCGACATTACGGATGATGCCGAAGTTTCGCCAATGGCGGTCGCTGTTGGCCAAAAGGGCATCGCAGACAATCATCTGCGACATAGACCTTCTCACAGCGGCCTCATCGGCACCATGCTTGCCAAGGCAGCGACAGTATCGATCGTATGTCGAGTTTCCCCGCTGGCCACCAAGTGCGCCCTTAACGTAAACAGCCGGAACGTATTCCTCACGGCCGTCAAGAAAATCCTCGCACAGGCACGCAGGGCCATCGAACATCCGCTCAACCGTATAAGGAACAAACTCGCCCTTGGGAAGCAAACGACGATGCAGAGCCGTTGCAACCGCCTCATTAAAGGGCCGTTGGTCGTCCATGCCGCACCCCTTGACCAGAACGCGAACACCGTTGCGAATCATCCACGATTTAGGAAGCTCGCCCTCGGATGTGTTGTCGGGATTTTAAGACCGATACCTTCCAGCCAACCCGAACGCTCTTCGGGCGCCGATCGCTCAAATTCATTCTCGAAGTAATTGAGGTTTCGCCATTCAAGCCCGTCGCATTCTGCCGGCCGCAGCCAATAGCAATCCGAAAGCGAGAGACCTAGGCACTGAACCGGCACCTCAACGCCGTTGACAATTCCCAGCTCGCGGTAGCGCGAGATAAGCCCAGGGCGAGCATCGGGCACCGATCGATGCCCCCACCACGCGTTGAGCTCCCGCTTATTCACCATTGGAGAAGAGCTCGAGCATGTGCCAAACGGCATTCGTTGCGCATCGAGGACCTCGGCAATTTCGAAGGGAAACTCACGCGTCGGATCAAATGAGACATGCGCGACCTCATGGTCGGCCGACATCAGCGTAAACTTGCGCCCCACATCGGCCGCAGGACGGCGTCCACGTTTGCGGACCTTTTGATAAGCGAGCGCAGAATTGTACTCGACCATCTTCCGGCCGCCCACAATATCGCACACAAGCGTCCCCGATGCGGCAAGTTGAGATATGCGGGCTTTCGTAACGCCCAACAGGCGGGCAGCATCACCCATAGACAAGTACTCAGACGTATTCATATGCCGCATTACCTCGTTAAGTAATTTACACGTTTAGCTAATAGATTACAGACATCATAATACTAAACGGCCCAAAGCGAAAAAAGGCCCGAGAAATCGGGCCTTAGCGATTGGTCAGCCGAGTCGCAAGCTGCTCCCCTAGCGCTGAACGTAGGCGCGAACGAGCTCGTAGGTATTGCGCACACCGTCGATGTGGCTGCGCTCGTAGTTGTGGCTCGCGTACACGCCGGGGCCGATCAGGCCGTGACGGATGTCGTAGCCGGCAGAGAGCGTGGCCTCGACGTCGGAGCCGTAGTGCGGGTACACATCGATGGCGTAATCGAGCTTAAGCTCGCGCGCGATATTGGACAGCGTGGTTACCAGATCGTAGTTGTAGGGGCCACCCGAATCCTTGGCGCAAATCGAAACCATGCGCTCGGTGCAGCCCAGGTCGTCGCCCACGCAGCCCATGTCAACGCTGATCATCTCGCGCGTATCGGCCGGCACGAAAGCGCCGCCGTGACCGACCTCCTCGTACACGGTAAAGAGCAGCGATACCTTGCGCGAAAGCGTCACCTCGCCGCCAGCAACGGCGCGGGCCAAACCCAGCAGAATCGACGCGGACAGCTTGTCGTCAAGGAAACGACTCTTGATGTAGCCGCTCTCCGTCACCGTGGTGCGCGGATCCATAGCGATGATGTCGCCAGTCTGAATACCCAGCTCGAGCACATCGTCCTTGCTGTCAACGTTCTCGTCGAGCAGGATCTCCATGTTCTTCTCGATGGCCTTGACCGGCTCATCGGCCACATGCGCGAAGGCTCGGTATTGAGGACCACGCCTGTGTAGACCTTGCCGCCACGCGTGTAGACGGTGCAGTTCTCGCCATCGGCCGTGGACCACTGGTGCCCACCGAGCGTCGTCGGACGCAGGCGGCCATTGTCCTTAATGGATCGCACCATGGCGCCAAGCGTGTCGACATGGCTCGCCAACACGAGCGGCTCACCCTCGCCGCCGAGCTCAACCAGCACATTGCCCTTATTGGAGCGCTCGGGCTCAAAGCCCATATCGCGCAGGGTTTCCATCAGATAATCAGTCGCCGCACGAGTAAAGCCCGTAGGCGAGGCAATAGAAGTCAGCGCCTTAAGCTGGTCAGTAATAAAACCAAGCGTAGAATCCATTTGGGACACCATCCACAACTCCAAAGTCAACATCCCGTAATCAGTAAAAGCCCCAACAACGATACCATCACGCACAAATATTTACCCAGCGAGATGACCCATCGAGCTCTTCCGAACAGCGCCCGCCACGACAACGAGCCGGCGGGCCCGCCCGTTAGCCCCAGAATCGTCCTCGGACATGTCGGAGGCCCCGCTGCGCACTACGTGCGGCGGGGCCTCCTTCTGTGGCGAGAGCAGCTTGGGAGCTCCGTCGAGCGATCCCGTAAACAGCGCAAACCCCAGCACCACGGCGGTGCCGATGGAAAGTACTTGCTTGTAGGCGGACTTGCGCGACATTGAGGCTCCTGGATGGACGGTTCGGAATCTACCAGTCTAGCAGGAGCCGGCTGAGGCCGCTCCGCCGAACAAATACTCAA
>ENA-OPYV01000344-OPYV01000344.1-human-gut-metagenome-genome-assembly--contig:-NODE-344-length-13651-cov-2.369639_pt1 | contig 13651 bp, 26 predicted proteins | sample MGYA00242474_ERZ504485 | MGnify/ENA primary metagenome ERZ504485 (study PRJEB26092, sample SAMD00036263) | human gut metagenome | host: Homo sapiens | study: EMG produced TPA metagenomics assembly of...
GGTTTTAATTTAGTTCTTCCAACACCGCCATGGTAACAACGGGATTCCATTGCCATTGCAAGGTCATTCGCTCTTCGGATTGCTGCTACAAACAGTGGTACTATAATTGGAACCATGCTTTTTACTCGTTTTAAGAGACCTCCGGATTCAAAGTCGATTCCTCTGGCTGTCTGGGCTTTCATGATCTTTTCTAATTCTTCTGTTAAGATTGGAATAAATCTCAGTGCGATTGACATCATCATAGCAATCTCATGTACTGGTACTCCGACTTTATTTAAAAATCCCAGTGATTTGTCTAGTCCGTCTGTCAGTTCATTTGGTGTTGTTGTAAATGTCAGTAAAGACGTTCCTAATACCAGCATGATCAGACGGCTTCCCAGATAAATAGTTGTCCTGATCCCTTCTGCAGAAATTGATATGATCCAGAACTGGATCACTGGTTTTCCTGGAATAAATAACATATTGATCATTACAGAAAATAATAAGATCACTGCATGCTTTAATCCTCTTAAAATATATTTTACAGGTACCTTTGAAATCTTGATCGTTATGATCAAAAAATAATAGTGACATCACATAAGTTGCAGGTGCTTTATGCATAAATAATGTAATGACGTAGATCAAGACTGCAAATAATTTCACTCTCGGATCGAGTCTGTGGATCAGAGAGTCTTCTTTATAATATTGTCCAATTGTTATATCCTTGAGCATTTTATTTTCCTCTCAGTCCTTTTAGTCCTTCTAAAATTGCTTCTTTTGTTTCTTCTAATGTCAATAAATCCCTCTGGATTGGGAACCCTCTGTCTGCGAGTTCTTCACATACTTGACGATAAAACGGTACAGCAAGTCCTGCTTCTTCTAGTTCTTTCTTGTGAGAGAATACTTCTTTTTTATCTCCTTCATACATGACCTGTCCACCATTCATAACGATCACACGCTGTGCATAATCTGCAACATCTTCCATACTGTGTGATACCAAAATGATCGTGATCTTCTTTTCTTCATGAAGTTTCTTTAACAGATTTAAGATCTGATCTTTTCCGACCGGATCAAGTCCTGCTGTTGGTTCATCCAAAATAAAATATTCTGGCTCCATTGCAAGAATCCCTGCGATTGCTACTCTTCGCTTCTGTCCGCCAGATAATTCAAATGGCGATTTTTGATATAATTTCTCTGGTAATCCAACATCTTTTAAACATTTGACAGCAATCTCTGTTGCTTCTTCTTTTGTCTTTCCAAAGTTCATTGGTCCAAAACATACATCATCTAAAATCGTTGTCTCAAATAGCTGATGTTCTGGATACTGGAAACATATACCTACTTTTCCACGTAATTCTCGTAATGGGTATCCTTCTGAATATATATCTTCATCATCGAAATATATTGTTCCAGACGTTGGTTTGATCAATCCATTTAAATGCTGGATCAATGTTGATTTTCCAGAACCTGTGTGTCCGATCACTGACAATATTCTTCTTTTTTTATTTCTAAGTTTATATCTTTTAATGCGTAATTCTTCTTGCTAGAATTATCTTCATATGCGTAACTTACATGTTCTAAACGAATTGACATAATTCCTCCACCAGCTCTTCCTTTGTTGTTATCGTATCTGACAAGTTAACACCCTTCTTTTTTTAGTTCCCATGCAAGTTCTGTTGCGTACGGAACTTCCAGACCTAATGTTTTCATCTCATCAACTCTTGAAAAGATCTCTTTTGGTTTTCCATCCATGACGATCTTTCCTTGATCCATCACGATGATACGATCTGCTAAGATTACTTCTTCCATATGATGTGTTACCATAAGGATCGTAATATTCTTTTCTTTATTCAATGCTTTCACAAGAGATAAAACATGTCTGCGGCCTTCTGGATCTAGCATGGCTGTTGGTTCGTCTAATACGATACATTCTGGTTCCATTGCCATGATCCCTGCGATCGCTACTCTCTGTTTCTGTCCGCCAGAAAGATGATTGGGACTTGCTTCTTTATATGCGATCATTCCCACACCTGTAAGAGCCGCTGTGATCCTTGTCCAGATATCTTTGGAAGCTATTCCGAGGTTTTCTGGACCGAAAGCTGTGTCTTCTTCTACCGTTGTTCCTACGATCTGGTTATCTGGATTCTGAAATACGATTCCTGCACTCTGTCTGACTTTTAAGAGGGTACTTTCATCTTTTGTATCCATTCCTTTGATATATACTGTGCCTTCTGTCGGCATCAAAAGTCCATTGATGTGCTTCGCAAGCGATGATTTTCCGGAACCATTCTTTCCAAGGATTGCTACAAATTCACCTTTCTCAACATTGATATCAATATGATTGATTGCTGCAATCTCTTGCTTGTCTTCTTCTGTATCTCCATAGGTCACATATTTGTGAACTAAGTCTTTTTATTTTCAATATGGACATAATATTCTCCTATCTGATCCGTAATAAGGATAGTATACTATTTCCCATAAAAAAAGAAAAGTCTTATCCCAGTTGTTCCGGAATAAGACCTCTTTGTTGTTGTCGATTTGGAATTTAAATAATATAGTCAGTATTGAACTGTTGATTAAACTAATTCAAGTACTACTTTTAATGCTGCATCACCTTTACGCTGAGCAATCTTAACGATTCTTGTGTAACCACCGTTACGTTCAGCATATTTTGGTGCATACTCGTCGAATAACTTAGCTGTTAAATCAACTTTCTTTGTATTAGCTTTCTTACCAGCTGCTTCTGTAGGAACTTCTGTTACAGGATATAATACCTTTAACATCTGTCTTCTTGCATGTAAGCGGGATGGTAAATCTTTTTTGATTTCTTTCTGAACTGTTTCATAAACAGTAACTTTCTTACCATCTACAACTTCTTTCACGCGTTTTTCCGTTTTCATCTTTCTTAGCAACTTTAGCGTCAACTGTAACTGTTTCAAAGTTGTCTTTTTCTTTTACAGCTAAAGCGATCAGTTTCTCAGCTACCTTGCGGATTTCTTTTGCTTTTGCTTCAGTTGTAACGATTTTTCCATGATGTAACAGATTTGTTACTTCTGCACGGATCAGTGCTTTTCTCTGGGAAGCTGTTCTTCCTAATTTTCTGTATTTTGCCATTATAATGACCTCCTGTGTTTTTTCGCCTTGCTTACTTATGCCTTCAGCCTAGGCGGGTCTGGTTTCTATTCTTCTCCTGAACTTAGGGATAATCCTAATTCACTTAACTTAGCTAAAACTTCTTCTAACGATTTACGTCCTAAAGTTACGAACTTTCATCATATCTTCTGAAGTCTTATTAGTTAATTCTTCTACTGTATTGATGCCAGCTCTCTTTAAGCAATTGTATGAACGAACAGATAATTCTAATTCATCAATACTCATTTCAAGAACTTTTTCTTTCTCGTCATCTTCTTTTTCTACCATAACTTCTGCTGTCTTGGCATTCTCAGAAAGATCTACAAATAAGTTTAAGTGCTCGCATAATACTTTCGCTGCTAAACTTACAGACTCATCTGGTGTTAGTGTTCCGTTTGTGAATACATCTAATGTTAATTTGTCATAATCTGTGATCTGACCTACACGAGTATTCTCAACCTTTAAGTTTACACGCTCAACTGGTGTGTAAATCGCATCAACTGCGATCTCATCGATTGCTTTTCCTTCTTTGTCTGCTTTGTCTGCGCCTACATATCCGCGTCCGTTTGTGATTGTAAGCTCCATATCCAGTTTGCTGCTGTCATCACTTAATGTTGCGATCACAAGCTCTGGATTTAAGATTTCGATATCACTGTCCGCTTTAATATCTCCGGCAGTTACTACACCCTTTCCTGAAAACTCAATATAAGCCTGCTTTGTTTCAGCGGATGAGCTGTTGTTTTTAATTGCCAGAGATTTGATATTCATGATGATCTCAGGTACATCTTCTTTAACCCCTGGGATGGAACTGAACTCATGCAGAACACCTTTGATCTTTACTGAACTTACTGCTGCACCTGGCAGAGAAGAAAGCATGATACGTCTTAAGGAATTACCTAAAGTTGTACCATAACCTCTTTCCAAAGGTTCCACAACAAAGCGTCCAAAACGGTTATCTTCTGAAATCTCATTAATCTCAATATTTGGTTTTTCAAATTCAAACATACGTGCCCTCCTTTTGGCTTAGGTTTAACTTGAGGGTTATTATTTAGAATATAACTCGACGATTAATGTTTCGTTAACTGGTACGTCGATCTCATCTCTTGATGGAAGTTCTTTTACAGTTCCTGTAAAGTTATCATGATCTGCTTCTAACCATGAAGGAATCATTCTTCCTTCTGTTACTTCTAAGATCTCTTTGTATCTTGGAGATGTTCTATGTTTTTCTTTGATTTCGATAACGTCCCCAGCTTTAACCTGGTAAGAAGGAATGTTAACCTGTTTTCCATTAACTAATACATGTTTATGGTCAACGATCTGTCTGCATTCTTTTCTTGTTCTTCCGTATCTAACGAATAATACGTTATCTAACGAAGCTCTAATAATGTCATCAGGTTTGTACCAGTCTGACCTTTCATTCTTTCTGCTTTTGCATAGTAGTTACGGAAAGGTTTTTCTAATACACCATAGATGAATTTAGCTTTCTGTTTTTCGCAAAGCTGAAGTCCGTATTCACTTTTCTTTCTGTTTGCTCTATTTAAACTTCTGTTTGATTTTTTATCAATTCCTAAAAAGACAGGATCTAAACCTAAGGATCTACATCTCTTTAAGACTGGAGTTCTATCTACTGCCATCTTTAATTATCCTCCTAAATTAGACTCTTCTACGTTTTGGTGGGCGACATCCATTATGTGGAACAGGTGTTACATCGCTGATGCTTGTAACTTCTAATCCTGCTGCTGATAAAGCACGGATTGCTGCTTCTCTTCCTGATCCTGGACCTTTAACCATTACATCTACTGATTTTAATCCATGCACTAATGCTGCTTTTTGTTGCAGTTTCAGCTGCCATCTGAGCTGCATATGGTGTAGATTTTTTGGATCCTCTGAATCCTAATCCACCTGCACTTGCCCAAGAAAGAGCATTTCCCTGTGCATCTGTTAATGTAACGATTGTATTATTAAAAGATGACTGAATATGTGCCTGTCCGTGCTGTACATTCTTCTTTACACGTTTTTTGCACTTTTCTTTGTAACTTTAGCCATAATTACGTATACCTTTCTTTCTTCATTTCAATTCCAAAAAGATTGCCTATACTGCAAATCTTATGCTATTCCTGACTGTCCATACAGCCGGGTGTGTCATAACACTACAAATTTAGTGTTTATTATTTCTTCTTGTTAGCTACTGTTTTCTTAGGACCTTTACGTGTTCTTGCGTTAGTCTTTGTTTTCTGTCCGCGGCAAGGAAGTCCCTGTCTATGACGTTTTTTTTCCTCTGTAGCATCCAATTTCTTTTAATCTCTTAATGTTAAGAGCGATTTCTCTTCTTAAATCACCTTCTACAACCTGTGTATCGTTGATAACTGCACTGATTCTTTTAACTTCATCATCAGTTAAGTCGCGTACACGAGTATCAGGATCAACATTTGCCTCTGCCAAAATACGTTTTGCGCTTGAAAGACCGATTCCATAAATATAAGTAAGACCAATCTCTACACGCTTTTCTCTTGGTAAATCAACACCTGAAATACGAGCCATGTTTTTCTTTCCTCCAAAATAAATAATTACTTGTCTATTAAGGGCAATCCATATATCCGCAGTACGGTGAAATGATATATATGTCTCTTCCTCAAATTATCTTTCTATCTATAAATAATCAGTATGAGCGTACCTGTACTCATACTGCAGCCGCCTAAATTATGCGAGTGTATCTCTACACATCACAAAATACACCTCTAAACTGTTCTTGCAGTAAATAGGTGAATACACAACAAACCAAGGATTATTGCGATATTCTTATCGAACGTCGTAATTATCCCTGTCTCTGTTTGTGTTTTGGATTCTCACAGATTACTCTGACAGATCCTTTTCTCTTGATAACCTTGCATTTTTCGCAAATTGGTTTTACAGATGCTCTAACCTTCACTTGAATATCTCCTTTCAAAAAAAACGTTCGGGTATGATTATATCATCATATTCTGAATATTTCAAGACTTTTTCTAAATTTATTTATCTTTCCAAATAATTTATTTGTCTCTCCAAATAATTCTTCCTTTTGATAAATCATATGGTGATAATGCCAGTGTTACTTTGTCACCTGGTAAAATCTTGATGTAATTCATTCTAAGCTTTCCACTGATGTGAGCTAAAATTACGTGTCCACCTTCGATTTCTACCTTGAACATAGCGTTTGGTAACTTTTCTAACACTACTCCTTCAACTTCAATTGCTTCTGATTTTGCCATTTTATTCCTCCTATTCAGACAAAGTCAATATTTCACAACCATCTTCTGTGATGACGATCGTGTTTTCATAATGTGCAGCCAGACTTCCGTCTTCAGTAACAACTGTCCAGTCATCGTCCAGCCAGACAACATCATAACTACCTTCATTTACCATTGGTTCAATGGCAAGCGTCATTCCTGGTCTTAATTTCATTCCTTTTCTTCTCTGTTTGAAGTTCGGAATCTGTGGATCTTCATGAAGATGTGTTCCAATTCCATGTCCCACTAAATCTCTGACTACAGAATAACCATTACTTTCTACATATTTCTGAATTGCTTCAGATATGTCAAACAAATGATTTCCTGGAACTGCAAGTTTGATTCCTTCAAAGAAACTTTGCTTTGTTACTTCGATCAGTCTCTTTGCTTCTTCGGAAATATTTCCGACCGCATGTGTTCTTGCTGCATCGGAATGATATCCTTCATGGATCAGTCCTGCATCCAGACTTACAATGTCTCCATCCTGTAAAATCCGGTCTTTGCTTGGAATACCATGTACGACTTCGTCATTGACAGATACACAGATGGATGCCGGATATCCATTATAGTTTAAGAAGTTTGGTACACATCCAAGATCTCTGATCGCTTTCTCTCCAAACTGGTCGATCTCTAATGTAGAAATTCCTGGTTTTACAAAATCAGCTAACTTGTTGTGAACCTCTTCTAACATCTTACCGGCTTCTCGCATAAGTTCGATTTCTTTTTTGATTTGATCGTAACTGCCATGGTCTGCCTCTTATCCTAAAATAGATTTAATTTCTTCAAAAACAACTTTGATATCCTGTGTTCCATCGATCTCGTGTAAGCTTCCTGCTTCTTTATAGTGTGCGATCAGTGGAGCTGTCTGTTCATGATAAACATCCAGACGTTTTTTTACAGTTTCTGCTTTGTCGTCATCGCGAAGAATTAATTCTCCACCACATACGTCGCAGCAGTTTTCTTTTCTTTGGAGGATTATACTGAACATGGAAGATTGCTCCACAGTCTTTGCAGGATCTTCTTCCTGACATTCTGTTGATGATATTTTCATCTGGAACTTCGATATCAATTGCAAATTCAATCTTCTCACCGTCTTTTGCAAGTGCTTCATCTAATGCATTTGCTTGTGGAATCGTTCTTGGAAATCCATCTAAAATATACCCTTTTTCACAATCATCTTTGTGGATACGGTCAACAACAAGATCGCATACAAGTTCGTCTGGAACTAACAGTCCTTTGTCCATGTATTCCTGTGCTTTCTTTCCAAGCTCTGTTCCTTCTTTAATATTTGCTCTGAAAATATCACCTGTTGAGATGTGTGGAATATCGTACGCCTGTGCAATCTGTTTTGCCTGAGTACCTTTTCCAGCACCTGGAGCTCCTAACATAATAATTTTCATGACAAATCCTCCTTTTGTCTCTCTTTTATTTCTAGTTACCATACAATTTGTTTCCATACCATCGTTTTTAATGCCATTGGGATTTTGTGCTTATATAAAAACATTCCATATAAGCACAAAAAGCTGTAGTTGTCACTACAGCTTTTCTTATAGTTACTCACTCAAAAACCAGAATAGTTCTGTACTAACAACTGTGACTGGATCTGCTTGATCGTCTCAAGGATAACACCTACTACGATGATGATAGATGTTCCTCCAAATGAAACGCTTGCTCCAAATACTCCATTAAAGAAGAATGGAACAACTGCCACGATCGTTAGTCCTGCAGCACCTATAAATATAATATATTTTAATATTTTATTCAAATAATCTACTGTAGGTTTTCCCGGTCGGATTCCTGGGATAAATCCACCCTGTTTCTTCATATTGTTTGAAATCTCTAATGGATTAAATGTAATCGATGTATAGAAATAAGCAAACAGTACTACTAAAACAATATAGATCAATAAACCGATCGATCTTTTTGGATGGGATGCATCAAACCAGGTAGATGAGTTCAAACTTGTTAATGCTTTTCCAATGAATCCGTTATTCTCGTATTTTAAGACATTCTGCAGCATGATTGGGAACTGCATAATGGATGATGCAAAGATAATTGGGATTACACCTGCTGTGTTAACTTTCAGCGGAATCTTACTCTGCTGTCCACCAACAAGTTTTCTTCCCTGCATCTTCTTAGAATACTGTACTGGGATATGTCTTTCCGCATCTGATAAAACGATAACGAATACGACAACTGCCAGAACAACTCCTACGATCACACATCCTGCGATCAGAGCTGGCCCGATCTGTTTTCCCTTCATAAACTGATTATAAAGAGAAGTAAAATCTCCCGGCATTCCGGATACAATGTTTACGAGCAGGATAATGGAAATACCATTTCCAATTCCACTCTCTGTAATACGTTCTCCAAGCCACATAACCAGAACTGCACCTGCGGTTAAAGCATGATCATTGTAACAATGGTAAACGTTGTATAATCGGTACCTAATGCACCTTGATTGGCAAATCCGATCGCAAGTCCTGCGCCTTCGATGATCGCAAGTACAACCGTTACATATCTTGTAATCTTTGCCATTCTTTTTCTTCCGTCTTCTCCATCTTTCTGCATCTCTTCAAGAGCTGGAATAACGATCGTCATCAGCTGCATGATGATGGAAGATGTGATATACGGAGTTACACTTAATGCAAATACTGACATCTGCATGAAGGAGCCTCCGGTAAAAGAGTTCAATAGGCTGAACGAATCGCCTAATGTACTCTTTAAATAGGCACTGATCTGTGCACTATCGATTTCCGGAATTGGCAGTTGTGATCCAAAACGTACAACAATAAGAATTAGTGTCGTAAATAATAGCTTCTTTCTTAATTGCTTGTTTTTAAAAGCGCTGACAACAGCGTTTGACATACTAGATCACCTCAGCTTTTCCTCCAAGTGCTTCGATCTTCTCTTTAGCACTAGCACTAAATGCATTTGCTTTTACATTTTAATTTCTTTGTTAATTCACCGTTTCCTAAGATTTTAACTCCATCTCTAGGATTTTTAACGATTCCTGCTTCGATTAAAGCTTCTACAGATACTTCTGCTCCGTCTTCAAATCTTTCTAAAGCTGAAAGGTTGATACCAACGATTTCCTTAGAGTTTCTGCATTTGAAACCTCTCTTAGGAATACGTCTGTATAAAGGCATCTGTCCACCTTCGAATCCAGGTCTTACTCCACCACCTGAACGAGCTTTCTGTCCTTTATGTCCTTTACCTGCAGTTTTTCCATTTCCTGAACCATGTCCACGACCTCTTCTGAAAGCGTCGCTATGTTTAGATCCTTCTGCAGGGCGTAAGTTTGATAATTCCATTCCGTTACACCTCCTTGCCGAATATTATTAGATTTCTTCTACTTTAACTAAATGTTTCACCTGGTGAATCATTCCACGTGTTGCTGCGTTATCAGGCAGCTCAACTGTTTTGTGAAGTTTTTTAAGACCTAATGCTTCAACAGTTTTTTTGTGCTTTGGAATTGCACCAATTGTAGATTTTACTAATGTGATTTTTAATTTATCTGCCATTTCAAAATTCCTCCTATCCTAAGAGCTCTTCTACTGATTTTCCACGTAGTTTTGCTACCTGCTCTGGAGTTTTTAAGTTCTTTAATCCTTCGATTGTTGCTAATACAACGTTCTGTTTGTTGTTAGAACCTAAAGATTTTGAACGGATGTTTTTATATCCTGCAAGTTCCAGAACGATACGGGAAGGTCCACCAGCGATGATACCAGTACCTTCTGGAGATGTTTTTAATAATACAGATGCTCCACCGAAGTTTCCTGTAAAGTCGTGTGGTGTTGTTCCTTTTTCATCGATTGGTACTTCAACAAGGCTCTTCATAGCTGCTTCTTTTCCTTTGCGGATCGCTTCTGGAATTTCAGCTGCTTTTCCTAATCCAGCACCAACATGACCATTTTTATCCCCTACTACAACCAGTGCTGCAAATCTCATGTTACGTCCACCTTTTACTACTTTAGTAACACGTTTGATGGATACAACTCTTTCTTCCAGCTCTAACTGACTAGGGTCAATAAGTGTATGCTTCATTTGACTTCCTCCTATTAGAATTTCAGACCAGCTTCACGAGCTGCATCTGCTAATGCTTCAATTTTACCATGATAAATAAATCCGCCTCTGTCAAAGACAACTTCTGTGATACCTTTTGCTAAAGCTCTTTCAGCGATTACTTTACCTAAGTAGCTAGCTGCGGCAACATCATTTGTTTTTCCAGTTCTGCCTTTACGTCTTTCTGAGTTGTTGAAGCAGATACTAATGTATTTCCAACAGTGTCGTCAATAATCTGAGCGTACATATGATCATTACTTCTAAATACACTTAAGCGAGGTCTTTCGCTTGTTCCATTGATTCGATTACGAAGCTTGTAGTGTTTTTTCGCACGAATCTTGCTTCTTGATTCTTTTCTAATCATCCTATATCACTCCTTTATTTAGCCCCAGTTTTTCCAACTTTACGTCTGATAACTTCATCAGCATACTTAATACCTTTACCTTTGTAAGGTTCTGGTTTTCTAAGTTCTCTGATTTTCAGCTGCGTACTGTCCAACTTTTTTCTTTGTCGATACCTTTAACGATAATAATGTTCTGTCCGTCCATCTCTGTTTCGATTCCTTCTGGATCAGTCATAACTACCGGATGGGAGAAACCAAGGTTAAAAGTGATTTCTTTTCCTTTTTCTGTGCTCTGTAACCAACACCGTTGATTTCAAGCTTCTTTTCGTATCCTTCAGATACACCTGTGATCATGTTTGCGATCAAAGATCTTGTAAGACCATGTAAAGATTTCATTTTCTTTAAGTCATTTGGTCTTGTTACGACAACCTGAATTATCTTCCTGTTTGATTGTCATTTCTCTGGTAAACATTTTTCTAATGTTCCTTTAGGACCTTTTACAGTCACTTTGTTTCCTTCTTCAATCTTTACCTCTACTCCTGCAGGGATATCGATTGGTAATCTACCTATACGAGACATAGGTTACCTCCTTAAATTGTCGGAAGGGACAAGGGTGTGTCCCTTCTGTTTTCAGAATAGTGAATGCTGGTTAATGTACAGTAAATCTTACCATACAAAAGCTAACACTTCTCCACCCACGTTCTGTTTTCTTGCTTCTTTATCTGTTAACAGTCCTTTGTTTGTAGAGATGATCGCAATACCAAGTCCTCCTAATACTTTAGGAAGCTCTTCAGCTCCTGCATATACTCTAAGTCCTGGTTTAGAGATTCTCTTAAGTCCTGTAATGATTTTTTCATTTTTGTCAGCACCATATTTTAATGTGATTACGATTGTGCTGAAAGAACCTTCTTCTTTGATGTCATATGCTTTGATGAAACCTTCTTTTAATAAGATTTCTGCAATCGCTGTCTTCATCTTAGAAGCAGGAATTTCTACTGTATCATGTTTCGCAGTATTTGCATTACGGATTCTTGTAAGCATATCTGCAATAGGATCGCTCATTGTCATTTTCGTGTTCCTCCTTCCTTAATCTTACCAGCTTGCCTTCTTGACACCTGGAATCTGTCCTTTATATGCTAATTCACGGAAGCAAACTCTGCAGATACCATATTTTCTTAAATATGCATGTGGACGTCCGCAGATTCTGCAACGGCTATATTCTCTTGTTGAGAATTTTGCTTTTCTTTTCTGTTTTGCAACCATTGACTTCTTAGCCATGGGAACCCTCCTAACTATTTCTTAAACGGCATACCAAATAAAGTTAATAATTCACGAGCTTCTTCATCAGTGTTCGCTGTTGTAACGAAGATGATGTCCATTCCTCTTACTTTGTCTACTTTATCGTATTCGATTTCTGGGAAAATTAACTGTTCTTTAATACCTAATGCATAGTTACCTCTTCCATCGAAAGAGTTCTGGTTAACTCCTCTGAAGTCACGTACTCGAGGTAATGCTAAGTTAATTAAACGATCAGCGAATTCATACATTCTTTCACCACGTAATGTAACTTTGCATCCGATAGGCATACCTTCTCTTAATTTGAAGTTCGCAACAGATTTCTTTGCTCTTGTTACGACTGCTTTCTGTCCAGCGATCTTTTCAAGCCGAGGAAGGTGACATGGTTCAGATGGCCCATGCCGCCAAGATAGAACAGGCAGAGGATCGAGCTGATATACAGCATATACACCAGCGGACGGAAGACGCCGAAGACGAAGATCTGCTCCTGTGTGGCCTTGGCGAGGGTCTGGCTCTTCTGGCGGAACTCCTCCATCTTCTCGTCCTCGCGGCCAAAGATCTGGGTGACTTTGATGCCGGAGAGATTCTCGGAGAGGTAGGTGTTGATGTCGGTGGTCGCGTCCTTGACCTTGCGGTAGGCGCGGCGGGAGAACTTGCGGAAGATGACCGTGAACAGGAGGATGAAGGGTACGAAGCAAAGCACCATCAAGGTCAGCTCGTAGTTCAGGAAGAGCATCGCCACCAGAATGCCCAAAATGACGAAGGCGTTCTTGGTGAGGTTGACGAAGAGGTTCGTGAACATCATCGAGATGGCGTTGGTGTCGTTGGTCACGCGGGTGACGAGCTTGCCCACCGGGATGTCGTTCAGCTGGCCGTGGGAGAGGCTTTCAATGTGGGTGAAAAGGTCTTCACGCAAATCGGAGATGATGCGCTGGCCCACAACGCTGCAAAATGACAGCCTGCAATAGGTGCTGGCCATCGAGAAGACCAGCACACCCGCGTATACGGCCACACTGACATAGAGGCTTTTCAGTTCGAAATCGCCCACCACAAGCTCTTCGATGTAGCCCACGATGAGGGGCGACGCGATGTCGTAGGAGATGGAGAAGAGGACGAGAAAGCCCACGACGACGAAACTGCCTGAGGGTTAGGGTTTGGCGTAGGCCGAAGAGGCGGCGCAGGATCTCGCCGTCGGCCATGCTGCGCTCGAAGCCCATAGCCGTTTTCTTGTCTTTGACGCAGGCGTAGGCGATGAGCAGCAGCACCGACACGGTGCCGATGACGCCGCCCACGAGAAGAAGCGGATTCAGACTCATCATGCGTTGCCACCTCCCACTTCGTCTTCAAGCTTCTGCAGATCGACCATCTTGCGGTACTCCGGGCAGGATGCATAGAGCCGGTCGTGAGGGCCGACGGCCTCCACTCTGCCATCCTCGAGGAAGATGATCTTATCCAGTCCCTCCACCGTCGAGATGCGGTGCGCGATGAGCAGAGTCGTCTTACCGGCGCGGCTCTTTTTCAGGTTGTCGAGGATGATTTTTTCCGTCCTGGTATCCACCGCCGAAACCGA
>ENA-OPYV01000345-OPYV01000345.1-human-gut-metagenome-genome-assembly--contig:-NODE-345-length-13644-cov-1.560701_pt1 | contig 13644 bp, 17 predicted proteins | sample MGYA00242474_ERZ504485 | MGnify/ENA primary metagenome ERZ504485 (study PRJEB26092, sample SAMD00036263) | human gut metagenome | host: Homo sapiens | study: EMG produced TPA metagenomics assembly of...
TCCAGAATCAAAAACTGCTGAAAATAAACCGGAATATCCTGTAATGCAGGTTTATAATGTAGGGTTAAACTTAATTTTTAAATTGATTAATCATGAAGAAATTTTTCAACTCATATGTTCCTTTTTTGTCGCATTAGCATTCAATGCTTGTGTTGAAGACTTTAAAATAGGAGATAAGTTTCTTGAAAAAGGCCCCAGGTGTAGATGTGACTCAAGATACAATTTTTGGAAAAGCAGAATATGCCCGTAAGTTTTTATGGGTGTGTTATGATAGGATGTATTATGGGCTGCCTTCTGCATGGAATGCAATTGATGGTAAAATGAATCAGGGAATGTTTGAGTGCTTGTCTGATTGTTGGCATTCACACATGAATTGGGATGAAGTGTCGCGTACATATTATGTTGGAGGATATTATGCCAGTATGGAGGACTGGTCTACGCATACAAGATTTGGCTTCAATAGAGAAGGTTGTTGGGAGGCGATTCGCTCTGCCTGGATTTTTATTGAAAATATAAATAAAGTTCCTGATATGGATGAAACGGAAAACAACGTTTAGCAGCAGAAGCCAAGATGATAATTGTAACCCGGTATTTTGACATGTACAGACACTTTGGTGGATTACCGTTGGTAAAACGGTCTGTTCAGATTGGAGACAATTTAACTGTGCCCAGAGCAACGGTACAAGAAACCAATGATTTTATGATAGGACTTATTGACGAAGCCAAAGATTATCTTCCCTGGTCTTTAGATGAAGTAGATAGAAGTAATTGGGATGGCAGGTTTACAAGAGCTGGAGCTTTAGGTCTAAAATGTAAAATTCTTTTATTTACGGCAAGTCCATTGTTTAATGATGATGAGCCTTATTGTACAGAACCTCCTCAGGATGCAGTTAATAATTTTCAGGTTTGGATTGGTGCACGTAAGCAAGAGCTTTGGAATCAGCTTCTTGTAGCTTGTGAGGATTTTTTTAATGAAGTAAAGGAAAAAGGTTTCTACAAACTAAATGATGTAGGAGCTAATTATAGAGAAAAGTTTAGAAATGCATATCTACAGCGTGGAAATACCGAAATGTTGATATCTACGCGAATTGGATATACTAATCATGGAACTTTTAGGAATACGTCTTGTCCTGGTGGAGCTTTTACTCCTACTCAGGAATATGTAGAAATGTTTCCAATGGCTGATGGAACTCCTTTTGATTATGAACAGTCTGTAGTGAAGAAGAATATGTTCTTCTCAGAGAATAATCCTAATGCTCCTTCAAGAGACCCAAGACTTTTATGAAACAGTACTTGTTCCGGATGCAGCATTTCAGGGTCATCCTGCACAGATGTGGGTAGGCGGAAAAGAAATGCAGCAGAATTCTGTAACAGAATCTGGTGAGTATGCATCCGGTTATGGGCTGTATAAATTCATTCTGGACAAGACAACCAGTAACGGTAAGCCTACAATTTGGCCATACCTCAGGATGGCTGAAATATATCTGACTTATGCGGAAGCTTTGCTTGAAAATGACCGTATAGAAGAAGCCATAAACCAGGTTGATATTATAAGACAGAGAGTAGGCTTAGGAGGATTGAGAGATGTAGTATTGGGTGAGAACTACAGTAAAGAAGATGTCCTTAATGAAATCCTGCGCGAACGGGCTTGTGAACTCGGTTTTGAAGATGTACGTCTTTTTGATATGTGCAGACGTAAGATGGAAGACAGGTTCAGATTGCCTCTGCATGGTCTTAGAGTGAGAAGAACAGATGGTGTGGAAGAACCTTTTACAAGTGGAACTCGTCCTACTGATTTCACATACGAGAAATTTGAATTTGCAAATAGAGCCCGTACATGGTGGAAAGAAGGTGGTTTCAGCTCGAAATGGTATCTTACAGCATTTCCTCCTAGTGAAATTAATAAAGGTTATGGTTTGACTCAAAACCCCGGTTGGTAAAATATTAATCTGATATACAATGAAAAATAAGATAATTTTTATAACATGTTTGGCATTGAGTAGTGGCTCTGTTGTCAAAGGACAGACAGCTGTTGCAGACAGTTGCTATTTGAATGAGGGTACTGCTGCTATTTCAACTGTTACATATGAAAGACTTGAAAAGAACTCTTCATTAAGTTTGCAGAACTCTTTGTTTGGAGAAGTTCTTGGACTTACCTCAATGCAAGGAATGAATGGTATATGGGACGAACGAGCTTCTTTATCGATTAGAGGCTTGCAGTCTCTTTCAAATAATGGTATTTTTGATTCTGGTAGATGGAATTGAACGCCCTATTGCAGATTTGACAGTAGAGGAAGTTGAGTCCGTATCTGTATTAAAAGATGCAGCAGCTGTTGCACTTTATGGATATAAGGGTATTAACGGTGCTTTATTGGTAAAGACAAAAAGAGGTCGTGAAGGAAAAATGGATATAAAAATAAGCTATGACCACGGATTTAACCAGCCTCTTATCTACCCGATATGGCAGATTCATATACTTATGCAAAAGCCATGAATGAAGCATATGCAAATGACGGAAAGTCTCCGCGTTACAATCAGTTTGAGCTGGAAGCATTCAAGAATGGGAAATACCCTAATTATTATCCAAATGTAGATTGGACAGACGAAGTTATCGGTGATTGGGGAAGTACAAATATTTATAATCTGAGTTTTTCTGGTGGAAGTAGAAAATGAGATATTATACTCTCTTCAATCTGGAAAACAATAGCGGCTTCTTTAAGAATACGAATACAAATGAAGGATATTCAAACCAGAATGAATATTCAAAAGCTAATATCAGAATGAATCTTGATGTACAAATCAGTCCGTCTACATCACTTCAAACCAATGTCTTAGGTATACTTACAGAATATAATCATTCTTCATACAATACAATAGTAGATCAGTTATATACAGCTCCATCTGCTGCATATCCGATTAAACAGAAGATGTATATGGGGAGGTGATTTCGTCTGGGGTGGTTTAAACCCTGTAGCAAATCTCCAGGCAAAGGGTATTCCAGATCTCACGCAAGGACATTGATGGCTGATATGAAACTTACCCAAAAACTGGATTTCATAACTCAGGGATTGGGAGCATATGTCAAGCTGGCTTATGATAATTCTTCAACATTCTGGGAAATAAGAACAAAAACATATTCATATGCGGCGGATAAAGTATCTTATATGTATGATATTCCAAGTTCTGTTACCAGGGTAACTGGAGGGAAGGATACGGAATTGACTTTCACAAAAAACATGAATGGACCGATGTATTACAGATTTTAACTTTGACGGTGGTTTTGATTATAACAGAACTTTCGGTAAGCATAAAGTATATTCATTGTTAAGTTGGAGATTCCTTCATGATGTTCAGAAAGACAGAAATAATACTATAAACCAGCAGTATCTGACCTCATATACAAATTATGGGTTTATGAACAGATATTTTGTAGACTTGGCATTAGTAATGTCCGGCTCGAATAGATTGCCTGATGGATATAAGTTTGCATTCTCTCCTACAGTATCTGCTGCATGGAATATTACAAGAGAAGATTTTATGAGAAACCAAAGTGTCTTTGACTTGCTTAAGCTGAGGGCATCTGCAGGTATCTTGCATTCTGATTATGTACCTTCGTGGAACTTTGATGTCCAGAATTTTGGTGGTGGAGGCTCTTACTGGTTCGGCAATAATAAAGTGTCGGCAGGTGGTACACAAGAAAGTAGATTTCCTACAACATACTTCCGTCATGAAAGAGCGATGAAATATAATGTAGGTCTTGATGCCAGATTGTTTAATTCATTGTCGTTGACTGCTGATGCTTACTATCAGAAAAGAGACAGAATAATGGTAGTAAATAATAATGTATCATCGATATTGGGTGTAAATCTTCCATATTCACCGCAAGGTAGAGTTGATAGTAAAGGAGTGGAATTGGGATTGTCATATGATAAAACTATTGGAAGTCTGACTATAAATGCAGGAGCAAGATTTACCTTGTCTAAGAATGAAGTGATTGAGAATCTCCAGGCTCCAGTAGCTTATGATTATCTCTCTACTACAGGTGTACCTGTAGGACAGCAATATGGTCTTGAGGCTATAGGATTCTTTAAGGATGAGAAGGATATAATGGACAGTCCTAAACAACTGTTTTCTGATGTTCGCCCTGGTGATATTAAGTATAAAGACCAGAATGGTGATGACTTTATAGATGAGAATGACAGAATAGCAATAGGATACAATATCAATGTACCGGAAATATATTATGCCTTTAATCTTGGTATGGAATATAAGGGATTTGGTTTTGATGCTCAGTTCCAGGGGGTAGGCAATTATAGTGCATGGATGACAGCAAAGGGGCTTTATCGTCCTTTGGTAAACAATACTACTATTTCTAATTATTATTACGAAAACAGATGGACTCCAGAAACACCTGATGCAAAATTTCCAAGACTTACTTCTGTTGAGAATGCCAATAATACCCAAAACAGTACATTGTGGATGACGGATGCTTCATTCTTGAAACTACGCCATTGTGAGGTATACTATAAGTTCCCGTTGAAATTAATTTCAAAAGCAAGAATGAAAACAGCAAAACTTTTATGTGAGAGGTATGGACCTGTTTTCTATAGATAAGATAGAAGTAACCGATCCTGAGGTTACAGGTATTTCTTATCCGGTTGACAGATCAATACATGTGGGATTTGCTCTTAAATTTCTAATACTAAAATTTGATAATATGAAACTTAAAAAAAAATATATTTGTATTTGCTGTAGCTTCATTGTTCATACAGGGATGTAGTGACAGAATGGATTATAATGAGCTCACTGAATATAACAAAGAACAGGTATTCTCTTCGTTCGATAGGGCAAGACAGTTTGTCACTAACATATATTCTATGATGGAAAACGGACTGCAAGGTTACGATAACGGTGCGACTTTGGCAAGTGCATGCGATGAAGCTGTATGTGCATGGGAAGGATCAAATGTAAACTATTTCTTTAATGGAGCCTGGAGCTCTTTAAACCGTTGACTTCTACATGGAGTGATTCTTACTGGGCTATTCGTGCTTGTAATTTCTATCTTGAGAACTGTAACGATTATACATTCGAGGATTATAAGTACAATAAGGATTATCTGGACCAGATGGAAAGATATAACCGTTATCAGTATGAAGTAAGATTTTTGAGGGCCTACTTCTATTTTAATCTTGTCCGTACGTACGGTGATGTTCCATTGATAAAGGAGACACTTACTGATAAAGAAGCTAATTCAGTTTCCAGGACTTCAAGTGAGGACGTTTTTTCTTTTATCGTTGACGAGTGTGATAAGATAATGAACAAATTGCCTGACGACTATAATCAGGTTACTTATGTTGAAACCGGTAGAATTACAAGTTTGACAGTTGCTGCTCTAAAAGCAAGAGCTTTAATGTATGCTGCCAGCCCTTTATTCTATAAAGGTGATAATGTAAAGGAAGCCTGGCACAATGCTGCAAAAGCTAATAAGGATGTTATTCAGATGAGCGCAAAACTGGGAGTGATTTTTGGGGCTTATACTGATTTATGGGGTGAATCTAATTTCACTGCTTCGGAGGTGATTTATGCAAGACGTTGGGGAAACTTGAATTCTTTCGAATATAAATAACTATCCGATGGGGAGTTGAAGGAGGCAAATCCGGTAACTGTCCTTCACAGACTTTAGTCGATGCGTATAGGATGAAATCGAACGGTAAGCTTTGGAATGAAGAAGGAAGTGGATATAACGAAACTAAACCATACGAAGGAAGAGACCCAAGACTTGAGGCAACAGTAGCATATAATGGGATGATTGGATGGCCTGCTTACAATACTAACGAACTTCAGACATATGAAGGTGGATTGAACGGACTACCATTGGTTGGTGCGACTCCTACAGGGTATTATTTGAAGAAATATTGTGACAAAACAGTAGATTTGAGACCATCGAAAGTAAACCAGAAATTTCATTCGTGGGTAATTTACCGTTTAGGAGAATTCTATCTGAATTATGCAGAATGTGTGTATAATTATTTTGAGACCCGGATCAGAAGAATTCAGAGTTACCATTAAGTGCAGTTGATGCCGTAAACTATATTAGAAATAGAGCGAATATGCCTGAACTATCTACAGGCTTAGGAGAAAGTTTTGTTGACGTTTACAGGGATGAAAGAATGGTAGAACTTGCTTTTGAAGGGCATAGATTCTGGGATGTAAGACGCTGGATGATAGGTGATACACAGAAGACAGTGGATGTTATGAAAATCAGTAAGACTGCAACAGGCTTTACTTATACGCGTGAAACCATTCAGCGTAGCTGGGATGATAAAATGTATTTCTTCCCATTGCCTGATGCTGAAATAAGAAGAAACAGTAATCTTGTTCAGAATGAGGGTTGGACTATTGGAAAGTAAGTAATTTAAAAAGATTTGTGTTATGAAAATATTAAATATGTTTTTTGTGGAATATCCTTTTGTTGTATGACATTTGCACAGAAGGTTCCGGAAGGAGATATAATTAAAAAATTTGGTAGTAAATGGGAGTTTTGAAAATCCTGATAAGACTTGGGTTCCTGGCGAGACTGGTGGTTTAATCCTAATGGAAATATGGCTTTTGACGGAACAAAAGATGATTCGTATTTACAGTATGCCATAACTCCTCCAACACTAAGATTCTCAAATGATCCTAAAAATATGATGATTGCTCAGGATATACAGGTCGAACCAGGAGAAACTTTATTATATTTTCTTACATTGCAAGAATTCATGAGTCTATCAGTATTAGTGGTAAGAATCCTGTTAAGGGAGACAAGCATTTGGATGGATTCATTCAGAATATGTCAGTAAATCCTGTAAAAAATATATTAACAGTAAAAGTGAGTTCACATATAAATAAAGTTTATGAACATGAGTTTACTGTGCCAGAAGGTTGTACTAAAATTAAAGTTTTATTCCAGAAAACAACAAATGGTGTAGCTTTTCTTGACGATGTGAAAATATACAAATTAGGAGGAACTGATACAGAAGAACCTGAAGTTCCTGCAGAAATTGTCCCACGTCCTTCTTTAATGTTGTCAAACCTGACTAAAGAACTTACCATGTCGGAAATACTTCCTGATACAAAAGTTACAATTACTTCCCCCAAAGGTGAAATAACTGAATTCCCAGAAGGAAGTCCTGAAATTAAGTTCAGTTTTGAAGGGGAAACCGACAGGTAACTATACTGTAGAACTTAAAGGAAGTCAGGCTAAAACTTTTATTATTAACACTAGTTCTTTAAACAAGGAGGAATGATATGATAAACTTTATATCTAAATATTCGGTATTTATTTCTTTTTATTATCTTCATTTGTGTCATCATGCACTAAGGAAGAAGTTTTAGAAGTAAAAGAAGTTACAGGGCCTTATAAGACTACCCAGCTATCAATAGAAATGAAAGGTAGAGGATTCTGCAAATCCCAATTTTTAAGCCTGTAAACATGCTGTTCTCAGCATTGATGAAAGCATCAGTTCATTGGGGAGATGGTGTGGTAGAAGATGCAAACGGAGAGCTTCAACATAAATATAAAGAAGATGGTGAGTATATCCTTGAAGTAAAGGGAGAAGAGAAGTGCCCGTCATTCTATATATCAAATGTAAATTATGTAGAGGTGATAAATTGGCCTATTGCCGATGAAACTCCTGTTAATGAAAGTGCTACTACTATTGAAGAATAATTCCGCTAAAATATGAACTCCGACAGATCAATCTGTTGGATTCTGTTGGAGTTTAAGGCTTTTATATAAACCATTTATATGGAATTCAATTATGGTATATTCTTAAAACAGAAAAAAGACAATTATGAATGCTAAATTAGTTTGTGCTGTATCAACAATGATAACTTGTTGGGCTACAAATTGTACTGCTGAAAATTCTTTGAATAAACCAAATATTCTTGTAATTCTTCTCGATGATGCCGGTTACAATGATTTTGGATTTAACGGAAGCAAGGATTTACTGACTCCCAATATCGACCGACTGGCTGCCGATGGTACCGTTTTTACCGATGCTCATGTATCGGCATCTGTAAGCGGCCCCTCTCGTGCTGGTATATTATCTGGTAGATATAACCAGAGATGTGGGTATGAATGCAATCTTGGAGATACATTAGGATTGGGACTGAATGAGGAAACAATTGCTGATGTTTTTTTAAGAAACGGATATAACACATCTTGCTTCGGAAAATGGCATCAGGGAGATGCTCCTGAATACCACCCTAATAGAAGAGGGTTTGAACATTTTTTATGGCTTTATTGCAGGAAGCCGTTCTTATTTTTATCGTCCTAATAGGGATGATAAGCCGGGAGATGTTTATAATCTACAGTATAATGGTAAACAGTTGAGTTTTAATGGATACATGACCGATGTTTTGGCTGATGCAGCTGTGGATTATTTGGATAAACAGAAAGGATCAGGTAAGCCTTTTTATGATGTATCTTGCCTTTAATGCTGTTCATACCCCGATGGAAGCTACAAAAGAGGATATGGCAAGGTTTGAAGGGCATTCCCGTCAGAAACTTGCAGCAATGACTTGGGCAGTGGATAGAGGAATAGGAAAAGTGGTAGATAAACTTAAAAAGGAAGGTATGTATGAAAACACCTTGATCTTTTTCTTGAGTGATAATGGAGGGGCACATAATAATCAGTCTTCGAATTACCCTTTAAAAGGTTTTAAGGGGAATAAATATGAAGGGGGAATAAGAGTACCTTTCTTTATTACGATGGGTGGTAAATATAAAGGGACGTTTGATGGTTTGTCTTCTTCTTTGGATATCTTTTCTACTTCAATAGCTGCTGCAGGGATAGATAAAGAAAGTCTTAAAAAAATCCTATTGATGGTGTAGATTTGATACCATATATAAGTGGTGAAATGAGCGGTAATCCTCACGATATATTATTCTGGAGAAAAGAAAAATCGTCTGCTGTAAGAATGGGTGATTACAAACTTATCAGTGTGGAAGGTTTAGGGCAAAGGTTGTATAATCTTAACGATAATTTGGGTGAGGATAATGATTTGAGAAAAATCAATCCTGAGCTGTGCAAAGAAATGACAGATAAATATAAAGAATGGGAGAAAGGTATAATAACTCCTATGTTATGGGATGAAGGTGTATGGCATGAAGTTACAAGGGAAACACACAGACAACTTATGAATAACGAAAAAGTTACTGTATTTACTCCTGATGACTTGAAGAAATAATACTAGTTTTATACATCTAATTGGTGAAATTGTACATTTTGTATGATATCGGTAATTTTATTTTGCAACATGAACTTATATAACTTTAATATAATGAAATCGATTTATCATACCTTCATTAGCATCTTTAGGCATTGCAGTTAATGCCCAAAATCTTCCCAATGTGATATGTATATTAGCCGATGATATAGGATATCAAGACCTTAGCTGTTATGGTGCCAGGAAAATCTCAACTCCTAATCTTGACAACCTTGCAGCAAATGGAGTACGCTTCACAAATGCGTATTCTCCGGCCTCCACTTCATCTCCTTCAAGATATGCCATGCTGACAGGAGAATATGCATGTGGAAGAAAAATGTGGGTATATTGCCAGCAGATGCTCCTCTGAGCATATCGCAAGACAATATTACATGGCCTAAGATCATGAAAAGACTGGGGTATAATACGGCTATTGTCGGTAAATGGCATCTTGGAGTTGGAGAGAAAGGTACTCCTGTGGATTTCAATAGCAGTATTAAAGCCGGACCTCTTGCTGTAGGGTTTGATTATTGTTATTATTTCCCAGGTACTAATGATAGGGTTCCCTGTGTATTTATTGAGCAGGACAAAGTTGTGGGGCTTGATTCTAATGATCCTATTCAGGTATCATATAAAAGGAAGTCGGAGATTGGCCTACGGGAAAAGAGAATCCTGAGAAACTGGTTTTGAAACATCATTTGGGGCATAATAATACAATAATCAACGGTATTGGAAGAATCGGCTGGATGACGGGAGGAAAGTCCGCATTGTGGAATGATGAAACAATGGCGGAAGATTTATGTAATAAGGCAATAGAATATATAAGGATAATAAAAAGGAGCCTTTCTTTTTGTATTATGCACCTCAGAATGCTCATGAACCCCGAGTCCCTTCAAGGCAGTTCAGAGGAAAATCAAAAGCTGGTATTTATGGTGACGTGATAGAGGAGTTTGATTATTGTGTAGGAAGAGTTATTCAGTGTCTTAAAGATGAAGGACTGTATGATAACACTATTATTATAGTATCAAGTGATAACGCTCCAATGATTAAGGAAGGTTATGATGACGGTGCTTTGGAGAATATTAACGGTCATAATCCTTATGGAAATCTTCGTGGAGAGAAATATTCATTACATGAAGGAGGAACAAAAGTTCCGTTTATTTTTCTCGTGGCCGGGATAGGATAAAAGAGCCTTTTTTACAGGAACAACCTTTCTGTTATATGGATTTGATGGCTACCATACCTTCTTTGATAGGTCATAAACTTGATAAAATAATATGGTTGATACTGAAGATGCTTCAGAGCTTTTTATAAAGGAAAATGCAGGATTGTATCGTCAGTTTATATGTACCCAGAATAACGGTGGTGATTTGTCACTGAGAATGGGAAAATGGAAGTTTATTCCGGGAAAACCTGGTGTACAGGCTGAACTTTATAATTTAGAGGAAGACCCGTCTGAGATACGGAATGTGAATTTTGCATATCCGCAGATTGCATGGAAGTTTAGGCAATATATTAAAACCTTAAATAAGAAATGATTTATGATTCAAAGATTTAAAACATCAATGATGCTTTTGGGAATTGCAGCAAGTGCTTTCGCAAAAGGTGCAGAACAGAAGCCCAATGTGCTGTTCATAATGATAGATGATTACGGATGGGCAGATGTGGGGTATAACGGTAGTAAGTTTTATGAAACTCCTAATATTGATCGTCTTGCATCTGAGGGGATGGTCTTTACTAATGGTTATGCTCCAGCACCCATAAGTTCTCCAACACGAGTGAGTGTACTTACAGGTAAGTATCCTGCAAGAAATGGTATTACAGATTGGATTCCAGGTTATCAGTATGGGCTTAATGAGAAGCAATTGAGCAAATACAAGATGATAGCTCCTGAAATGCCACTGAACATGCCCTTGGAAGAAGTCATAATTCCTGAGGCAATGAAAGAAAACGGATATTCTACATACCACATTGGTAAATGGCACTGTGCGGAAGATTCATTATACTATCCTCAATATCAGGGGTATGATGTGAATATTGGTGGCTGGTTGAAAGGGTCTCCTAATGGAATAAAAAGATCGCAGGGGGGGAAAGGAGCTTATTTCTCTCCATATAGAAATCCTTATCTTCCGGACGGGCCGGATGGCGAATATCTGACAGATCGTTTGGGGGATGAAGCTATAAAGCTGATAGATGCATCTAAATCAAGCCTTTCTTTATGTATTTGGCTTTTTATGCTGTACACACTCCAATAGAGGCAAAGCCAGAATATGTGGAATATTTCAAGAAGAAGGCTCATAAAATGCGTCTTGATGAGATACAGCCTTTTACTAAAGATTTGGATTGGTATAAAAATGCGGATCATAAAGCTTGGCATTGGAAAGAACGTGTTGTTCAGAGCGATGCAGAGTATGCTGCGTTGATATACTCAATGGATGAGAATATAGGCCGTGTGTTGGATGCATTGAAAAAGAAAGGTCTGGATAAGAATACCATAGTATGCCTTCTCTCTGATAATGGTGGTTTGTCAACAGCTGAAGGATCTCCTACTTGTAATTTCCCCGTTGCGTGCAGGTAAGGGATGGCTTTATGAGGGTGGTATTCGTGAACCTTTCCTGATAAAGTATCCCAAAGTAGTAGAGGCGGGAAGTGTATGCCATAATCCAGTAATTGGTGTTGACTTTTATCCTACTATATTGGAGCTGGCTGGTTTGCCTTTGAAGCCGGATCAGCATGTGGATGGAGTAAGTCTTGTTCCGTTCTTGAAAGGTGATAGAACTTTTGATAGAGGTCCTATTTTCTGGCATTATCCTCACTATGGTGGTAAAGGTGACACTCCGGGTGGGGCTATCCGCATGGGAGATTATAAATTAATAGAGTTCTATGAAGACAATCACGTGGAGTTGTATAACTTGAGGCTGATATATCAGAAACGCATGACTTAAGTAAGGAAAAACCTGAAGTAGCAGCAGATTTGCTTAAGCGTCTACATGATTGGCGGAAAGCTTGTGGTGCAAAAATGCCGAAGACTAACCCGAATTATAAGAAGTAATAATTTCATGTATAGGTTGATTCTCAGCTTCCTATTATTGGAATAGCTGTTTTGTGAGTATCGTATGAAGAAAAAGGGATGAGTTTTTCTCATCCCTTTTTCTTCATACGATACTCTTTAGGTGACATGTGCATGTATTTAGTGAATACTTTTGAAAAATAATACGGATCATTAAAGGCCAGTTCAAAAGCTATTTCTTTTGCTTTCTTGTCGGTAAAGTCCAAGAGCTGGCATGCCTTCTGAATTTTCAACTGATTGAAATAGTTGATGGGAGACATACCCGATTTTTTGTGTAAAGAGTGTACTCAGATAAGTAGGTGAGTAGTTCACGCTTTCGGCCATGTCTTCCAGTGTCAGTTGTTTGTCCAGATTAGCCTTCATGTAATTGATGACTTTCTGTATGGTATCTTGTGTTTTGGGCTTGTTGATTTCGCGGAACTGAGGAATGTATCGGAAGGAGCCGAGCAGGTACCATAGGCAGAGCGTGATGTACTCCAAATTTTCGATGCTGTATCCCATTTCAAGGTTTACTAAAATCTCATTGAACAACTGGATGCGGTCGTTGAAACGGGCCGTAGGCGAATCGTCAATGTAGATGGTACGGTTGAACAGCTCGGAAAACAGGTGGCTTTGTTCACCGGTAAAATGAATCCAGTAAATGCTCCACGGATGGCTGGTAGAAGCGGCGTATACATGCGGTGTACCCGCTTCGATAATGAAGAAATCGTTCTTTTTTACCGTGCATCTTCCTTTTCCGATATTGTACCAGCCTTCTCCTTCGTGGCAGTAAATCAGAATGTGCTGCGGGCTTCCTTCTGCACGTTCCCGGTAGTGACCTTCGGCATGAGGATAGTAGCCTACATCTGTGGGATGCAGCAGGCGTGTCATGGGATTTTCTTTGATTCTTAAAAGATTCTCCAGAGGAATGACAATGGCTTTCTCATTGGGAAAGCCGGTCTTTTTTTCTTTTCCATAGCATAATTTTATTTGAGGGCAAAAGTAGGTATTTTATTTGGATTTCTAAACTGATTTTGTAAGAAGATTTCTTTTTTGTTAGGGTGTATGTTGAGGGAAATAGTAAAATATTACATCTTTCCAGAAAAATATTACATTATTAGGGTGGAAAGTTGTGCTTATTTTTACCAAAACAAAAGTTTGTAAACTCAAAATTTGATAATATGAAAGCAGCAGCATTACTCTCATTTTCTTTGCTTTGTTTTTCTTGCAGTCAGCAGACTGACAAGATTGATCTGTCTGGCTCATGGACGTTCTCTACGGATAGCATGGACTGGAGTCGAATGATTGAACTGCCGGGATCAATGGCTTCCAACGGTTTGGGG
>ENA-OPYV01000346-OPYV01000346.1-human-gut-metagenome-genome-assembly--contig:-NODE-346-length-13577-cov-4.967807_pt1 | contig 13577 bp, 14 predicted proteins | sample MGYA00242474_ERZ504485 | MGnify/ENA primary metagenome ERZ504485 (study PRJEB26092, sample SAMD00036263) | human gut metagenome | host: Homo sapiens | study: EMG produced TPA metagenomics assembly of...
CGCCGCCTCGTTGGCTTCGAGCAGGCGTGCGCGTTTCGAACCGGTGTGCGCGGGCACGTTGTCGGCTTTGTCGTAATGCAGTTCGATATGGTATTTGTCGGCGAGCAGCTCCACCGCGTCACGAAAGGTGGAATACGTCAACGTGTACTCCTCGACCGGGGAAGCGCCGCTCCACGAAGTGCTGGCATCGGCCTTGGTGCGCGCGAAATTCAACACGGAATCAGGCATGGCCTTCAACAGTTCGCTGGCGTCATCCGGCAACGCCACAGCGTCAATGGACGGCGTGGTCGGCTCAGAGGCATCCTGCGACGCGCCCTGCGAGGTGGTGGTGCCCTGAGTGGACGCTTCATCGCCCTTGTTCAGAGCCCAGCCGGGCCAGATGAAAGCGGACACCAAGGCGAGCACGACCACCAAAGCGGCGGCAATGACAGCCACGATCAGTTTGCCATGAGAAGAGGAAGTTTGCGTAGTAGACATGGCTGTTATTCTTTCATATCCGTGAGACGCTCGAATCCAGAAACCGTGATCTCGCCATCATCCCGCACCAGCACCCCCTTAATATCTCCGAAAACGATTGTCCCAAAATATCCGTATTGTCAGCGATATGGCAAAGACGTCCTCGCAATTTGTATGTTCCGAATGCGGCTGGAGCGGGCCGAAATGGCTGGGCCGCTGCCCTGAATGCGGCCAGTGGGGCACCATCGAGGAATTCCATGAAGCGCGCCCCTCCGCATCGTCACGCACCGCCGCTCCCGGACGCACATCGCGCACGCTATCGCATGCAGTGCCCGATTCCGCGGCGAAACCGATCACGGAAATCAGTACGGAAAACATTTCCAGAATCGACACTGGGTTCACGGAATTCAACCGCGTACTTGGCGGCGGCATCGTTCCCGGTTCCGTCACGCTTATCGCGGGCGAACCGGGTATCGGCAAATCAACGCTGCTGCTGGAGACCGCAGGCAATGTTGCCCGTCTTTCCGCAGCACAGCCCGAACGCAACACGGTGCTCTATATTTCCGGTGAGGAATCGCAGGCGCAGGTGCGCATGAGGGCCTCGCGCATCGGCGCGGTCGAACCGAATCTGCTTCTGGCCGCCACCACCGACCTGTCGACCGCGCTGGGGCTTATCGAACAATGCAAGCCTGCGCTGGCCATCGTCGATTCCGCGCAAACCATCGTCTCGCAGGAAGTCGATGGCATCTCCGGAGGCTCGACTCAGGTGCGCGAAGTGGCGAGCGCGCTGATCGACACCGCCAAAACGCTTGATATTCCGGTATTGTTGGTCGGTCATGTCACCAAAGACGGGTCGATTGCCGGCCCGCGCACGTTGGAACATTTGGTTGATGTGGTCTGCCAGTTCGAAGGCGACACCGAAACCGCATTGCGTATGCTGCGCGCGGTGAAAACCGTTTCGGCCCTACTGATGAGGTCGGCTGTTTCGATATGAGCGGCGAAGGCATCGAAGAGGTGACGGACCCGTCCGGACTGTTTCTTTCCTCGTCCAATTCCGCAGATCCCTCTCCGGTGGAGGGCACGTGCGTGACCTTCACGTTGGACGGTCATCGCAGTCTTCCCATCGAAGTGCAGTCGCTGGTCACCAAATCCGTACTGCCAACGCCACGACGTGCCGCGAACGGCGTCGACGCCAACCGCATCGCCATGCTGGTGGCGGTGCTATACAGGCATGGCAACGTCAATCTTTTGGCGAACGATCTGTATATTTCCACCATCGCCGGAGGCCAGGCGCGCGAGCCCGGATGCGATCTGGCGATCGTCGGCGCATTGGCGAGCGCCTCGAAATCGAAGGCGATCAGCCGCACCACATGTGCGATTGGCGAAATTTCGTTGACCGGGCAGGTGCGTCCGGTGCCGCGATTGGAATACCGGTTGCGCGAAGCCGCCCGTCTTGGTTTCACTACCGCTGTAGTGCCGACATTACGTAGAGAAATCGCAATTCCCGGATTGTCGATCGTTCAGGTCGACACATTGCAGGATGCGCTTGGCGCCATGTTGCGATAATACACACCCTACATACCGTTTTCGCATGTATGCACGCGAAGCATATACATTATGTTATTTTTAACCTATACTAGTTGGGGCTCTTACGTAGATTTCTTACGTAAGAGCCCCACTATTTTTGAATACTGATACGTTTTTACTGGAAATATCAGCATTCATTAATCACTGTCATTATCGTGATTATTATTGCGATCATCGTTGTGATTAGCATCAGGCAGTAATTCGCTTGGTCTCCTCGACATTGCGCTTCAGCTCGTCGACCAGATCCTGTGCGGAATCGAACTTGATCTGCGGACGCAGGAAGCCAGCGAATTCCACACGCACCTGATGATCGTACAAATCAAGCCAGTCGTCGGTGATGGCGTAGGCTTCGACCACACGATCGTTCATTCCGGTCACCTCGTTGAAGGTCGGCTTGGTGCCGATGGAAATCGCAGCGGGCCAACGATACGGCGAATGATCGGCAAGTCGCGCGTCCACGGAAGAGGAATCGAACTGCTGCGAAACACCTTCGGAAGCGTCCTGCGCATCATCGTCCGCCGTCTTCGCGCCCAAGTCCACAAGCCAACCGGCGTATACGCCGTCGACCGGCAGATAGCCTGCCACATTCTCGCTCAGATTCGCCGTGGGGAAGCCGATGGTGCGTCCACGTTCCTCGCCATGCACCACGCGCCTTCCACGGCATGCGGATGTCCCAGAATCGCGTCGGCGTCTTTGATGCGCCCCTGGCCCAGCAGGTAGCGCACATTCGTGGAGCTCCACACGCGCACGGCCTTCGCCTGGTTTTTCTTGCTCCATGCGCGACGTTCCGCCTTGGACGCGCCTTCCAGCGGATCGGCCGGCTCACCATGGTCGGTGGGCATAACCGGCTTCGCATTGGCTGGCACGCGGGTTTCGCCCGGTCCACGATCGTCGACCACGTCAAGCTGGAACACGCCGGTGGCGAGCGCCAGATTCTCGATGGCCTTCACATCGCCGGCACGGTTCGCACCCATGGCCGCATCGGATCCGAGCACTAGCGCGCGCATGCCCAGCTTGCCCACCATTTGTCCGAGGAAGAATCGGTACGATTTCGCCGCGAACGCCAGCGTGTAACGCACGATGAGCGTGTAATCCACGCCCAGCTTGTTGATGGCGCGCAGACGCTCCTGCATGCTGGTGAGCGCCTGCGCGTCGATCATGCCTGCCGGCGGCTCCTGGCCACCGTTTTGCGCCGCGTAGCCGTGCACGAGCGCTGGGCGTGGATCGAACAGCACCACCACGGAGAAGGACTGTTCCTTCTTGGCGAGTTCCACCACGCGGCGAATCACCGCCTGATGGCCCTGATGCATGCCATCGAACGAACCGATGGTCACCACGGATTTCTTATCGTTGCTCAGCGTAGGCCAATCCACCATGCCGCTGGCATCAGGCGTGAGCGTGATTGTCTTCATCATGTCCTTCTTGTGTATGAATTCGTATCTGTAGTCTGATTGGATGGTTCAGTTGAATACCGCGACCGGTTTAGCCTCACCGCGTTTCGCACGTTCGAGGATGGCGACCAAATCGTTGGTTTCCTCAACGTACGCCGCCGTGGTCGTACGTATGTCATGCGCGATTCTGCGTCCGAAACGCAAGTCGGCCGCTTCCTGATCGCTCACGGCCAGCATATTCATGGAAGCCGCAGCGCTGGCCACGGGATCGAGCGCATGATCGAGCGCATGATCTGCATCGTCAAGCACTGCACGATTGCGCGTCACTTCCATGCCTTCACGATTGGTGAATGTTTTGGATTCAGCGTGGGCGCTCATGACGTTGGGCATATTCACTGAGAATCTGCCGACACGTGTGCGTCGCAGCATCGTCAGATGGCCTCCCAACCCGAGTTCCTCGCCCAGATCGCGTGCGAGCGCGCGAATGTAGGTACCTGCGGAACAGGTCACGGTCACGTCGAGTTCCATAACGGGCTGCATGTCTTCATGCGGTGCAGTGTCGGCAATCCATCCATCTCCTGCCCTCTCGGCCACGACTGCGCCAGCAAGTTCCGTGCCGGCACGATCGCTATGCGTGTAGCCGTAACGCGCCTGCCGCACGTTGAACTCTTCGATGGTCACAGGACGTGCCTTAAGCTCCACATCCTTGCCTTCGCGCGCCAGATCATAGGCACGCTGGCCATTGACCTTAATGGCGGAGTAGACGTTCGGTACCTGTTCGATGCGCCCGGTGAACCGTTCTGTGATCAGCTGTTCCACGGCTTGACGCGAAGGAAAGCTCGCTGCCCGCTCCCCCGCCGGCAACAGCTCGCCTTCGGCATCGTCCGTAGTGGTGCGCTGTCCAAGGCGAATGGTGGCCTCGTACGTTTTGTTATGGTCGACAATGTAGTTGAGCAGTCGCGTGGCATTGCCGAAACCCACCACCAGCACGCCGGTGGCCATCGGGTCGAGCGTGCCAGCATGGCCGACACGCTTCATATGCAGGGCGCCGCGCACGGCCGCGACCACGTCATGGCTGGTGACCCCCTGCGGCTTGTCGATGACCAGCAGGCCGGAATGTTCAGGCTTCTTCGTCATCATCCCAATCTTCGACTTCGACGTCATCATCGTCGAAATCATCGTCGTCATCCTCTTCCGGATGCTTGTACGGATCGGCTTCGCCCGCATACTGGGCGGTTTCACGAGCTTGGCGAGTTCTTCGTCACGCTTGCGCGCGATGGCGAGAATGTCTTCGATCTCATGCGCCTCGCCCGGCACCTCGTCGAATACGAATTCGAGCTGCGGGGTCAAACGCAGACCGGCCTTGGTGCCCACGAGGGAACGCAGACGACCCTTGGCTTGGTTCAGTGCCTGCTGTGCACGGCGGCGTTCGCCCTGCTCATGGCCTTCACGGCCAAGCTGGGTCCAATAGACTTTGGCGATCTGCAGATCGTTGGTCACACGCACTTCGGTGATGGTCACGTTTGTGAGACGCTTATCGTGCAATTGCGCCTCCATGGAGGATGCGATCACACGTTGGATCAACGCCGCGATGCGTGCGGCGCGAGGATTGGTTCCTGCCATTGTTGTCCTTTAATCAGGTAAGTTCTGTTGTATTACGGACGCCCGCAGCCGTATGTCAGCTGTGGGCGTTCCTTTCTTGTTATCGATTGCTGGTTCGAATCAATCGACTACTTGCGTTCGATTTCCTGCATTTCGAAGGTCTCGATGATATCGCCAAGCTCGATGTCGTTGAACGAACCGAGGTTGATACCCGCTTCGTAGCCTTCCTTGACGGAGTTGACATCGTCCTTGAAGCGACGCAGCGAGGAGATTTCGAGATCATTGACGGTGGCGATGCCGTTGCGCAGAATACGGCACTTCGTACCGCGCTTGACTTCGCCGTCCTGCACCATAACACCTGCGATATTGCCGAACTTGGAAGAACGGAAGATCTCGCGGATCTCGGAGTGGGACGTGACGACCTCTTCGAATTCCGGCTTGAGCATGCCCTTGAGGGATGCTTCGATGTCTTCGATGGCCTTGTAGATGATCGAGTAGTACTTGATTTCCACGCCTTCGCGTTCGGCCATATCCGCCACCTGACGGTTCGGACGAACGTTGAAGCCGATGATGACGGCCTTGTCGACGGTAGCCAAGTTGACATCGTTCTGGGTGATGGCACCGACACCGCGGTGGATCACCTGGATGCCGACCTCGTCAGACACCTCGATCTTCATCAAGGAATCTTCCAGCGCCTCGACGGAACCGGAGGAATCGCCCTTGATGACGATGTTGAGCATGTCGACTCAGCCTTGGCGAACTGCTCCTTGAGGCTTTCGAGCGACACGACCTTACGACGCTTGGCCAGCTGGGCCGCACGCTCGGTGGCCTGACGCTTTTCGGCGATCTGGCGTGCGGTACGGTCATCGGAGGCCACCAGGAACAGATCGCCTGCTGTCGGCACGGAGGTCAAACCAAGCACCTGCACCGGAGTGGACGGCGTGGCTTCCTTCATATGGGTGCCGTTTTCGTCGAGCATGGCGCGGACACGGCCATACGACGTTCCCGCGACGATGGAATCGCCGATGTGCAGAGTACCGGACTGAACGAGCACGGTTGCCACGGCACCGCGACCCTTGTCGAGTCGGGCTTCCACGGTGGCACCGCGAGCGTCCATATCCGGGTTGGCACGCAGATCAAGTTCGGCGTCCGCGGTCAGCAGCACGGCTTCCAGCAGCTTGTCGACATTGGTGCCCTGCTTGGCGGAAATGTCGACGAACATGGTGTTGCCACCGTACTCTTCCGGAACGAGGCCGTACTCGGTGAGCTGGCCACGGACCTTGTCTGGGTTCGCGCCCGGCTTATCAATCTTGTTGACGGCCACCACGATCGGCACGTTGGCCGCCTGAGCGTGGTTGATGGCTTCCACGGTCTGCGGCATCACGCCGTCATCGGCCGCGACCACAAGGATCGCAACGTCGGTGAGTTCGGCGCCACGGGCACGCATGGCGGTGAAGGCTTCGTGGCCTGGGGTATCGAGGAACGTGATCTTACGCGGTTCGCCTTCGAGATCGACGGTCACCTGGTATGCACCGATACGCTGGGTAATGCCGCCGGCCTCACGTGCGATGACGTTGGTACGACGGATGGTGTCAAGCAGTCGGGTCTTACCATGATCGACATGGCCCATCACGGTGACGACCGGCGGACGCGGCTTCAGATCTTCATCTTCCTGAAGTTCTTCTTCGTCCAGATCGATGTCGAACTGCTGCAGCAGTTCCTTGTCTTCCTCTTCGGCGGACACGATCTTGATGTCCCAGCCGATTTCCTCACCGAGGATCTGGAAGGTGGATTCGTCCAAGGACTGGGTTGCCGTGGCCATCTCACCAAGGTGGAACAGTACGGTGACCAGTGCCGCCGGATTGACGTTGATCTTCTCGGCCAGATCGGCAAGGGATGCGCCCTGACGCAGACGAACGGTCTGACCGTTGCCGGTAGGAATACGCACGCCGCCGATGACCGGGGCCTTCATCTCCTGGAATTCCTGACGCTTTGCCAGACGGTTCTTACGAGCCTTCGAGGACTTGCCGCCCTGACGACCGAACGCGCCTGCGGCACCGCCACGACCGCGACCGCCGCCGCGTGCCGGACCGTTGCTCGGAGCGCTGTTGCCGCCCTGGAAGCCGCCACCATTGGTATTGGCGCCGCCACCGAAACGGTTGCCACCACCTGCCGGACGCTGACCGCCGCCCTGACCCGGGCGATGCTGGCCCCACTGACCCGGCTTCGCACCGGTGCCTTGGCCCGGACGACCACGGAAACCTCCACGCTGGCCGCCGCCCTGACCCGGGCGTCCGCCGCGACGACCTTCGCCGTTGTTATTGTTGTTGGCGTTCGGACGGTTCATCGGATGCGGACGCGGAATGTCACCCGGAGTCGGGGTATGCATGCCCTGCTTGCGGCTGAACGGATTGTTACCCGGACGTGGGCCCGGAGTGTGCGGCTTCGCACCATTGGCGGCATTGTTGCCATTGCCGCCCTGCGGAGCATTGGTATTGTTATTGTTGCGCTGTGCGCGAGGTCCCGGAACCGGAGCCGGCTTGCCGCCCTGACGGCGTTCGCCCTGCGGACGCGGAGCGTTGCCGTTGGCACGATTGCCATGCTGGCGGGAATCACCCGGACGAGGCATGCGCTGGCCGGGCTTCGGGGCTTCGGACTTGGATGCTGCAGGACGTGCCGGCTTTGGAGCGGCAGGCTTTGCCGCGGATGCCGCGGGAGCAGCCGGAGTGGCACGAGGCGCAGGAGTAGGCGAAGCTGCCGGGGCAGCCGGCTTCTTGGCCGGGACCGCAGGCTTCTTGGATTCGGATGCGTTGCCCTGCGCGTTGGAAGCGAAAGCATTCCTCAGCTACGGGCAACCGGAGGTTCAACGGTAGACGATGCGGACTTCACAAATTCGCCCATCGCCTCAAGTTTGTTCAAAACAGTCTTGCTGTCAACGCCAAGTTCCTTGGCAAGTTCATATACGCGTGCTTTCGGCACTCAATTTCTCCTATCTTGGGCCGCGCGCATACGAGCGCGACCGCTACTGATTCACGGCGAGCTTGTTCTTTCTCATCGTGCAACCATGTTCGTGATACCTCGTCTTTTCCCTGGGCATGACGGCACGTACCCCCACGCTTTGGATTATCGAGTCCAGCATACTCAAGCCCGTGGATTGAACGCCCACGGGCTTACCGCTGCTGAAAGTGTTGGTTATTCGGCGGTTTCCCCGCTGGTCGAAGCCTGCGCTTCGGCCATCTTCTTGGCGTGTGCCTCGGCGGATTCGATGCCGATCTTCCATCCGGTCAGCTTGGCGGCCAAACGTGCGTTCTGGCCTTCCTTGCCGATGGCCAGCGACAGCTGATCATCATGAATGAAGGCGATTGCGGTCTGGTTCTTCTCGCTGATTACCTGCACACCGGTGGCGACCGCCGGAGACAGTGCCGCCGCGACGAACTTCGCCGGATCGGCAGACCAGTCGACGATATCGATCTTCTCCGGCCCAAGGTTCTCCATCACCGCACGCACGCGAGCACCGCCGGGGCCGATCAGAGCGCCCTTCGGATTGACGCCCTCGGTGTTGGCGCGCACCGCGATCTGGTACGGGCACCGGCCTCACGCGCGATGGCCATGATCGAGACGGCACCGGAAACCAGTTCCGGAACCTCACGTTCGAACAGACGGCGAACCAGCTCGGGATGGGAGCGGGACACCACGATTTCCGGGCCTTTGAGGCCACGTGCGACATTCACCACATACACGCGGATGCGCTCACCATGGCGGTAACGCTCTCCCGGCACCTGTTCACGACGCGGCAGCAACGCTTCGACGTCGCCAACGGCCACGTGCACATTGGAGGTGTCCTTCACATCCTGCTGCACAATGCCGGTGATCAGCTTGCCCTTCTGCCCGGAGAACGCGCCGAACACCTTGTCGTCCTCGGCCTTGCGGAACAGCTGGCTGATGACCTGACGCGCGGTGGCGGCGGCCAGACGGCCGAAGTCGCGCGGGGTGTCATCATATTCCTCGCCCAGAGTCGGCGCAGGGTGCGGATTATCCTCGGTCGGCTCGACGGGGATCTCATCCTGAGCCCAAACGGTAAAGCTTCCGGCACGCGGATCAAGCTCCACACGAGCATGCTTCGCCGCGTGCGGCGTTTTCAGATATGCCAGTCGCAATGCTTCCGAGAGTGCGGCATCCAGCGTCTCGGGATCGATTCCCTGCCCAGCTGCGAGCTGGTGCATTCCTGCCAGGTCCAGTTCCATACTTCCAAGACCTCCTATATGAAGTTATTCCGAGCGCTCGGCCCAATGGTCACAGTCGACTATTAGTCTAATGTTTCATGCAGACACGCTCCCCGTTTTTCCCCTTGGCCTTGTCGACTGTCAGACGCGCCTGCGTCTTGGTGTGCGCGAGCGCCCTTGTGGCATCACTGGCTGCGTGTTCCGCTCCTCGAATCGCAGGTCGCGCCGAAGCCGAACAGCAGCCAAGTCCTTGCGAAAGGGCGTATGCAGACGCGACTGCCAACGCCGACATCATGGCAGACAGGTCACGCCATATCGTCATGCGCTATCTTGCCGCGCAGGAGGCGGTTTCAGATTGGGCCAACACCGCGGCATATTGCCCGGCGCGATTCGCCGATGGCACGTTGCGCAGCGCGCAGGCCCGTCACGCCGTCAGATTGATGGCCTCACGGCTTGCGATTGACATCGCACAGCCCACGCTGTCACGATGCGATGGCATTGACTCGCTTGATGTCGATACGGATTCGCTTGCAGCCATGGCTGCTGCGGAAGATCAGGTGGGGTTCGCGATGGAGGTGTTCGCCGCGCGTTCCTTCGGTCATGCGACGCTTGACATCAGCGATCGTCATAAAACCACTTCGCAACGCCTGATTTCTCTTTCCGGAGCCGAAGACAATCGTGCGAAAACCTATGATGTCACGCAGCTGCTCGCCAATCCTAATACCATCGTGGATTCCGCAACGGGCTTGTACGCGCCAACCGATGCCGTCCTGGAAATGAATTGCGCGCGCAGCGAAATCGCAGCCGTTGCGGCAAGCTCGACTTCGTCGAACGCCTCGACGAAGTCCCAAACAACCTCGGACGACCATTCGGATGACTCCCGGGAACAGTCACTGGGCATGCTCGCCAGCATGATCGCCGACCGCGTGGATCTGGCACTCGACTGGGGTTATCCGGCATTCGACGAAGCGCTATTCGCATAGCGCAGACTTGCGTACGCTGTCCGCGCAACCGTCTTCACACAATGCGACGCAGTGTTCCCGCGAATAAGACACGCCGAGCAATCGCAGACATCGCAAAAATCCCTCAATCGGATTTGACAATCGCTAAAGCTGTGGCAAAATGATGAAGTTGCTTGTTTTCAAGTAGCACAATGGATAAGTGTCCGAGCGGTCTAAGGAGCACGCCTCGAAAGCGTGTGAGGGCGAACCCCTCCGCGAGTTCGAATCTCGCCTTATCCGCAAGTAGAAAAACCGGAGCAACGGCGCTTCGGTTTTTTATTGCTTACAGCCCTGTGGCACGTAGGAGCACATAGGAGCCAAGGTTATTGCTTTAGACGATCTGCAACTTTTATGCCTTCATTCATCGTCTCACACTCCTTCTACCCCTGAACCGGCTTAAGGCCACTCAAGCCTTGGTAGAAGAAAACGTACTGACGTTCGATTACCTTAAGATGCTACGAATTGTTACGATTGCGTCTCGGTTATGGACTCGTGAGAACGTCGTAACGTCGTCGTGACATTTCACATGATTCTCGTGTTCTTTTCGGCTATATCCCGTTTTTCCGTTTTCTTCTGCGATTGCGTGATGTGGTTTTGTGATGCGATATTTGGTGCGATTGTATAGCGCAATCTTCTGTGTATCCGTACAGTATGTGCTCTTACAAAGTACGTTTCGCACGAATCGCTTCGGCACGAATCGCCAACTGGCCGTCTTCCGGATATTCGATATGTTCCAGCGTCAATCCTTGCGGAGCGATCGGACCGGTGCTGCCTTCACGCAACGGCGTCGTCATTTTTTCGGCGAACCAATCCACGGAACGTTTGCCGATACCAACCTGTACGCAACCATTAACCAACGATCGCACCATATTGCGTGCGAAAGCGTCCGCAACGATGGTGAAGCACAGCAGTCCGGATTCGACCGCAGGCGTGCGATATCGCTCCCCCATCGTATTTCCGTCGTCGATCAGCGGATGCTGCGGTATACGACGCCAATACGCGGTTTTCACCTCGCGTATGGTGGTGCCTCCAGGATTCGGGGTTGCGAACGAGCCGAAATCATGCAGGCCGATAGTCATTTCAGCTGCCTTGTTCATAGCTTCGATGTTGAGATCATCGTCGATATGCAGCACGCAATTGCGGATACGTGGATCGATTTCGCTTGATCGGTCGGCAATGCGATATACGTAAGTGCGTTCCAGTGCGGAGAAACGTGCGTCGAATCCTTCGGGAGCTTCCTCGATGGAACGAATGGCGATGTCGTTCGGCAGCATGCGTTGCAGCCGTCGCTTCAACGCCATCACCGGTTCGACCTGCATATGCCCGACGCAACGTGCAAGCGTCTCCTCATTGATGTCGAGATGGCAAACTTGGTGCGACGCATGCACGCCGGTATCGGTACGACCCGCGACGGTCAGGCGCAGCGGCTCGTCATCATCGCCTTCCGGTACACGAAGAACGGTATGCAGCACTCGTTCGATTTCTCCCTGCACGGTACGCATGTCAGGCTGTTTCGCCCATCCGTAGAAATCGGTGCCGTCATATGCCAAGTCGATACGTAATCTCACGGCAATGAGCATAACAAAAGGCGCATAACAACATATGACAACGCATAACAAAAAGGCTGGGAACCTTTCGATTCCCAGCCTTTTCATCAGCTAGTCAAGCCTGCTTGATGCCAATCACTCGGCGTTCTCTGCGGTGGCTTCCTGAGCCTCAACCGGTGCCTCTTCGACAACCGGAGCTTCTTCAGCGGCAACCTTGGTTGCGGCTTCGGCTTCCTTGACCACGGCCTGCTTCGGGCTCACCGGCTCGGTGACGAGCTCGATGATGGCTGCCGGAGCGGCATCGCCACGACGCGGAGCAATCTTGACGATGCGGGTGTAGCCACCCTCACGCTGCTCCATCTGCTCGGCAATCTCGGTGAACAGCTTGTGCACGACGGACTTGTTGCGGATGACACGCATCACGCGACGACGGCTGTGCAGATCACCACGCTTGGCGAGCGTGATCAGACGCTCAGCCAGCGGACGAAGGCGCTTGGCCTTCGGCAGGGTGGTGGTGATGCGGCCACGCTGGAACAGGCTGGTAGCCATGTTCGCGAGCATAAGACGCTCATGAGCCGGGCTGGAGGCCAGACGCGGACCCTTCTTTGGTGTAGGCATTGTTTCTCCTTGAAAGCCCCGTCGGACTCAGGTGGGCAGTTGCCCGAACATCCGAATCCGACGAAGCGGTTAGGTCAAAAGCGGCGAATCACTCGTCTTCCGGCGAGAAGAAAGTGCCGCCTTCGAGGTTGTTGGTATCGAAGTTGCCCAGCGGGGAAGCCTTGAGGGCCAGACCCAAGGACTGGAGCTTTTCCTTGACTTCGTCAATGGACTTCATACCGAAATTGCGGATGTCGAGCAGATCCTGCTCGGTGTGGGCGACCAGCTCGCCGATCGTGTGGATGCCCTCGCGCTTCAGGCAGTTGTAGCTGCGCTGGGTGAGGTTGAGATCCTCGATCGGAACGGCCATCTCCGGGTTGGTTTCCTCTGCCACCGGGGCAGGTCCAACCTCGACGCCCTCAGCCTGGGTGTTGAGCTCGCGGCACAGGCCGAAGAGTTCCACCAAGGTGGAGCCCGCGGATGCGACAGCATCACGCGGGGAGATTGCCGGCTTGGTCTCCACGTCCAGGATGAGCTTGTCGAAGTCAGTGCGCTGTTCAACGCGAGTGGCTTCCACGCGATAGCTCACCTTGAGCACCGGGGAGTAAATCGAGTCGACCGGGATACGGCCGATCTCGGCGTTATCCTGCTTGTTCATCTGGGCTGGCACATAACCGCGGCCACGCTCGACGGTGAACTCGATCTCGAGTTCGCCATCTTCAGCGAGAGTTGCGATATGCATATCCGGGTTGGCGATAGTGACGCCGGCCGGCGGAGTGATATCACCCGCGGTGGCCTCGCCCTTGCCGCTCTTGCGCAGATACATGACAACCGGCTCATCGTATTCGCTGGTGAGCACGATGCCCTTGATGTTCAACAGGATCTCAGTAACGTCCTCTTCAACACCCGGCAGAGTGGTGAACTCATGCGGGACGCCGGAGATACGCACCGAAGTCACAGCCGCTCCAGGGATGGAGCTCAGGAGGGTACGGCGCAGCGAGTTGCCAAGCGTGTAGCCGAAACCAGGCTCGAGAGGCTCGATGGTAAAGCGGGAACGCTGAGGGTTGAGAGATTCCTCGGTAAGTGTCGGACGCTGTGCGATAAGCACTGTGGTTATCCTTTCAGCTTCAGGCCGGTGGTGCACTCACCGGCCATAAGCGGCGTTGGATTGAT
>ENA-OPYV01000347-OPYV01000347.1-human-gut-metagenome-genome-assembly--contig:-NODE-347-length-13503-cov-8.965535_pt1 | contig 13503 bp, 13 predicted proteins | sample MGYA00242474_ERZ504485 | MGnify/ENA primary metagenome ERZ504485 (study PRJEB26092, sample SAMD00036263) | human gut metagenome | host: Homo sapiens | study: EMG produced TPA metagenomics assembly of...
AATACGCTCTTGAGTTCTCAAACCACCACCACTCACCCACCTCGCGGACCGGAACCATCCGGACCACTCGCTGAGCGGCAGCAAGAGATAAACTTACAGCACGATCGCGATCCGCGCAACCCGGGCCACATGAACAACGCGTGAACCGTTGGAAATCCAACGTTCCATCGGCGTGTCGAAACTTGACAAATCAGAGCCTCTTGTTCTCCCAATCGCCCATTTCGACGCCACGCAGCCACGCAACACACGTGATCACTGGCAGTTGAACTGGTACAACGCCCAGCCCTTCGCATATGAAGCCATATTCGAATAATCTTGAACCTTGCGCATCGTGCCATCTTTGGCGTACTGGTCGATCAGCTTCTGATCGTGGAACGTATCGTACTGCTGCTTGAACGTGAACATCTGCAGGCTCGGCGCCTGGCCGCCCATGCTCAGGAAGTATGCATCGCCATCCGCGCTCAGCGGGCAGACGGTATTCGTCAGCGCCTTGCCGTCGCCCGACGCGAACGCATTCTCCGTCTGTCCGAAAATCGCACCATTCTTCTCGGCCTTCGCGTTGTAAATCGGGAACAGCATATCCGCGCCGTACATCGCCGTCGCATACATGGAACCGTTCAGCGGATCGGAAACCACCACCGAATCGGTACCAGTCTCCTTCACCACCTTCTTGAGAATCTTCTCCTTCGTGGCAGTGAGCTGCTCGTCCGGCCGCGCATCGTCAATCGTCATATTCGCATAGACGGCATCCGACAGGGCGGAACGAACAGTATTGCCGAATTGGCAGGAAATGGCGAGCGCCGCAAGCAGAACAATCGCAATGATTTTCGTGACGTTCGGCAGACGGCCGGCACGCAACAATACGACGGCGGCAAAGACGATCAGCGGCAGCACGCCGAACGGAATCATGGTAAGCGGTCGGGTTTCGGCGCGATACCAGGCGGCGGCCACGATGTTGGGGAACCAGCCAGTCAGCGCGGTCGAGCAGACGTAGACGAGACCGACCAGGAAGAAGGCCAGCAGAATGGCGATCGCGTCGCGGCGGAGTTGCGAGGCATCGGAACGTGGAGTGCGGTAGCTGGCGGAAGTCTTGCGATTCCTACGATCGGCAGGCATAGCCGCAAAATCGGCAACCTGTTCATGCGGTTGCGCTGCCGTGCTATCGGATGCACGGTCAATCGCAGAAGCGCCGGGCACAGTAGCGGAATCGGCGCGATTGGCGGCGAACCATTGCGGGCGGATGATGGCTGCGCCGGTGACGGCAAACGCGATCAGCACGATTGCGGCCATGAACCAGCCTTGCACGCCGCCGATATTGTCGGTGACGTAGATTTTAAGCGCTTCGGGCACCGTGCGGTTCGGAACGAAGGTGTGGAACCAGCTGGCGGGATTGAAGTAGCGGTCCGATTTGTAGCTGGACATCATGTACACAAGGAACACGGCGCGCCGAGAACCACTACGCCAGCAAGGCCTGCGATGGCTTTCCATGGCAGTCGCGTCAGCACGAAGGGGGCCATGAGCAGGAGCCAGGTGAATACGATGCGCGGATGGGCGAACATGCAGACGCCGGCAGTGACGAAGAACCATATGATCCATTTGACGAGGTGTTCGCGGGTGGCGAGCGCGTCGAGCAGGCGAAGTGTGGCGTACAGCCAGAACGGCAGAAGCGTGGCGGCCAGGCCGAAGGCGATCAGCGGACCGGAAGCCAGCATTTGGAATGGGTGCGAGGCGGAAGCGACGGCGAGCGGGGGGATGATGAGCGCGAGTATCGCGGGGAATAGCGGAACTACGACAGACGCGACATTGCGGGCCGAGGACTTTCGTGCGTTCGCAAATCGGGGGGGAGCATACGGATTGTGCCGAATGCGACAGGCGACGCGTGAAATAGGAAGCGTACAGCTGAATCGCAATCGGCCAAACCAAGCCGGATGTGGCCAGCCAGACCGTGTTGAACGCGGCGTAAATCGACAGATTGACGCCGAACAAGCTGGCGAGCTTAATCATGCCGGCTGCAAGCAGATGGAACAACGGCGGATAGTATTCGCCGTTCGGCCACAGGTGGGTGGCCGCGCCGACGCCTTCGCCGAGGATCTTGCGGATGAAGTAATAGTGCGCGGGCGCGTCGATTTCGTGCAATGGGTTCGTCCAAGCGGCGGAACCGTGCGGAAACCAGGCCCATACGACCGCGGCGGCGAGCGCGACGCCGATGGCGGAACAGACCGGCAGTGCGATGCGGGATAAGCGGGGAACGGCGGAATCGCAAGGCAAAGGCAAAGTATCGTTCGTTGTCTTGCTTGATATCTTGTCCGTCGTTTTAGCCGTCGTTTCGTCTGTCGTCTTGCTTGCGGCGACTGCGCTGTCGGCTTCATCGACTGCGTCGTCGGCCGCTGTGGGAATCGTATTGTCTGTGCTGTGCTGCTTCATCGCCATCCATCGTAGCCGAAGCCGCGAAAGCAAGCCACAAATCGCAATCGCACCTGCATTTTGTAATTCAAAACTGGACCGTGCGGCAACAAAAGCTGGAAAGGCATCTAAAAACGGATGGAACATGCGCGGGATGGGCGCAAGACGGACGCGGAACGCGGGAAGAATAGGCGGACGTAGAGCGGAGACGAGCGCGAGCAGGAACAAAATCGCCGCTTATCCAACCTTCGATTTTCAGGAAGTATTCAGACTTCACACAGAGGTATAACAGTGTTGCGCAAGAAAACAATCACGTTGGATGGGCAGGATGATTGCACGGGGCGCATTGCGCTGTGAGCGTACTCGCTGTCGTTGCTTGACTGTGTGCGTCCCGGCCAACGCTGGCGTCGGCATGCGTCGACGCGTAACTACAGAGAACTGGAGAAGTACCGCATGTTCGTTCTCAAGAACGCATGGGCTGCGCTCGGTCGCGTCAAATGGCGTACCGCGCTGACGGCTTTGCTTGCACTGCTGGTGTCGTTCTCAGCCGCCGTGGATCTGGCGGTGCTGAGAGCCGACGACAAGGCGAATAACGAAACATACCAATCGCAGAAAGCTTCGGCGGTAATTCGGCCAAGCGCGAAAGTCACTGCGAAACGCGACGGCGCGGACTCCAATTACACCGCCAATTACATGACGTGGGACATGTACACCAAGTACGCGGAAGCGGTGCAGAAGAACAACTTGACGTTCGAATACACGCTCGCCACGTCGGTGCCGGTGCGCGCCAGCAAGTCGCTGCAGGCGATCGCGGCGAAAAGCGACACGAGCGAGGACAATACCGGCGCAACCTGACGTTGCAAGCCTTCTACACGAACGATGCGGCGAAAATCAACGACTACGGCACGTTCAAAGTGGTCAAGGGCAAGCAGCTGAACTACAAGACGGCCAACGACGGCGTGCTGGTCTCTCAGGCAGTGGCCAAGAAGAACAATCTCAAAGTGGGCGACAAGGTGACCGTCGGCAATCCGACGAAGGCTTCCGAAACCTACAAATTCACCGTGCGCGGCATCTACGAGTACACCGGCGAGGCGCCGGCCGGATACGGTTCCGACGCGAAATACGCGAAAGACAACCGCGAGAACGTGGTGTACACGTCGTACATCAACTTCGCGCAAAGCGGTCTGGATGTGGCCGGCACCAAGGGCTGGGCCATCCCGAACCTCAACATCATCTTCACGCTGACCGATCCGGCCACATACAACAAGTTCGTGCGACTGGTGACAAAGGCCAAGCTGGACACGTCGAAGTTCACAATCTCATCGCCGTCGCTTGATGCGTACAAGAAGCGCATCGCACCGCTGGACGCCGCCGCCAAGGCCGCGCGCACGGCGTTGTTGGCGACCCTGATCGTCGGCGGGCTCGCGCTGCTGGCATTGGTGCTGTGGGCCGCGATCGGTGGACGCCGTGACGAAATCGGCATGGCGATGGTTTCCGGCGTCACCAAGGGACGTTTGGGATGGCAATTCATGCTGGAAACGTTCATGATGACCGTTCCAGGCTGGGCAATCGGATTGATTGCCGGCGCGCTGCTGGCCAAGCCGCTTGGCACCGCATGGGCCGGTGGACAGGCTGTGGCCATCACATCCGCATCCGTGTGGAACATGATCTGGTACGGACTGGGCGCCTGCCTGGTTCTGGGCATCATCGCGTTCATGCGCGTGGGATTCTTCGATTTGGGTCAGCTGTTCGCAGGCCGTTCTGACGATTCGAACGAATCTGCCGAAGCGAAGAACGCAGACGAGCCGGAGGAAACAGTCGAGTCGACGGAACGTACGGAGGTGAACGCATGAGCGAGAAAGACGTGAAAGACAACGAAACCGAAGCATTGAACAACGCTGCCGCTGAAAACGCGGAAAACGCGGACATCGAGGCGGGCGAAACCGATATGGCCACGTCGATCGAATCGGTCGATTTCGCGGTGGTGTATGACGATGGAGGCGATTCCATCGCAACCGAATCGGCAGAAAACGCGGAAAATACGGAAGGCATCGCCACGGAAGACAGCGTTGCCAGCGACAACGCGAATCGCGTGAACGAAACGCTCGCATTGGGCGCGACCGACGACGAACAGTCGCTCGACCAGCACGAAACCGTACAGGCGGACTCCGCAACCAGCGTGTCATCGCAGATCGACCGCGAAATCAAACATCATCGCAAGAAGGACGCATTCTTCTTCAAGGCGAACCCGACATTCGCGCTCGACCATGTGACGGTGCACAACCGCAAAACCGGACGTGACGTGCTCGACGACGTTTCCCTGGCGTTCCATGCCGGCGCGACCCACGCGGTGCTGGTGGATGCCGAAGATGTCGAACAGCATCAGGCGCTGGTGGCCACCATGGTCGGCATGATGCGGACGACCAGCGGCAACGTGATGCACAAAAGCACGAACCTCGCCGACGCGACACCGGTCGACGTGCTTGGACACCGCATCGGTTTCATTCCGCAGCGGTTCGCCGTGCGCGGCGACCTTGACGCGGAAGGCAACGTGCTGTACGCCATGGACGCGTCGAACCGCAATTTCCTGCAGCCCAAGCCGGTGATTGCGCGCGAGCTGCTCAAGCGCGTGGGATTCGAGGAAGTGACTTCCGGTCTGCCGGTGGGCAAGATGAGTGCGTTGGACCAGCGTCGTGTGGCAATCGCGCGTGCGCTGAGCTGCGAGGCGGAGGTGATTATTGCCGACGAGCCGACCGCTGGATTGAACCGTGACGACGCCGCCGTGGTGCTGGGGCTGCTGAAGAAGGCCAAGCGCGATGAGGATCGTAAGCGTGCGATTATTGTGGTGACCGATAATCCGGAGGTCGCCGATCAGATGGAACATTGCGCGGAGCTTGAGTAGCGAGCGGCGTCTGCGAAGCGAAAGCCTTGCGGACTGGTGTTGCATGCCAGTCCGCAAGGCTTTTTTCGTGCTGATTCTGGTTCGTGCCGATTCGCGCTGGTTTGCGGTGACACACCGCTAAAAACATGTCATGCGCTACGTGTGGCAGATTCTTTCATCTTTGGAATCTCAAACCGCTATGTGTGGCAGATCGTTTGACGCCTCGTGAGTTAGAGGGTCTGTTTTATACCCCTTAATGTATGGCGGGAAAAGAGAAGTGCCACAGATAGCGGTTTTCAGTGCGCAAAACTCGGGCGGCGGCCAGGCTTCGAGGAATTTTCGGGTGAATCTCGCTTATGAATGGCGGATTTTTCCGCTCGACGCGTGCTATCTCGCTTATAGATGGCGGATGGTTTTGCCGCATGAGACTTAGAGGGGATTGAACTTACCCCCTAACACCTAGTCTTCCTGAGACACCCGCCATTCATAAGCGAGATAGCATCCGGCAGACACCGAAATCCGCCATTCATAAGCGAGATAAGTAGGTTCGCTACTCGGCGATGCGCATGTGGTACTGCTCGGCGAGCGGTTTGACGTCGAGGACGCCGTAACGTTCCAGAAGGCGCAGCCATTCGCGCTTGTTGCTTTCGCCGAAACGGGCGGCCTTGCGCGTGTAGCTTCGGCGGTCAGGAACTTCGGCGGAATCGACTTGCTGTTGTACTTGTCCGCCACCATGACGACCTCCTGCTCGAGGTTCATCGGCACGTAGTCGGCCGGGGGCAACGGCAATCCCTGCGATTCCACGGTTTCGCGGGTGAGGCCCACACCTGTGTGGTTGCGTGCGAACTGGGCGATCGATTCGTCAACGCCCTCGTTCAGCAAGTATTCGTAGCCTTTGAGCCCGTGCTGAACATAGTGCGGACCGTCGAATTTGAGCGGTTCGCCGTCGGAACCGTCCTGCTTGAGCAGGAAATACGTGCCGATGTCGTGCAGCAAACCGCCAATGACCACCAGATGCTCGTCGATGAGCCGCGGCGGAACGGTACCTCCGGTCAGCCCTTCCGTGGACGGCACCGCAGGCATGTGCAACATGCCGAGCGATTCCTCGCCGGTATTGTCTTTCGTCAGTTCCAGTCCGAAGTCGCCGGTTTTTCGGGAGCGTCCGTCGGCAGGGTGCAGCGGCGGGTGAACAGTGCATTCTGCCGGCGGGCCATGCGGCGGGCGATGTCGGCCACGACCACGCAATGGCCGTGGATGAGGTCGTATGCGGCTTGCGATTGCGCGATTTTGCGATGTAGCTCATCCACTTGCGCAAGAGTGGGGATATAGCCGGTCGTCGGCTTGTTCGATTCGGTTGTTTCGTTCGATTCGTTCGTCATACGCCCATCTTAGGCACGTTCCATCACGCCCAGCATACGGTTCCTGACGCAGTTTCCAAAACGGTTCCCAACAGCCGAAGGGATTCATACACCACGCCAGATAAATCCCGGAACGGACACGGATTCAACGGTTTCCCCGTCTTGTCAACGATGTTCCAAGGAATGCCGCCTTAAAACGAGCATTCATCAGCTGCCCGCAGCGGACGGCACGATACGCGGGGACGTTATGTGCGGAAAATCAGATGGAACGGACGCGGAATTCGCCGGTGCGGTTGGAAGCCACGATCATCTGGTCGTTTTCGAGGCGGGTCCAGCCGTCTTCGGCGCGCTGGTCGAAGCCGGAGCTGGCCACGACCACGCCCTTCGGCTGGGCATCGTCGTTTCCACCGAGCGCACGGTAGCGCAGCACGCGGTAGTCGCGCGCCTGCTCGCCACGACCGTACTGGTCGTAGATTTCGACGATGCGCTTGGACGTGACCTCACGGCCGGCCGCGCACAGGGCGATGAACTGGTCCTGGCTTTGGATCATGCAGTTGTAGCTGGACTTCGGATAGCTTTTGCGCAGTTCGCGCACGGCCTGCGCCACCGCCTCGTCGAGTGCGAAGCCAAAGCCGATGTATTGCAGGATGACGGCGAAGAAAATGGCGGAATCGGAACGGCCACCAGTGGACTGCACGATGCTCGGATCGACCGGGAACGCGCGGTTCGTAATGATGTTGCGGCCCTGGTCGTCAGAAATGTCGCCATTGTGGATGAAGCTCAGGCCGTTCGCATAGAAGGGCTGCTGGTTTTCAAGAATCAGCGGCAGGTTGGAGCTGGCCAAGCGCAGGTGCCACAGGCCGCCGCGCGCGGAGTGTTGGCGAGCTCGTCGAAAATCGGATCATGACGGGCGGCGATGGTGTTTTTGTAGATCGCGGTGCCGGTTTCCGGAGTCGGCGCACCGCCGTCGCGACGGTATGGCGATTCGTCTGGCACGGTGATCAGCGCGGCGCCCCAGCCGTCGTTGTGGATCTCGCTCAGATTTCGGAAATCGCGCACGTTCTGCATGCCGAGCACGCCATTGAGGTTGGTGTTGCTGCCTGCCGTCGCGAATCCAAGTAATCTGCACATGGTTGATTACTTTAGCGACGGCAGGTTTCGACGCGCGCGTGCCGTTATCGGAGTTGGTTATAGCCTGCGATTCAGCCGCCGATTCATACGCATCGCACGTCGCAAAACGCACGTCACGAACGTAAGTTGTCCCGCAAACGAGCAGGAGGACCGACATATCCTGTTGCAGACCGTAAAAACTCGGCCTGAGCGGCCCGGAGCGTGTCGGTAATAGGATATGCCGGTCCTCCTGCGGACTTGGCGGTATTCAGCCAAAGGAAAAGGGCTGGGGGCATCTTGTTCGTGACACACTCAAGGCCGTTCGGCCAAGCCTACGGTCACAAACGAAATGTCCCAGCCCTCCTTGCGTAGATAAGCCGTGCTCGCAGAGCGGATTCACACGCGCTTCAGACGCGGCGGACGCTCGGTGGCGAGGAACAGCGGCTGAATCTCAATCAGCGGATTGTAGGGAGCGAGTCCGAACCATTTGACCGGAGAGCCGGCCAAATGACGAATCGCGTACTTGATCTGCAGTGAGATCGCGCCCTTCTGGGACACCTTCGACTCGGGCATCAACGCCTTGTGAATCAGCACGTAACGGATAGGTCCGATGTTCGGATCGGCATCCAGCTTCGGGTAGCGGGTGGTCTGCTTGGGCAGATCGCCGGACTTCGACAGATCGTTCATGATCTGGTGGATGTATGCAGGAATCGACTGCGACACCTTGAAGCCCAAGCGAATACGCACGCGGAACAGGAAGTCCGTGCCGAAATTCTCCACCGAATACTCGCGCGTGAACGGGTTGTCGGACGTTTCCACCGACACCGCCCACCATGCGCGGGCGCGCTTCGGATGGTCCGCGAAAATCGAGAAGAAGATGTCGGTATCGACACGCTTCATTTCCGGATCGGACGTCAGATAGACGATGTTGTCCGTGAAATACGGAATCGAATCGTCCTCATGAAGCTGCTTCAGAACCGGCACGCAATCGGCGGGCTGCATATGCCGGCGTTGCGCGCGTTCCAGCTTCGTGCCTTCGTTCCACGTGTACATAATCAGCAGAATCGCCAATGTCAGCAGCATGGTGAACCAGCCACCGTGCAGGAACTTCGCCATCGAAGCGAAGAAGAACAGGAACTGGATGGCCAGGAACACCACTGTGAACACGACCGCGCCGACGCGCTTGCCATCGTGCCAAATGTAGACGGCCAGCAGAATCGTCGTGGTGATCATCGTGACGGTCAATGCCAAGCCGTACGCGGCGGAAATATGCTCCGAATCGCGGAACATCGCCAAAACCAGCAGGGTGGAGACGCACAGCACGGCGTTGACCACCGGAATGTACAGCTGGCCGCGGGTACGAGCCGGATAGCGCACCTGCAGGTGGGGCATCCAGTTGAGTCGCGTCGCTTCGGAAACCATGGTGTAGGCGCCGGTGATCAACGCCTGCGAAGCGATCACGCCGGCGCACACGGACAGCAGCACCGCCACGTAGCGTACGGACGGGGTCATCATTCGAAGAACGGATTGAGGCCGTGCATGTGGTTGTACGCGGTGTCGTCCCAATGGTTGAGCATCCACGCGCCCTGGCCGAAATAGCAGAGCACAAGGGCGATCTTGATGAACGGCCACGTGAAGTAGATGTTGCCGCGGCCGACGTGGCCCATGTCGGAATACAGCGCTTCGGCGCCGGTGGTGGACAGGAACACGGTGCCCATGACGGCGAGGCCTGCCGCATTGTGGTGGCTGAAGAGGAACTCCACGCCGTACACCGGATTCAGCGCTTCAAGCACGCTCCAATCGGAGCTCAGGTTCACCAAGCCGACGACGGCGAGGAACGAGAACCAGATCATGACCACCGTGCCGAACGTGCGGCCGATGCGTTCGGTACCGCGCGACTGCACTGCGAACAGGCAGACGATGATCACAATGGTGATCATCAGCGTCAGTTCTTTGTTTTCGCTCATGATCGGTTCCAGCAGCGGCAGTGTTTCCAAGCCTTCCACTGCCGAGCTGATCGAGACGGCCGGCGTAAGCACGGAATCGGCGAGGAACGCGGCGCCGCCCAGCATGGCGGGAATCGCAAGCCATGCCCCATATTTGCGGATCAGCGAATACAGTGCGAAGATGCCGCCTTCGCCGTTGTTGTCGATGCGCATGGCGATGAACACGTATTTGACGGTGGTGATCAGCGTGATCGACCAGAAGACCAGCGACAGGATGCCCAGCACCGCGGCGCGATCCGTATGCGCCAAACCGCCTTGGCCGTTGAGGAACGTCTGCATGGTGTACAGCGGCGAGGTACCGATGTCGCCGTATACCACGCCAAGCGCCACGATGGCCATGGCCGGCGTGATTTTGTCCGGGCCGGACTGGAGACGGCTCCACCAGCGGCCGATGCGGCCCTTGCTGGCGGCCTCGTCAAGTTTCGCGGCTTCCTGCTGCTGCGCCTCGTGCTCCTTGATGAGCGTCTGGCGCTCCTCCTTGGTCAGGACCTTGTGCGAGACCTTTGGCGCCTGCGTGTACGTCGCTGCGTGAAGCAGCGGCTGTTCTTCTTCGTTCGGCTCGTTAGCCATAACGCTTCCTCCAAGTGGCGGGCCTTCCAACCCGCTCCCCAAAATAAAACGCAAGGTGTGACACTAGGAGCTTGGCAAACCATTGTCAAATCTTCACACGTGATTCGGCACGTCACGCATGAAATTCACATATGCTTGATTGTTTGTATTTTGCTTATTTTCTGGCGATTACGCAACTGTTACGTTGAGGCCCATGCGACCGTCACGGAACCGCCACGGGATTACCGCGAAATCGCCATTCTTTTTAGATGCCGTACACTTCGCGCGTCGTTTCACGCGTGGCTTTGGCGATTTCAGCCAACGGTCTGTCAAGATAGTCGGCGAGCGCCTGCAGGGTGTACGGGATCATATACGGCGCGTTGGTGCGGCCGCGGTAGGGCATCGGACTTAAGTAGGGGGCATCGGTTTCGACCATGACGTGGCTCATGCCGACGAGTTTCGCCGATTCGCGGATTCCGTCGTTGCCTTTGTAGCTGGATGTGCCGGAAAGGCTGAGATACCAACCGTTTTCGCGGGCGATTTCGCCCATTTCGGCGTCGCCGGAGTAGCTGTGGAACACGGTACGTTCGGGGGCTCCGTCGGCGAGCAACGTTTCGATGACTTCCTTGTGCGAGTCGCGGTCATGGATTTGCATGGGCAGGTTGAGTTCCTTGGCGAGCGCGACGTGCGCGCGGAACGCCTCGCGTTGCAGTTCCTTGGCGCCTTCGCCAGTGCGGAACAGGTCCATGCCGGTTTCGCCGATGGCGACGACCTGGTTGGGGTAGGTGGTGGCGAGGCGGTGCACTTCGGCCATGGCTTCGGTCGAAGGGGATGTCGTGCCAAGGCTTGTATTTGATGGGCAGGCCGTCGGGGCCGGGTGCGCCGCGGTGGCCGTGCAGCACGGCTTCGTTGGGGTGTATGGCGATTGCGGCGTGCACGGTTCCGGGATGCTCGCGGGCCATGTCGATGGCGGTCATGAGGTTGGGCAGCTCGCAACCGCAGTCGATTACGCCTTCGACGCCGACTTTCTGGGCTTGTTCCAGCAGTTCGTCGACGCTGTAGACGGGTACTTCGCCTTGGCCTTTTTCCATGGCTTCGTGACTCATGGCTTGGGAGAAGGGCACGACGGATGCGACGTGGGTGTGGTTGTCGATGACGTGCGCGTCTTCGGGCAGCGGCTGTGGGGCCGGGGCCCAATTACGATTGCGGTGGTGCTTGCTCATGTTTTCCAGATTAGTCCCGATTGGCCCTGCACTGCGGGCGAACTCTCGTTCGAGGGTTCAAACGAGGGTCCGCCCGTTTCGCGGCATACACGTCACTTAATCGTGATGGTGGTGAACGACCATGCCGATGCCGTGTAGTCGCCGTCTGTCAGATCAATCGCGGTCTGCCGCGGCCTGGTCGGTGATTCCTCACCGACCTGTCCCGCATACGGATTGTCTCCGGCTAGGACGGTGGCCGTGGCGGATGCCGCCGATGCTGTGGAAATATTCAACTCGGCAAGAATCTGACGTAGGTCGACGCTTATTGGCGCGTCCATGGCATTGACCACGCGCACGTAGGTCTCTCCGGCTTTGTCATTACGTGATACGGTGACGGTACGCCTTGGCTCGTCCTTAACCTCCGTGCCATCCGCAATCAGCGTTCCATCGATGTACAGCTTCATGGCTTGGCCGCGATCGGTGACGTCAACGTGCACCTGCCAAGTGGTGCCCGGTCGCACTTCGTTCATGGAGACTTCGGTGCCGGCAAGCGCGTAGGCGGTGCCGTCGCGGACCACGCGCACGCTGTGTCCTCGACCAAGTGAGATGATGTTGTGGTTCTTGCCGTCGATATCGCCACAGATGAGGTCCATGCCCCATTTGCCTTCGTAGTAGACGACGGTGGCGTCGATGCTGTAGGAATCCGCATGCAGGTCGAGCGGAGTGTCGATGGTCCTGCCGTCGTAGGCCACGTTGCGAGGTCGATTGCGTCCCCGGCTGCGGTGGTGATGGTGATGTTGTTGAGGTCGGCTTTGGCGTTGCCCGCGATGCGCAGTCTCACGGTGTCCGGCAGGGTGCGGCGCAGCGTGGACGGGCCTTCGACGGTGACGGGCCACGCGGTGTCGGCCGTGGTGGTGGCGTACATCTGCTGCACCCAATAGCTGTAGGGATGGTAGGCGCGTTCGTTGTCGAAGTAGATGAGGTCCGGATTCCAGCTATGGTGCCCATTCTTGGCGAACAGCGGGGCGTAGGAGGCCATGGCCACCACATCGCCGTTGAGTTCCATGCGTCCCATGAAGGCCGCTTCGGACAGGCCGTTGATCAGTTGGGTGTTCCAGGAGCCGTATTCGCCGAGGTAGACCTTCGGCCCCTTGCGGTCCGTGTGGTCGTAGTGGTCGAGGTTGTGGAACCACCAGCTGGACGACTGGTAGGAATGTTCGTCGACGATCGGCAGACCCGCTTCGCGCGCGTACTTCCAGCCTTCCTCATAATCCTGACCGCTGGGGGCGGGACCGACGGTGCCGACGACGACGATGTCCGGATATGCGGCTTTGACGGCGTCGAAAATCTGCTGGAAGCGGTTTTTGAACACGTCGTCGATGAGATCCTCGTTGCCGATGCCGAGGTATTCGAGGCCGAACGGCTCCGGATGGCCCATGGCGGCGCGCTTGGCACCCCATTCGGTGGCGGTGCTGCCGTTGCAGAATTCGATGAGGTGGAGCACTTCATCGATGTAAGCGGGCATATCCTCCTGCGCCACCGGCACCGGGCCTTGGCTGGTGTTTTGGCAGCTCACGCCGGCGGGCAGCACCGGCAGCGGCTTGGCGCCGATAGTTTCGCACAGGCACAGGTATTCGTAGTAGCCGATGCGGAATGACTGGTGGTAGCCCCAGAGGTTGAAGTTGTGCGGACGGTGCTCGACCGGTCCGATGGTGCGGTCCCAGTGGTACATGTTGTCCATGCCGAGGCCGTGGGTGATGCAGCCGCCGGGGAATCGCATGAATCGTGGTTTGAGGTCGGCGAGCGCCTCCACCAGATCCGGGCGGAAGTGCTTGAGACCGTGGTAGGTGGTGCGCGGCTCCAAGGTGACGAAGTCGAGGTCGATGACGCTCGCGCGAAGGCCAGACGCAATGTGCCTGTGTGGCCCACGCTCGAGCCGGCATCGCCGTGCTCAGGAACCGGTCAGCGAGGCTGGTGATGTCGTCCATGCCGAG
>ENA-OPYV01000348-OPYV01000348.1-human-gut-metagenome-genome-assembly--contig:-NODE-348-length-13476-cov-1.960222_pt1 | contig 13476 bp, 21 predicted proteins | sample MGYA00242474_ERZ504485 | MGnify/ENA primary metagenome ERZ504485 (study PRJEB26092, sample SAMD00036263) | human gut metagenome | host: Homo sapiens | study: EMG produced TPA metagenomics assembly of...
CTTTATTCTTTTTGGTGATGTGGAGTTAACCAGGCTTGCGCAGAAGAGCTGCTGAAAAAGGTACCGGAATTTGACTATATTGTGACGCCGGAGGCAAGAGTATTCCGCTGGCTTACGAAATGAGCCGTCAAAGCGGCAAAAAATACATTGTGGCTCGCAAGGGCGTTAAGGTGTATATGGACCGCCCGGAGAAGGTAACCGTCCATTCCATCACCACCCAAAGGAGCAGACCCTGTACCTGGGTCATGAGGACGGCGACCTGCTGGACGGCAAGCGCGTGTTACTGTTGGACGATGTGATCTCCACCGGAGACAGCTTAAAGGCTCTGCAGCAACTGGTGGCTCTGTTCGGTGCAAATATCGTGGCCAGCGCCGCGCCCTTGGCTGAGGGCGACGCTGCCGATCGAAAAGACATTATTTTCCTGGAAAAATTACCTTTGTTCTTCAAATAATAGAGCAGAGGTGGTCCTTTGGGAGGCATTCAAATGTTGTCAGATAAGAAAAAAGTGGCCATTGTAGGCGTTGGTATGGTAGGTATGAGCTTTGCTTATGCGCTGCTGAACCAGAATATTTGTGATGAGTTGGTACTGATCGACATTAACAAGGAGCGTGCTTGGGGCGAGGCGGCGGATCTGTCTCACGGTCTGCCCTTTGCGCCCAGTTCCATGAAAATCAAGGCAGGGGAGTACAGCGACTGCAGCGACGCAGATCTGGTAGTGATCTGTGCCGGTGCGCCCCAGCTGCCCGGTGAGAGCCGCCGGGATCTGCTGCAAAAGAACTACAAGGTTTTCAGCTCCATTGTGCAGCCCATTATTGCCAGCGGCTTTAACGGCGTTTTCCTGGTGGCCTCTAACCCGGTGGATATTATGACCCAGGTGGTCTATACCTTGTCCGGCTTTCCGGCCAATCGAGTGGTGGGCTCCGGCACTTCGTTGGACAGTGCTCGCCTGCGCCATATGATGAGCGATTATTTCCATGTGAACCCCCGCAATGTGCACGCTTATGTGATCGGCGAGCATGGGGGACTCGGAGTTTGTGCCCTGGAGTCAGGCGCTGATCAGCGTAAAACCTTTTGGACGACTTTTAAAGGCCACGCATCCTGCCCTGGATGAGGATATGAAGCAGATTGCCGTGGATGTAAAGGAGTCCGCTTATGCCATTATCAAGGCCAAAAAGGCCACTTATTACGGTATCGGTATGGTGCTGGCACGATTGACCCGTGCCATCCTTTTTGATGAGAATTCTATCTTTACCGTGTCTGCGTACCTGAAAGGGGAGTACGGTCAGCGGGGCATTTATATCGGCGTGCCTGCGGTGGTGAATCGCAACGGTGTGCGTGAGGTGCTCCAAATGGACTTGAATGAGGAAGAAAAAGCCAAGTTTGCCGCCTCTGCCGATGTGATCCACGAGATGATCGAGGAGATCGGTATGGACAGAGGGTAAGGCTGTAATGAAATAAGATAGCCGCAGGCATTGCCTGCGGCTTTTTTGCGCCCCAAATGGCATAAAAACAAGGCATACACCTGCGGGTATATGCCTTGTTTTTATGTAAGGGTTATTCTTTGGTTTCGTCCACCAGGTAGGTGCCGCTTTCCAGCACCACCAGGGCGTACTGGCCGAATTTGTGATACCGTTTGACCTGCTGGGAAAAGGTGCGGTAGTCAGACACGGTATAGTCCATACCGTCGATCTTACGGATCTTGTTGCCGCCGCAGGCACATACAGGTCGCCGTTGTACTGGCAGATATGCCGGGGGTTAACAAAGGTTTGGGCGTCCTTGCCGCCGATGCGCAGGTCTACCTTCATATTTTGGCAGGCGTAGCGAATCACCGCATTCTCGCCGGGACAAACGCTCCAAAAATATTTCTCCTCCAGCGCCAGGTGCTTCACCGGGGCGTCGTGGTACTGGAACATACCGTTCCACTCCAGTGTGCCCTCTCGGTCAAAGATACCGGCCTCACCGTTGGGGTAGATTACCAGCACCCGCCGGTCATAGAGCACCGCCGCGTCGCACTGAACGAAGTTGGGAATCTCGGTACTGATTTTTTTGAAATGCAGAGCCAAATTTTGCGCAGCAGGTAGGCGCTTTTGGTGATCACTTCCTGCTCGCCTGTGGCAAAGTTCACCACCGAGTAGTTCACCTTGTATTGGGCGTTGCCGGGCAGGGGGCGTTTCTCTACCAAAACCGCTGAATCCTTGTTGTAGGCAAACAGATCTACGATCTCTTTTGTGCTAATCTGTTTCACTGTGTTACCTCGCTTCGTCCTCTGCCATAGAGGTGTTGGTCAGGTAGCCCAGGGTCATCAGACTGTCGTTCAGGTGCACATTCTCCACCAGCACCTCCGGGTGGGCCATGGCAATGTCGTAATTGCTAAAGTTCCAAAAGGCCCGCACGCCCAGGCGCACCAGCATATCCGTGATCTCCTGCATATCGCTGCCTGGAATACAGATTACGGCGCACACCGGTTGATTATCAATGCAGAAGTTCTCCAAATAATTGATGTGGCGCACAGGAATGCCCTTGATCATGTTGCCGCAGATGGCTTCGTTCTTGTCAAAAATGCCAATGAGCTTAAAGCCGCTCTGCCGGATAAAGATCTTGTTGGATACCGCCTTACCCAGGTTGCCGGCACCGATCAAAATGGTTTTCAATTCCTTATCCACACACAGAATTTCGCCAATGCGCTTTTGCAGCTCCGGCACATTGTAGCCGTAACCCTGCTGGCCAAATCCACCAAAGCTGTTAAAGTCGTGGCGAATTTGGGAGGCAGTCAGACCCATACGGTCCGCCAGCTCCTTGGAGCTGATGCGCACAATGCCATTGTCCTTCAAACTCTGCAAAATCGGTAGTACCGGGGCAGACGCTTGATGATGGACATGGATATATTTTCTCTTTTTTCCATAGGGTTCATCCCTCTCAAAAGAACGATTTTATTTGGTCATCCGGGTGATGGTGTCCATCACATAGTCGCCAAATTCGCTGCAGGTGCAGCCGTCCGCACGGCCGGTGATTACCAGCTTCTTTTCTTCAAACATGCACTTGTCCAGCGCAGCCTCCAGAGCGTCCGCCTGCTTTTGGTACCCAATGTGGGACAGCAGCATAACGGTGGCACGCAGCATGGAGCAGGGGTCAGCGTACTGGCCGCGGCCCTCTTTGATCATGCGGGGTGCGGAGCCGTGAATGGCCTCAAACATCGCATACTTCTTACCGATGTTTGCAGAACCGGCAGTGCCGACGCCGCCCTGGAACTCGGCAGCTTCGTCAGTGATAATGTCACCGTAAAGGTTGGGCAGCACAAAGACCTTAAAGTCCTTGCGGCGCATGGGGTCGATCAGCTTGGCGGTGGTAATATCTACATACCAGTCGTCGGTGACGATCTCCGGGTACTCCTGGCCGATCATCTGGCAGTCTTTAAGAACTTGCCGTCGGTTGTCTTAATGATGTTGGCTTTGGTAATGATGGATACTTTGCCCTTGTGGTTCTTTTGGGCGTAGTCGTAGGCCAAGCGGGCAATACGCTCGCAGCCTTCCCGCGTGGCCACAGTAAAGTCCACGGCCAGGTCGTCAGTGATGTTCACGCCGTAAGAGCCGATGGCATAACCGCCCTCGGTATTCTCACGGAAGAAGGTCCAGTCAATGCCCTGCTCCGGCACCTTAACCGGGCGCATATTGGCAAACAGGTCCAGCTCTTTACGCATGGCCACATTGGCAGACTCCACATTGGGCCACGGATCCCCGGCGCGGGGCGTGGTGGTGGGGCCTTTCAAAATTACATTGCAGGCTTTCAGCTGGGCCAGCACATCGTCCGGAATGGCCTTGTTGCAGGCTGCACGGTTCTCAATGGTCAGGCCGTCGATCTCCTTAAACCGGATCTTGCCGCTGGCCACTTCGTCCTTCAGCAGGAAAGACAGCACACGCTCGCTCTCCTTGGTAATGACGGGGCCGATACCGTCGCCGCCGCAAATACCGATCACAATGGTGTCCAGCGCGTCAAAATCGGTAAAGTCCTTATCCTCGCGAATTCTCTTGGCGCGAGCCAGCTGGCTCTCCATCAGGGAGCGAAACTGTTCTACTGCCGCGTCAATGGCTTGTTTCTCATCAGTCATAACGGTTCTCCAATCTGTAAAAATTGCTTATTTTATTGCTCTCTCTGGTGTAATCCAGCAGACCGCCGCACAGCAGCATGGCGCGCTGACGGGCAGACAGGTGGCTGGCGTCCAGGGGGTATTCCTCATTCTTGGTCAGGTTCTTCAGTACCACCGGGGTGTTGTTCTCCATAGCGGTGCGAATGTCTGCCAGTTCCAGCTGATCCATCTGGTCAATGCGATCATAATCTGCCTCATTGGCAAAGGTGAAAGGCAGAATACCGGCGTTACCAGGTTCGCCACATGAATACGGGCGAAGGACTTGGTGATGACCGCTTTAACACCCAGGTACAGGGGCACCAGTGCTGCGTGCTCACGAGAGGAGCCTTGGCCGTAGTTGGCGCCGCCGATGATGATGCCTTTGCCCTCGGCTTTAATGCGCTCCGGGAAGCTCTCATCGCACACGCCGAAGCAGAACTGACTCAGGTGCGGAATGTTGGAACGATAGGGCAGGATCTTGGCGCCTGCAGGCATAATGTGGTCAGTGGTGATATTGTCGCCCACTTTCAGCACAGCCTTAGCGGTAATGCTCTCCGGCAGCGGTTCGGTTTGGGGAAGGGCTTGATGTTGGGCCCGCGCAGCACCTCTACGCTGTCCGCTTCCTCCGGACTGGCCGGGGACTCAATCATATTATCGTTAATGGTAAAGTGCTCCGGCATTTCCACCGTGGGAGCCTCGCCCAGATCCCGGGGATCGGTCAGATAACCGGTGAGGGCGGAGGCTGCCGCCACTTCCGGAGATACCAGGTAGATACCGGCGTCCTTTGTGCCGCTGCGGCCCTCAAAGTTCCGGTTAAAGGTACGCAGGGAGATGCCGCCGCTGTTGGGGGATTGACCCATACCAATACACGGACCGCAGGCAGACTCCAGAATGCGGGCGCGGCGCCGATCATATCGCCCAGTGCGCCGTTCATAGCCAGCATATTCAGCACCTGCTTGGAGCCGGGGGCAATGCAAAGGGAAACGGTGGGGCACACGGTTTTGCCTTTCAAGATCTTGGCAACTTTCATCATATCCACAAAAGAGGAGTTGGTGCAGGAGCCGATGGCTACCTGATCCACCTTGATCTTGCCGATCTCCTCGGTGGTCTTGACTTTATCGGGCATGTGCGGGCAGGCAGCCATGGGCTCCAGTGCGCACAGGTCAATATCGATCACTTCGTCATACTGCGCGTCCGGATCCGGCAAAATCTCCGTCCAGTCGTCTGCGCGGTCCTGAGCTTTCAAAAACGCCAGGGTGATCTCGTCAGAGGGAAAGATGGAGGTGGTAGCGCCCAGCTCCGCACCCATGTTGGTGATGGTGGCGCGCTCCGGTACGGACAGGGTCTTTACACCCTCGCCGCCGTACTCAATGATCTTGCCGACGCCGCCTTTAACAGTCATACGGCGCAGCACTTCCAGGATCACATCCTTGGCAGAGACCCAGGGCTTTAAGTAGCCGGTCAGATTGATGCGGGTCATGGTGGGCATGGGGATATAGTAGGTGCCGCCGCCCATGGCTACGGCCACATCCATACCGCCTGCGCCCATCGCCAGCATACCGATACCGCCGCCGGTGGGGGTGTGGCTGTCAGAGCCGATCAAGGTCTTGCCCGGAATGCCAAAGCGCTCCAGGTGCACCTGGTGGCAAATGCCGTTGCCCGGGCGGGAGAAGTAAATGCCATGCTTCTTAGTCACGGTCTGAATATATCTGTGGTCGTCGGCGTTCTCAAAGCCGGTTTGCAGGGTGTTGTGGTCGATGTACGCCACGGAGCGCTCGGTTTTGACCCGATCGACCCCCATAGCCTCGAATTCCAGGTACGCCATGGTACCGGTTGCGTCCTGCGTAAGGGTTTGGTCAATTTTCAGCCCAATTTCCTGTCCGGGGATCATCTCACCCTCGACCAGGTGGGATTTGATCAATTTTTGTGCAAGTGTAAGACCCATTGTTCAAAAAACCTCCTGAGTTGTTCAAAGAATTGTCAAACCCCATTTTATAATAAATCGGCGGCAATGTCAATTAGAATAAAGATTTAATAATTAGATTTCATTATATTGTTGAATTTCTGCCCGCCTTATGCTAAAATTATCGTTGAATGTGGAGAAACGGGCATACTAATTCCGGGAGGAATGGTATGCCGCACACAAACGAGGATACAGAAAAGGAAATAGAGAACGAAGAAGCGCAGACGGAAGATCTGCAACCCAATTTGCAGACCGGCTCCATCACGGTACAGAAGAACGGCCATTTTATTCACTGCTTAACGGTGATCGGCCAGATTGAGGGCCACTATATTTTGCCCAGTCAAAATAAGACCACCAAGTACGAGCATGTAATCCCGCAGCTGGTGGCCATTGAGGAAAGCGACGATGTAGAGGGCCTGCTGATTATTCTCAACACCGTGGGCGGCGATGTGGAGGCAGGGCTGGCCATTGCAGAGCTGCTGTCCACCATGCGAACGCCCACCGCCTCTTTGGTGCTGGGTGGCGGCCACTCCATCGGCGTGCCCCTGGCGGTGTCCTGCCGGCGCAGTTTTATTGTGCCCAGCGCCACCATGACGGTGCACCCGGTGCGTATGAACGGCCTGGTACTGGGCGTGCCCCAGACCCTGTCTTATTTTGAGAAAATGCAGGATCGGATCGTGCGCTTTATTGCGCATAATGCCAAGATCAGCGCAGACGATTTCCGTGCCTGATGATGAAGACCGGGGGAACTGGTGATGGATGTAGGCACGGTGCTGGACGGTGCCGGTGCTGTGGACTGCGGGCTCATTGACCAAATGGGCGGTCTTAGTGACGCACTTGCGTTTCTCAACCGCACCATTGAGGAGGAGCACCATGCTGTGGACTGTCATTAGCCAGGCGGATGTGTTCTACCAGGCGGCGCAGGGCAGCCGGGCGCCCCGCTCCAGTAACCCTTTTGACTACCTGAACAACGGGTACAGTCTGGAGGGCGCTTCTTTGTTCGGAGGGCAGGATCATGTGGTTTTTAACTGCGATATTTCAAGCCGTCGCACAGGCAGTCACCTGGGTACTCCCGGTGTCTGAAAGTGGGCATTCGGCGATCTTTCACGATTTTTCCGGTCGGTTCAGCGGCAATGGCAGCGAGCTGACCGGGCTGGTACATATTGGCATTGCACTGGGTATTTTCTTGGTGTTCATTAAGCTGTTTGTGCGGCTGTTTGGCGAGTTTATCGCCTTTTTCAAAGATGCGTTTGCAAAGCAAAATCCCTTTGTAAACCCCGGCGGTGTACGCCGGTTTATGTTCGGCACGGTGCTGGGCTTTTTGCCGATGGTTTTGCTGTTGTTGCCGGCAGGCAAGTACGGCAATGTGTACGGCCTGTTTCGCAGCATGGGTTATAACGGCACACTGCTGGACGAGGGTGTGTTTTCGCCCTCACAGGCGGGCTTATTCTGCTGGCACTGCTGCAAATGAAAAAGCACGGTCCCCAAAAGAATGTGGACTGGTACGCCGCTTTAATCTTGGGGTTTGCCGCCGCCTTTTCCCTGCCCATTGCCGGGCTGTCCTATATGGGTGCGCTATTCTGCCTGGGCGTGATGATGGGCGTGGCACGCAAAATCTCTTACCGCTTTGCGGCGGTGTCCAGCGTGCTGACCCTGTTGGTGCTGGGCGTGGTGGAAATTTGCACCTGCGTGACTTATGTAAATATCATTGCCGGTATTGTAGCAGTGGTACTCAGCGCGGCGGTGACTTATTTTATGGTGAAGCTGATGCTGTGGATCTTGCACGGGGGCAAGCTTAAGGCGTTTGCCTATTATGATTTTGCCTTGGCCGGTGTGTGTGTCGTGGTGGGCATTTTTGAACTGATTTTACGATAATTTTAGCTTTTATAAGGATAGATAAAATGGCGAATGTACAAAAGAAGATGCCGGGGTCATCGCCGGGAAGAAAAGAAAGCTGCGGCCCGCGGGACTGCTCCGGCGCCAAAAAAGCGCACGAAGGCGGAACAGGCTCGTTGGGAGCAAATGGAGCTGGAAGCCCAAGCGGCTGCCGCCAAGCGTCAGGAGAACATCAGCCGTATTGTCGGCGTGGCAATTTTTGCCTTGTCGGTGATTTTTTTCTTCGTTGCGGTGATCGGCGGCGACGGCGCATGGAAAGTGGTACATAATGTGTACTTAGGGCTGTTTGGCATGTTGGCGGCCGTGTTGTTTCCCATACTGGCGGTGGCGATCATTCTCCTTTATTCTTACAAGGAGAACAAGGCCAAAAAAAAACGCGCGATGGAAGAGGGGACAGCAGCACAAAAGTCCCCGGTGTCTCCCCGAGAGCTGATCGCCAAGGGTGTGGAGAGCGTGATTATCGTGCTGCTGATTGCGGCGCTGATCCATATTATTGAGAACCCCACCGGGGTTGAAATTTGCAGATAGCGTGAAGTTGGGCTACACCCAGGCGCCTTATGAATTTAACGGCGGCTTTTTCGGTGCGCTCATCGGTTGGGCACTGCTGACCTTTGGCAAGGCACCGGCCATATCGTGGATTTGGTGCTGCTGGTGGTGGACTTTATGCTGCTGGCGCGGCTGACGGTGATGCAGTTCTTAAACGGCGCGGCACAGCCGGCCAAGAAGGCCTACGAAAAGGCAGGGGATGCCATTGAGGTGTATCGGGAGCGCCGCCAGGCCAATATTGATGTGCCCCTGGACGCGCACGCCCCCGGCGAACAGGAGACGGAGGAGGAGCCGTCTGCGCAAAAAGGCAAAAAGAAGAATACGGACGCTGTGGATACAGACAGTATTGTAAAAGAACTGAACCAGAAGCACAGCAAAAAATAGCAGAGAAAAACAGTCTGCCCCGGAAAAGGCCAAGTCCTTGGATGAGATTGTGGACAAGGCCACCGAGGAGGCCGATCCGAAGAAAACGGATCCGTCGGAAGTCTTTACCGTCACGGATGCCCAAATGGAAGCGGGTGTGGCAGATTATAAGCTGCCGCCGGTATCACTGCTGACCCCCGCCCAGCATAAGTCTGTAAAAGATGTGAGCGGGGAGCTGAAATCCAATGCGGAGCGGCTCATCGACACCCTCCATTCCTTTAATGTGGACGCTACGATTACGGACATTAGCCGCGGTCCTACGGTGACCCGGTATGAGCTGAAACCGGGCTGCCGGTGTGCGTATTTCTAAAATCACCAATTGTCCGACGATATTGCTCTGAATTTGGCGGCCACCCATGTGCGTATTGAGGCCCCCATTCCCGGCAAAGCGGCGGTGGGTATTGAGGTGCCCAATTCCGTAAAAAAGTGGCGTATCTATGCGCGAGCTGATCGACACGCCGGAGTTTGGCAAGCAGCGGTCGATGCTGTCTGTGGGCCTTGGGCGGGATATTTCCGGCGATGCGGTGTACTGCGATGTGGCAAAGATGCCCCATTTGCTGATCGCAGGTACCACCGGTTCCGGTAAGTCCGTTTGTATGAACAGCATTATTGTGTCTATTTTGTATCGTGCCAAGCCGGATGAGGTGAAGTTGGTACTGATTGACCCTAAAAAAGTGGAGTTTAGCAAGTATTCCGGCATTCCCCATTTGTTGGTGCCGGTGGTGACCGATCCCCGCAAGGCGGCAGGTGCGCTGGGCTGGGCTGTGTCTGAGATGCTCAAGCGTTACCAGACCTTTAGTGACACCGGCGTACGGGATATTGAGGGCTACAACAAGTATGTGAAGAAGCATGAGGATATGCAGCCCATGCCTAAGATCGTCATTTGCATTGATGAGTTATCCGACCTGATGATGGCGGCGCCTAAGGAGATCGAGGACTCTATCTGCCGTTTGGCACAGATGGCACGTGCGGCGGGTATGCACCTGGTGATCGCCACCCAGCGCCCCTCCGTAGATGTAATTACCGGTCTGATCAAGGCCAACATTTCGTCTCGAATTGCGCTGACCGTCAGCTCGCAGATTGACTCCCGTACCATTTTGGACGCTCCGGCGCCGAGAAACTGCTGGGCTACGGCGATATGCTGTATGCGCCCATCGGCTCCTCCAAGCCCATTCGTGTGCAGGGCTGCTATATCAGCGATGAAGAAGTGGAGTCCCTGTGCGATTTTGTAAAGAGGCCAGGGCGCAGAGCCAGTACAGCGAACGAAATTCAAAAGAGATTGAGGCCAAGGCCGTGCAGGATAAAAAAAGTCCCTTTGAGGGCGACGAGAGTTCGGAACAGCTGGATCCCCGCTTTGAGGAAGCGGTGGAGATCGTGCTGGAGACCGGCACCGCGTCCACCTCGTTTTTGCAGCGCAAGCTGTCCGTAGGGTATGCCCGTGGGGCAAAAATTATGGACCAGCTGGAAGAGAAGGGGATCATCGGTCCCCAGGACGGCGCTAAAAAGCGTGAAGTGCGGATCAACAAACAGCAGTGGCTGGAAATGCAGAACCAAGGCCCGGCACCGAAAATGAATGCAGAGACCGCTGAGCAAATGCGCTTTGAGGACGCGGAGTCAGACGAGGACCAAACCGATGCAGAATGATTTTTTACCCATTACTCCGGCAGAAATGCGCGAGCGAGGGTTGGAAACAACCGGATTTTGTGTATGTGACGGGTGACGCCTATGTGGATCACCCGTCCTTTGGTGCTGCCATCATTACCCGCTTGCTGGAGAGCCAGGGGTTCAAGGTGGTGGTGCTCAGCCAGCCGGACTGGCACAGCGTGCGGGACTTTCAGAAATTCGGGCGGCCCAAGTATGCTTTTTGATCACTGCCGGGAATATTGACTCTATGGTGGCCCACTATACCGCCGCTAAGAAGCTGCGCCACGACGACGCATATACTGCCGGTGGCAAGCACGGCAAGCGTCCGGATCGGGCGGTGAATGTGTACACTCGCCTGGCAAAAGAAGCCTACCCGGACTGTCCGGTGATTTTAGGCGGGCTGGAGGCGTCCCTGCGCCGCTTTGCGCATTACGATTACTGGGACGACGCCATTCGACCCTCTGCGCTGGTGGACTCCGGCGCTGATCTGCTGATCTACGGTATGGGAGAGAAGCAGATAACGGAGATTGCCCGCCGCCTGCGAGAGGGTGAGCCGGTGGGCAGTATGCATGACATTCGGGGCACCATGTATGCGGTGCCCACCAAAGACACGCCCTTTGGCGGAGTGGAGTGTCCCTCCTTTGAGAATGTGTGTGCCTCTAAAAAGGAATATGCCCGCTCTTGCCGACTGGAGCAGGACGAGCAGGATCATGTGCGTGGCAAGCTGCTCAAGCAGCGCCACGGCAAGGTGATGGTGGTGCAAAATCCGCCTATGGAGCCGCTGACCACCTCGGAGCTGGACCGGGTGTACAGCCTGCCGTATATGCGGGCGTACCATCCCAGTTATGAGAAGTTGGGCGGTGTGCCGGGTATTGAAGAAGTGCGCTTTTCCATTACCCACAATCGGGGATGTTTCGGCGCTTGCAATTTCTGTTCCATTGCATTCCACCAAGGGCGCTATGTGACCTCTCGCAGCAAAAAAGCCTGCTGATTGAAGCACAAAGATTACCCAAATGCCGGACTTCAAGGGCTATATTCATGATGTGGGCGGCCCCACCGCCAACTTCCGCCACCCTAGCTGCGCCTTGCAGGAGCAGCACGGCCTGTGCAAGGGCAAAAAATGCTTGGCGCCGAAACCATGCCCCAATTTGCAGGCGGACCACCGGGAATATTTGGACATTCTTCGGGCGTGCGGCAGGTGGATGGAGTCAAGAAAGTGTTTATCCGCAGCGGTATTCGCTATGATTATCTGCTTTGCGACCCGGACGACAGCTTCTTCCGGGAGTTGGTGCAGCACCATGTGAGCGGCCAGCTGAAAGTGGCACCGGAGCACTGCTCCGCTGCGGTGCTGGACAAAATGGGCAAGCCCCATATTGAAGCGTATATTGAATTTTCCCGCCGGTATTTTACTTACACCGGCCAAATCCAAAAGGAGCAGTACCTAGTGCCGTATCTGATGAGCTCGCACCCCGGCTCCCGGTTGGACGATGCCATTGAACTGGCGTGTTTCTTAAAGAAAAATCACATTCGCCCGGAGCAGGTGCAGGACTTTTATCCCACCCCGGGCACCATTTCCACCTGTATGTTCTATACGGAGCTGGATCCGTACACCATGGAGCCGGTCTATGTGGCAAAGACGCCCACGACAAGGCACTTCAGCGGGCACTGCTTCAGTATTATAATCCTAAGAACTACGCCCTTTGTTCTGAGGCATTGCGTCGAGCCCATCGTACGGATCTGATCGGCAATGGCCCTAAGTGTTTGATCCCGGCAGCACCGCCCGGCGGACGACCGGATGACCGTTCCGGTGGTAAAGCAAAGGGGAGCGTGCGCGGCTACGGAAAGCCGGTTGGCGGAAACAATCGCTTTGACGGAAAGTCTGCAAAGCGTAATAAACCCTATGGCAACCGATCCGGAAAAAAGAAATAGAAATGAAAAAAGCACGACAGCCGAAACTGTCGTGCTTTTTGGTGCGGGTAACAGGGGTCGAACCTGCACGGTTGCCCACAGGAACCTAAATCCTGCGTGTCTGCCAATTCCACCATACCCGCATAACGGCTCTTATTTTAGCATTTTGTGCCAAAAAATCAAGTATAAAAAAAGCGAAGCCGCAAAGCTCCGCTCTTTATTCCGCCCAGCCGCCGTGTGACGAGAATAACCTGCATCTCAAGCAGGTGGGTGACCGCCGTTCGGTTTTGTGCTTCCATCGTCCCCGCAGGGGAGGCCTGCATACCTGCCGACCGAGCAGGAAACCCTTGTAAAAAATTGTTCGGGTTATTAAATCACACGGTTGTCGAGAAGGGCAGAACAGATGTTCTGTTCTTATTCTTACTGCTCCGGCTCAAAATATTCTACATCATATTTCTTTTCTACCATAGCCATCAGAATATCGGAGACCTGCTCGAATTCCATTTCGTCCTCGATCTCGGCCAGATATTCCTCGCCGTTTTCCTCCAGCACTTTCAGAATAATGACCTCGTTGTCTGCCTCTACGATTTCTTCCGCCTCATCGTGGTATTCGGTAATGGCCACATACACATCGTCGTCCGTTTCGTACCGCTCCAGCAGTTCAAATACAATCTCGTTGCCGTCGTCGTCGGTCACGGAGATCAGGTCCGGTTCGTACAGTTCATTGTTATCGCTCATAGTTCTCACGCCTTTCTTTTTGCATTATACTCTATTTGCCCATTGCCGTCAATGGCTATTTTGTGGTTGGCGGGGAACAAACCCCATATTTTGCGTAATGTGGAAAATCATTATCAGTAATGCACAAAAAATCAAAAAAATATGAAAAACCTATTGACAACTGCTAACTTTGGTGCTACTATGTAGTTGAACACAGGAGATAAGCCTTAGGAAGTAGTTAAGGCGTGTTCAATCT
>ENA-OPYV01000349-OPYV01000349.1-human-gut-metagenome-genome-assembly--contig:-NODE-349-length-13446-cov-2.229747_pt1 | contig 13446 bp, 17 predicted proteins | sample MGYA00242474_ERZ504485 | MGnify/ENA primary metagenome ERZ504485 (study PRJEB26092, sample SAMD00036263) | human gut metagenome | host: Homo sapiens | study: EMG produced TPA metagenomics assembly of...
AAATTATTTCGCAGTCAATTTGCGGCGCAAAATTACACATACTTTCTTTATTTACAAAACTTTCCGAAAGATTTTATTCAAAAAATCAACTTCAGACAAAATCAAGCCTCCCCTTCTATACCATTTATTATTTTGTCATGTTAGTTTAGAATCTTCTTAAATTCATTTACATCATGAACCGTATATCTGATAGAATTGAAGCCTTACGCAGATTTATGCAGACCAAAGGCATATCTGCATTTATCGTACCCAGTACCGACCCTCATTCTGGAGAATATGTACCTGCTCATTGGGAGTCTCGGAAATGGATTTCCGGATTCACCGGTTCGGCCGGTACAGCTGTAATCACCATGTCACAAGGAGGATTATGGACCGACTCCCGTTATTTTTTACAAGCAGAAGAACAACTTCAAGGAAGCGGACTAATTTTATTCAAAGACCGGCTTCCGGAAACTCCTTCCATTGCCGACTGGTTAGGGAGCATATTGAAACCTGGAGAAAAAGTCGGTATTGACGGGTGGGTAAACAGCACATCCGAAGCCCTACAATTACAAAAAGCACTTGAAAAATACCATTTAGAGCTGGTTAATGTAGAAGACCCATTCCATTTATTATGGAGAGACCGCCCCTCACTGCCTCTGAACCCTCCATTCATTTTGCCATTGGAATACAGCGGAGAGGCATGTAATCAAAAATCAGTCGGATACAAGCTATTCTTAAAGAAAATCAAGTCAATGGCATCTTAATTTCCGCCTTGGATGAAATAGCCTGGACTTTAAACTTAAGAGGCACTGACGTACATTGCAATCCGGTATTCGTTTCCTATCTTTTCATCACCTCTACTTCAAGTACATTGTACATCCAGCCGGATAAACTAACAGATGAGGTACGTCGCTATTTAGAAACAAACCACGTTTCTATTAAAGACTATACACAAATAGCCCAAGAACTGGAGGAACATAAAGAAGGCTGCTTACAGCTACCCAGTTCAACCAATTATACCCTTTATCAGGCTGCCAGCAAAAGCAGTCAGGTAAAGTTACTCGAATCTCCGGTATTATATTTGAAATCTATCAAAAACGCTACAGAAATAGCCGGGATTCAAACAAGCCATGACACGCGATGGAGTGGCTATGGTTCGTTTCCTTTACTGGTTAGAAAACGCTGTAAAAAGCGGGACAGAAACAGAATTATCCATTGACCAGAAGCTATACGAATTCCGCTCTGCACAAGAAAACTTCCAAGGTATCAGCTTTGATACCATAGCCGGTTACCAGGAACATGGCGCAATTGTACATTACGAAGCAACTGAAGAAACTGCAGCAACCCTGAAACCAGAAGGCTTTCTCCTTCTTGACAGTGGAGGACAATATCTCGATGGAACAACCGACATCACTCGTACCATCGCATTAGGGCACGTCACAGAAGAGCAGAAGAAAGATTATACCCTTATCTTAAAAGGGTTTATACAGCTCTCCATGGCTCACTTCCCGTATGGCACCTGTGCACTCAGCTCGACGTATTGGCACGACAGTTTATATGGAAAGAAGGTATGAACTACGGACATGGTACAGGACATGGCGTCGGACATTTTCTGAATGTGCACGAAGGACCTCATCAGTTCCGCATGAACCACATGCCTGCTCTTCTCCTTCCTGGCATGACGGTCACCAATGAGCCAGGAGTATACAAAGCCGGGGAATATGGTGTACGCACAGAAAACACCATGCTGATTGTAGACGACCAGACGACTGACTTTGGCGAATTCTATAAATTTGAAGCATTGACTCTATGCCCTATCGATCTCAAACCAATTCTACCTGATTTACTCAGTCCGGAAGAAAAGGCATGGTTAAACGATTATCACCAGAAAGTGTATACCACACTTAACCCATACCTCAGCGAGGAAGAAAAGAACTGGTTGAAAGAAGCGACAAAAGGCCATCCACTAACCAGTCTATAAACAAAAAATCTCCCCGGTCAGTATTCTCTGTATGAAAATCCTGACCGGGAATTTTTTTAATCACTTTTTATTTAAGCAAACATTCTACTTACTCGAAGCACGCCTTCCACCAGCGCATCTATTTTCTTCTTTCGTATTATACAATCCCAAAGAAGCACGTACTGTACCCTCAATGCCCAAACGGTGCATCAAAGGTTCCGCACAATGATGTCCGGTACGAACAGCTATACCTAAGCGGTCAAGCAAGGTCCCCATATCAAATGGTGTATATCCCCTACCAAGAAAGAAATGACTCCTCCTTTCTGCTCCGCTTCACCCAAAATCCTCATTCCCGGGATTTCTTTTAAACGGTTCATGGCATACTGAGTCAGGTCATGTTCGTAGGCAAAAATGTTATCCATTCCTATTGCTGAAACATAATCTAACGCTTTTGCCAATGCTGTAGATCCGATGTAATCGGGAGTGCCGGCCTCAAACTTAAAAGGAAGTTCATTAAATGTCGTCTTTTCAAAAGAGACATTCTTGATCATCTCCCCTCCTCCCTGATAAGGGGGCAGTTTTTCCAGCCAAGCTTCCTTTCCATACAATACACCGATACCCGTAGGGCCGTACACTTTGTGACCACTGAACACATAAAAGTCAGCATCCAAATCATGTACATCCACCTTCATGTGTGGAATGCTCTGCGCCCCATCTACCAGTACCGGAACACCTTGCGAATGTGCAAAAGCAATCATATCCTTTACCGGATTGATTGTTCCCAACACATTGGATACATGAGCCACAGAAACAAGCTTCGTCTTTTCCGAAAAAAGCTTTTTGTATTCATCCAACAAAAAGCTCCCCCCGGTCGTCATCGGAATTACTTTCAGCACGATTCCTTTCCGTGCTGCCTGAAGCTGCCAAGAAACAATATTACTGTGGTGCTCCATCACAGAAACAATAACCTCATCCCCTTCCTTCATCTGACTATCGGCAAATGAAGAAGCAACTAAGTTAATGCTCTCGGTCGTTCCACGAGTAAAAACGATTTCCGAAATACTGCGTGCATTAATAAACCGACGTACCGTCTCACGTGAAGCCTCATGCAAATTCGTTGCCTGCTGCGACAAGAAATGCACTCCACGGTGTACATTCGCATTGACCGAATAATACTCGTCTGTAATAGATTCCACCACGCAACGAGGCTTCTGAGTCGTAGCCCCGTTATCTAAATAAACCAGCGGTTTTCCATACACCGACCGCGCAAGAATCGGGAAGTCTTCTCTTATCTTATTGACATCGTATTGCATAAATTCTCTGTTAAAATATGACTATTTACAAATCGCACAGCCCTGGCATTTTATTCAGTTCTCCACGGAAGCGTTTTTCTACCAGCAGATGCAAGCGATCTTTCAAGGCATCCATCCGGATATGGTCAATCACTTCGTTGACAAAAGCAAACATCAACAGCAAAACGTGCTTCCTTCAGACTGATACCACGCTGCTGCATATAGAACAATGCATTTTCGTCCAACTGCCCTACTGTAGCTCCATGAGAACACTTCACATCATCTGCATAGATTTCCAGCTGTGGCTGAGTGTACATATGTGCTTCACGGGTCGCACACAGATTCCGGTTTGTCTGCTGAGAAGAGGTATGCTGTGCTCCTTCTCTCACAAGTACCTTTCCGGCAAAAGCTCCCACAGCCTGGTCGTCAAGCACATACTTAAACAATTCATTACTTGTGCAATCGGGTACTTTATGATCAATAAAAGTATGGTTATCCACCTGCTCATTCTGATCGGCAATGGCCATTCCGCACAAACTGATTTCTGCCCCCCGACCAGCCAATGTCACTTCTGTGGTATTACGAGTCGTTCCATTGTGCAGTGTCATCCCGTTCAACAACACATTACTGCCAGCCTCCTGATTCACATATAAGTTATTGAAACGTACCGTACTGTTATGAGTCTCTTCCAGTTCATACAAGTCGAATACAGCATTTTCTCCTGCAAAGACTTCCACCACCTGAGTAGAAAGGAAATTCACGTCGTCCATCGCATGGTCGCATACCAGCAACTTGGCCTGTGCACCATCCTCCAATATAATCAGGACACGACGGTTTACCATGAAATCCACATCCGCACGCAAGATATTCACCAACTGGATTGGACGTTCCAACACCACATTCTTCGGTACATACATGCACACACCGTCCTGTGCAAACATCGTATTAAATGCCGCCAGAGCATCCTTCGACGTATCAGCCAGCTTTCCGTAATATTTTCTGACCAAATCAGGGCGCTGTTCAGCCATATCCTTCAAGCTACCGAAGTAAACTCCCTCCGGCAACTGAGCAGAAGGATGCACATGCTTGTCAAACGTATCATTTACCACAAAATAAAGTGAGGTACTCATATTGGGCACATCACACTTGAACACTTCATACGGATTAACCGGAAATTCCAGGCGATTCAAGTTCAACCCATAATCCGGAGCAAAATACTTGCTCACCTCCGTATATTTATATTTTTCCTGCTTGCGAGTCGGGAAGCTCAGCTTCTCAAAATCAGCAAATGCCTTCGCACGGGGCGCATTCAGCACATCCGCACTTTGCCGACAAATAATAGCCTCGCACTGCGTGAAAAGATCAATATATTGCTGTTCTGCTTTCATGCTCATTCTCCCAGTTCTTTCTTAATCCAATTCGTATCCTTTTTCTTCCAGTTCCAATGCCAGTTCCGGACCTGCAGTTTTCACGATACGGCCTTTATAAAGTACATGTACAATATCCGGTTTAATGTAATCCAGCAAACGCTGATAGTGCGTAATCACAATACAGCTCGTTTCCGGAGTTTTCAGTTTATTCACTCCTTCAGCCACAATACGCAACGCATCAATATCCAGTCCGGAGTCAGTTTCGTCCAAGATGCTCAGCTTCGGTTCCAGCATAGCCATCTGGAATATTTCATTACGCTTCTTCTCACCTCCAGAGATCCCTCATTTACCGAACGGTTAGCCAACTTGCTGTCCAGCTCCACAATCTCTCTCTTTTGGCGCATCAGTTTCAAGAACTCACTGGCCGTCAAAGCTGGAAGTCCTTTTGTACTTACGCTGTTCATTCACGGCCGCACGCATGAAGTTCACCATGCTCACTCCCCGGAATTTCTACCGGATACTGGAATGACAGGAACAATCCTTCATGACTACGGTCTGCCGGACTCAAAGCCAATAAATCCTTTCCATCAACGTTACGGTTCCTTTCGTCACCTCATAAGCTGGATGACCGACCAATACATTACTCAATGTACTCTTTCCCGAACCGTTAGGCCCCATAATCGCATGAACTTCTCCTGCCTTTACAGTCAGGTTAATACCTTTCAATATCTCTTTGCCATTAATGTTGGCATGTAAATTCTTTATCTCTAGCATAACAATCTATTTTTATCGTTTATCCTACACTGCCCTCCAACGACACAGACAGCAATTTCTGAGCCTCTACGGCAAACTCCATCGGAAGTTTGTTCAGAACCTCCTTTGCATACCCATTCACAATCAATCCTACGGCATCCTCAGTAGAGATACCACGCTGGTTGCAATAGAAAATCTGGTCTTCCGAAATCTTGGAAGTCGTAGCCTCATGTTCCACCACAGCCGTTTCATTGTGAATGTCCATATAAGGGAATGTATGCGCTCCGCAGTGGCTACCCAGCAACAGAGAATCACACTGACTGTAGTTTCTTGCATTATCTGCCTTTTCAGCCACACGCACCAGCCCGCGATAAGAGTTCTGACTCTTTCCGGCACTGATACCCTTACTTACGATAGTAGAACGAGTGTTTTTACCCAGATGAATCATCTTCGTACCAGTATCTGCCTGCTGATAATTATTGGTTACCGCTACAGAATAGAACTCTGCGGTAGAATTGTCTCCACTCAAAATACAGCTTGGATACTTCCATGTAATGGCCGAGCCAGTCTCTACCTGTGTCCAGGAAAGTTTACTGTCCACCCCTTTGCAGTTACCTCTTTTGGTTACAAAGTTATACACACCACCTTTACCTTCAGCATCACCAGGATACCAGTTCTGCACAGTAGAATATTTCACTTCCGCACGGTCAAGCACCACGATTTCCACAATTGCCGCGTGCAACTGGTTTTCATCACGCATCGGTGCCGTACATCCTTCCAGGTAAGAGACATAACTGTCATCATCTGCAACAATCAGCGTACGTTCAAACTGTCCGGTATTGGCCGCATTGATACGGAAGTACGTAGACAACTCCATCGGACAGCGAACCCCCTTCGGAATATACACAAACGAACCATCACTAAACACAGCCGAGTTCAATGCGGCAAAGAAATTATCACGATAGCCCACTACCGAACCTAAATACTTCTTCACCAAATCCGGATGTTCACGCACCGCTTCACTGATAGAGCAGAATATAATTCCCTTTTCCATCAGTATCTCCTTAAAAGTTGTCTTCACAGAGACGGAGTCCATAACCGCATCTACCGCCATACCGCTCAGCGCCATACGTTCTTCCAAAGGAATACCCAGCTTGTCAAAGGTTTTCAACAGTTCCGGATCCACTTCATCCAGACTCTTCGGCCCTTCTTTTTTCTTTGTCGGGTCTGCATAATATGAAATAGCCTGATAATCAATCTCCGGAATATTCAAATGTGCCCATGTAGGCATTTTCCAGCGTTTGCCAATAGCGAAACGCCTTCAAACGGAACTCAAGCAACCAGTCGGGCTCACCTTTCTTTGAAGAAATCAGCCGCACGACATCCTCATTCAGTCCCTTCTCTATAATATCTGTGTGAACATCCGTAGTGAAGCCATATTTATACTTCGCCTGCGTCAGTTCCTTCACATATTTATTGGGTTCTATTTGCATATCAATTCTGAATATTATCTGTTTCTATAAATTTCTCTGTTACAGTTTTCACCACAGGATAAAAGAAAGCGGAAAAATCCTTTATCGGATAATATAACAACGAACTTCCCTTAGTGGTTGAATGTATTAAGTTATCTTTAGAGTCGGCAAAATCAATAAAATGGATGACCAGGCTGATTACAAGCGCATATTTTATCGCTCCAAGCACTGCCCCCAAAAGGCGGTTGATAAAACCTAATCCTGTCATATCCACGATTTTCGTCAAGGCAGAAGCCAAAAGAGACAACACCAAAGGTACTATCAAACCTATCAACAGAAAAGCCAGTATCTGCCCGAATGTCACAGAAGTACCTACCGCTACGGCCAATTGCTCACCTAAACCGGCAAACAAAGCACGTGCTACCAGCAGTCCGGCTATCAGCCCTACAACCGCTGCCAGTTGTTTGAAAAATCCTTTCATAAAACCAGAGACAGCTCCTAAAGCCAATAAGATGATAATCACCCAGTCTATTGTTGCCATTTATCCGAAATATATATTAAAACAAAGCGAAGAACTTGTTCCCCTGTCTGATGGGTGAATACAAGAATCTTCGCTTTGCTCTGAATGACAAATGTATTTATTTGCACCCAAACAATGGTCAGACGTTACGTCCTTACAATGTCTGTTTTACTTCCACTTCTTCATACGTTTCAATCACGTCACCCACTTTCAAGTCGTTGCAGTTCGTCAAGCTGATACCACATTCAAAGTTAGTACCCACTTCTTTCACATCGTCCTTGAAGCGCTTCAATGCATTGATTGAACCCGTAAAGATTACGATACCGTCGCGAATCAAGCGAGCCTTGTCCGTACGTTTTTACTTTTCCGGTCTTCACCATCGCACCGGCAACCATACCCACCTTGCTGATGTTGAACACTTCACGCACTTCGATTGTAGAGGTAACCTGTTCTTTCAATGTCGGAGCCAACATGCCTTCCATTGCCGACTTCACTTCTTCAATCGCATCGTAAATAATAGAATACTTACGAATATCCACACCTTCCTGTTCAGCAAGCTTAGCCGCATTTCCTGAAGGACGTACCTGGAAACCTACGATGATTGCATCCGATGCCGCAGCCAACGATACATCCGATTCTGAAATCTGTCCGACACCCTTATGGATTACATTCACCTGAATCTGTTCGGTAGACAACTTGATCAATGAGTCGCTCAAAGCTTCTACAGAACCATCCACGTCACCTTTCACAATCACATTCAATTCATGGAAGTCACCCAATGCCAGACGACGTCCCACTTCATCCAGTGTCAACATCTTCTGAGTACGCAAGCCCTGTTCACGAGCCAGCTGTTCACGCTTGTTGGCAATCTCACGTGCTTCCTGATCCGTATCAAACACATGGAATGTATCACCCGCAGCCGGCGCTCCGTTCAATCCTAAAATCAATACCGGTTCAGAAGGTCCAGCCTCTTTCAGGCGCTGGTTACGTTCGTTGAACATCGCCTTCACCTTACCGTATGAAGTTCCGGCCAACACAATATCCCCTACATGCAGTGTTCCATTAGAAACCAGCACCGTAGCCACATATCCACGTCCTTTATCCAAAGAAGATTCAATAATTGAACCGGTAGCCTTACGGTTCGGATTTGCTTTCAAATCCAACATTTCAGCTTCCAGCAATACCTTTTCAAGCAATTCAGGAACACCGGTACCTTTCTTGGCTGAAATATCCTGAGACTGGTATTTCCACCCCATTCTTCCACCAGGAAGTTCATGGCAGCCAGCTCTTCCTTAATCTTATCCGGGTTTGCATTCGGTTTATCTACCTTATTGATAGCAAACACAATAGGTACCCCCGCAGCCATCGCATGGTTGATAGCTTCTTTTGTCTGCGGCATCACGTTGTCATCCGCAGCTACGATAATGATTACCACGTCAGTTACTTTCGCACCACGTGCACGCATAGCTGTAAATGCTTCGTGTCCCGGAGTATCCAGGAACGTAATGCGACGTCCATCCTCCAGTTTCACGTTATATGCACCAATGTGCTGTGTGATACCTCCGGCCTCACCCGCAATTACATTTGCTTTACGGATATAGTCCAGCAAAGAAGTCTTACCGTGGTCTACGTGACCCATCACGGTAACAATCGGTGCACGCGGTTGCAAATCTTCTTCCGCATCAGCCCCTTCCTCTACAGCCTGTGCAACTTCCGCACTTACATATTCTGTCTTGTAGCCAAATTCTTCTGCCACAAGGTTAATCGTTTCTGCATCCAGACGCTGGTTGATAGACACCATGATACCCACACTCATACAAGTTGAGATAACCTGAGTCACCGGAATATCCATCATGTTAGCCAGCTCATTTGCTGTTACAAATTCAGTCAGCTTCAATACCTTGCTTTCTTCCTGTTCCAGTTCCTCCTGTTCCAGCTGACGGTTCTGAATATTTTCACGTTTCTCCTTACGATACTTGGCAGCTTTATTCTTTCCTTTATTTGTCAGGCGGGCAAGTGTTTCTTTCACCTGTTTTGCTACATCTTCGTCGCTCACCTCCTGTTTTACCACCGGTTTCTTAAAGCGGTCCTTGTTATGTTTTCCGCCCTGTCCCTGGTTCTGGTTATTCTTTCCAGATTTCTCATTTCGTGAAGCTCCAGATGCGTTGGAGGTTGCATTAATATCAACCCGTTCCTTATTAATACGGTTGCGTTTTTTCTTTTCGCAGCCTCATCACTCAGGCCACCCTTATCCGTCTTTTCATCACTCTTACGAATTTTCCTTGATAATCGCATCTTTCATCTGCTTACGCTGTTCCTGACGCTGCTTATCCTTTTCCTCTCTTTCTTTCTTCTTCTCCTCTTCGATTTTTCTTCGGGCGGGTAGACTGGTTCAATGCAGCCAAATCAATCTGGCCTACTACATTAATCTTTGATTTAAATTCTGTCGGGCGAATTTTAAAAACTTCGTCTTCTTTATTTTCCTGAACAGATTGTTGCTTTTTTCTTCTTCCATCGGCTCTGGTTTCAATTCTTCTGCCTTTATTTCCGGCTGTTTCGGTTCTTGTTTTTCTTCTACCTGAGGTTGTTGTACAGGAGCCTCTTCAGTTTTAACCTCCGTTTTTCCACCTCAGCTTGTTTATTCTCAGGTTCTGGCTTAGCTGGCCCTTCCTGTACAACAGGCGTTTCAGCAGGCTCAACCACAGCCGGTTTTTTCTTTTTCTTCAGACCATCCAAGTCTATTTTACCTACAGGCTTGAATTTTGGTCGCACATCTTCTGGAACCACTGTTTCTATCACTTCCGGCTTTTTCAGTTCCGGATGAATATCCTCGATAGAAACAGAAGCCTTGTTACGCTCCTTATTCTGCCGTTCCTGAATATTTTCTCAGACTCTATTTTCAAATCCTTGTCTTTGCTGAACTCTTTAACCAGTGCAGCATACTGTTCTTCAGTAATTTTGGTATTTGGATTCGCCTCGACCGTATATCCTTTTTTCTGCAAAAAGTCTACCACCGTGGTTATTCCAACATTCAAATCTCTTGTTACTTTATTCAATCTTATAGTCATAATTCATCACAATTTATAGAGTTCAGGAAAATATATCAGTCACAGATAAACAAGCAGACGAGAATGAATTGCTCATCCTCATCTGTTTATTGCAAGCAAGCGCTATTCCTCAAACTCTGCTTTTAAAATTCTCAGAATATCATCCACCGTATTTTCTTCCAAGTCTGCTTTTTCGATAAGCATCTCGCGCGGTGCGTTCAATACACCTTTAGCCGTATCAATTCCGATAGCCTTAATCGCGTTGATAACCCATTCATCAATTTCATCCTTGAATTCATCCAGGTAGATGTCTTCATCAGCTACAGCATCTTCACCCAATTCACGATATACATCAATAGTGTATTCTGTCAACATACTGGCCAGCTTAATATTCAAGCCACCTTTACCGATAGCCAATGATACTTCTTCCGGTTTCAAATATACCTCAGCTCTCTTTTCATCCTCATGCATGATGATAGACGAAACTTTTGCCGGGCTCAAGGCACGCTGAATAAACAACTGGATGTTAGATGTATAGTTAATCACATCAATGTTTTCATTACGCAATTCGCGTACGATACCATGAATACGAGAACCCTTCACACCCACACATGCACCTACCGGGTCAATGCGTTCATCATACGATTCTACTGCAATCTTCGCACGTTCTCCCGGAATACGGGCAATTTTCTTGATGGTAATCAGTCCGTCATTGATTTCTGGCACTTCCTGTTCAAATAAACGCTGCAAGAAGACCGGTGATGTACGACTCAAAATAATCTTCGGATTATTGTTCTTATTATCTACACGAGCTACTACGGCACGAGCAGTTTCTCCTTTCCGGTAGAAGTCACTCGGAATCTGTTCTGTCTTAGGCAACAGCAATTCATTACCTTCATCGTCCAGCAACAGGATTTCCTTTTTCCAAATCTGATAAACTTCCGCACTGATTACAGTACCTACTTTATCAATGTATTTATTATACAAGCTGTCTTTTTCCAACTCCAGAATCTTTGAAGCCAATGTCTGGCGGAGATTCAGAATTGCAGGCGGCCGAATTTTTCAAAAATCACCTCATCGGTCACTTCCTCTCCCACTTCATACGATGCATCAAATCTTGCGTGCTTCCGACAATGCAATCTGCAGGTTCGGGTTAGTCAGCTCCTCATCCGCCACAACTTCACGGTTACGCCAGATTTCGAAATCCCCCTTGTCAGGATTTACAATCACATCATAGTTTTCATCTGTACCGAACATTTTTGCAATCACACTGCGGAACGACTCTTCCAACACGCTCACCATCGTGGTGCGATCAATGTTCTTCAATTCCTTAAATTCCGAGAATGTGTCAATCAAGCTGACAGTTTCTTCTTTTTGGCCATAATTATTTAAAGCTAATTAAGTATTTGGTGTATTTTATCTCATCATAGGTAAAGGTTACATTCTGTTCCACCAGCTTCGGACGCTTGGCACCTTCCGGTTTATTTTCACTTCTACCGTAACCGTAAAATTCTCTTCGTTGGCATCCGCCAGCACACCCGTCCATTTCTTTCCGGTTTTGTCCAGCACTTCTACTTCGCAACCTACATGTGCTACATACTGCTGCAAAACCTTAAATGGCTGACCGATTCCCGCAGAACCTACTTCCAGTTCGTAATCTTCTTCACGACTTAATTTTGACTCAATATAGCGGCTCAGTTCCACACAGTCGTCTATCCACACACCTTCTGCATGGTCTATTTCCACTACAATTTTGTCATCCGGACTCACATTTACATCAACCAGAAAATAACTTTTATCTTCCAGCCATTCCTCTACAATCCGAGCTACAACGTTTTTATCTATCATGTATTAACTATTAAGAACAAAAAAAAAGGAGCTAAATCGCCCCTCCACCTTTTCATCCAATCATTTGCAAAGATATAAATAATCTCATGCCACACAAAATAATGACAAAATTATTTATTACTGAGGAGTAGTATGAAAGAGCGGCAAATGATATAGATCATCTGCCGCTCTTCTGTCGGAATGAGGCGACTCGAACGCCCGACCCCTACGTCCCGAACGTAGTGCGCTACCAACTGCGCTACATTCCGTTTCTGTTTTGCGAGTGCAAAGGTAAAGCATTTTTTTGAAATCAAAAAGAATTTCATAGAAAATTTGCAAAAAATTTTGTAGAATCAAAAAATATGCCTACCTTGCAACCGCAAACAAGAAACAATAGTTTCTGAGAGGTGTTCTATTACAAAGTGAAAAGCTCTACCGATAACCATTTTGGTGCCATAGCTCAGTTGGTAGAGCAAAGGACTGAAAATCCTTGTGTCCCCGGTTCGATTCCTGGTGGCACCACCAAAAGTAAGTTTTCACTTTAAAGCAGTTACAGTAAAATGTAACTGCTTTTTTTATGCTTTAAGCCCTCGTTTACGCCCTGCGATTAGGAAAAATATTTTCAGAGTATACAAATAAAGATGTGACTCGTGTCAAACCGGCACTTTGGTATAATGAAATTGAAGAGTTTGGATATGATACATTCACCACTGTTGCAAATTCCATTGAGAATCATTACGAACGGATATTAAACTACTTTGTAAACAGAAGAACAAATGCTGCTGCGGAAGCTTTTAATGCAAAAATTAAAGCATTTAGGGCTTCATTTCGTGGAGTAGTAGATAAGAGGTTCTTTTTGTATAGATTAGCAAAAGTTAATCCCCCCAAGAATTACAACTGAACCAGAAAAATTAGTATCACTCCACAAACCTAATTTACAAAACATTTCAATCGTTTGATTGATATATTTCATCATGTTCGATAAATTTTTCCCTGCATCTTCAAGCTCTCGTCTGATTTCTGCTAATCTCGAATTTAATTCGCTCATAGTAGCCGTATATATTTCACTATTAATTTCTCCCAGACCAAACCGAACTTTGACTGTATTAATTCGATTTTCACACTCTGTTTTTCCGTTTTTAAAAGAACTTTCTTTGTTTCACCTTTATTTTTGATTGTATTCTTCAAAAACCTTTTCTTAAAAACGTTCTGATAAGTAATTC
>ENA-OPYV01000350-OPYV01000350.1-human-gut-metagenome-genome-assembly--contig:-NODE-350-length-13386-cov-2.283204_pt1 | contig 13386 bp, 13 predicted proteins | sample MGYA00242474_ERZ504485 | MGnify/ENA primary metagenome ERZ504485 (study PRJEB26092, sample SAMD00036263) | human gut metagenome | host: Homo sapiens | study: EMG produced TPA metagenomics assembly of...
CTACACCTTCAAATTTGATTTTCCAATACCCGGAAAGTACTCTTTTGTTGCCATAATATCTTTGTTTTTATAAGTTAATGAATTGTTATATTTTAATTATTTTGTTGATTTTTTCGAGACATTCTTTCCAACGTGCGTATGCGTCGGCGTATGCCGCCTCGTCGGCAGCTTTCGGCTCGATGACAGCCAGTTTGTCGAGAGTAGCAAAAGCTTCCACATTGTCGCGGTAGATACCTGCACCCATTCCGGCTCCCTTGGCAGCTCCTACCGAACCGTCGGTGTCATAGAGTTCGATGGTAGCACCTGTGACTCCGGCCAGCGTGTCGCGGAACAGCGGGCTCAGGAACATGTTGGCATGTCCGGCGTGAATCTTCCGTACATCCATTCCCATGCCCTTCATGATGTCGATACCGTAGCGGAAGGAGAATACAATACCTTCTTGAGCGGCACGAAGCAGGTGGCTGCGGTTATGCAGGTTGAAGTTGACACCCTGAACGGAACATCCGGTTTCCTGGTTCTGCAACATACGTTCAGCTCCGTTACCAAACGGAAGGATGCTGATGCCGGCAGCACCGATAGGAGCCTGAGCGGCAACTTCGTTCATTTCTGCATAGCTTAGGTCGGAAGCCAATGTGCGTTTCATCCACGAATTGAGGATACCCGTACCGTTGATGCAGAGCAATACGCCCAGACGAGTCTGTGAAGCAGTGTGGTTGACGTGTGCAAATGTGTTGACGCGTGACTTCGGGTCGTAGTTGACACTACCGTCACTCCGTATACTACTCCGGAAGTGCCAGCTGTAGAAGCAATTTCACCCGGATTGAATACATTCAGCGAAAGAGCGTTGTTCGGTTGGTCACCGGCGCGGTAAGTCACCGGAGTACCGGCTTTCAGTCCTAACTCGGCAGCTACTTTTTCCGTTACTTTACCCTGTTCAGAGAAAGTCGGACGGATATCAGCTAGCAAGGATGAGTCAATACCGTAATAATCCAGCAAGAAATCAGCTACCTTGTTTTCCTTGAAATCCCAGAACATACCTTCCGACAATCCGGAAACTGTCGTGCAGATTTCTCCTGTCAGTCGCATGGCGATATAGTCACCCGGAAGCATCACCTTATAGATACGTTCATAAACCTTCGGTTCGTTTTCCTTTACCCAGGCCAGTTTGGAAGCCGTGAAGTTGCCCGGTGAATTCAACAGATGTGACAGACATTGTGTTTCTCCCAGTTCCCGGAAAGCCTTCTGGCCATACGGCACGGCTCTGGAGTCGCACCATATAATGGAAGGACGGAGCACCTGCTGGTTCTTGTCCACGCAGACCAGGCCGTGCATCTGATAAGAGATACCGATGGCCTTGATTTCTTCGGCGTTTGCTCCAGAGGCGCACAGCACGGCTTGTGTAGCCAGTTTCAAGTTGTCCCACCAGCTTTGAGGGTCTTGCTCGGCCCATCCTTGTCTGACGGCGAGGATAGGTGCTTCCGTTTTCGGGAAGAAGGCAGATGCGGCACATTTTCCGCTTTCCACATTGACCAGACTCGCCTTTACCGACGAGCTTCCTATGTCATAACCTAATACATACATCTTATTATCGTCTTTTAAAATTATCTTCTTGTCTTGTTGTAGATTTTCCGGTCGAACCGATAATATCTTGCTGCCCGGTGGGACACCCCCTGTTCGTATTCTTCCGTCGGTACGATGTATTCCATCATGGAAATCTTCTTATGGAAGTTGCGTACGTCCAGTGTTTTCCCGTAAATCACTTCATAGAGCATCCGCAGCTGGAGGGCGGTAAACTTCCGTGGAAGCAGTTCGAAAATGCGCGACGGATTGAACTCAATGTGCTGCCGGATAAAATTTCATGGCCTCTGCAATAATCAGATTGTGGTCGAATGCCAAATCTTTCACCTCTTCCAGTGCCACCCATTCGGCCTTGTGCTCATCCAGGTTCTTGTTGAATGCCTTGTCTATTTTTATCAGGGCAAAGTAGGCGATGGTCACGATTCGTTCCACTTTGGCCTTTTCTGCTCTTTCCAGCCAGTGAACATCTTTGGGATTCTTGGTACGGTCTTTTGAACCGAAAGCCTTGAACTGCATCAGGTCTACGTTCTTGAGTCCAGTCAAATCACGAAGCACTCGTTTGGCTGCATCATCCAAGTCCTCATCCATATAGATAAGGCTTCCGGGGAGTTTCCATTATCATGGAAAACTTCTCCACTTTTCTTCCCCCATTCTTTTTACGAGCAACACCTTTAGTTTCTCTCCATCGAATCCGATGACCACGCAGTCTACTGAGATGTGATTATTGGCTAATTGTTCAGTGTATTCCATAAGCATTTTTCTGTCTACACCGCAAAGGACGTTTTTTATTTATTGATATATGCAATAGGGCTTTTGTGGGTTGTAAAACCTTATTGTTCAATAGGGTAAATATCTTATTTGATACAATATCGTGATGCAATGTTTTTGTAGTTCATACAATATGTATAAAAAGGTAATTTCCCGTGCAGGCTTATTGGCAAAAGTACAACAACCCGAAAAATCGAATTTTCAATGTCTTACGTGAGGAATAGGAAAAGTCTCCTGCAAGGGACTTATTGTATTTTATGTTTATGTTGAAATCTCGGTGCCTTATTTTGAGGAAAGAAGGGGATAGTGGTAAGAATCCTTATGTGTTAAAAAAATAAAAGCAGGAAATTTGTATCTTTGCCCTGTGTTTTAAAGGATACATTGTATGGAAAATTCGATGAAGCTTATTATGTTAGGTACGGGAAATGCGGCCACCGGTAGCCTGCTACAATACCTGTTTTGCCTTGTGCCGGGAGGATAAATACTTTTAGTGGATGCCGGAGGAGGCAACGGCATTCTGTCGCAGTTGCAGAAGACACATATCCCGTTGTCGGGCATTCATGAGATATTTGTGACGCATGCACACACCGACCATATATTGGGTGTGATATGGATGATTCGCATGGTGGCTCAGGCCATTCAGAAAGGAGAATACCAAGGCGAACTACGTATATATGGGCATGACAAGGTGGTACAGGTGCTCGACTGGATTTGCCGGATGACTTTGCCCAAGAAGATTGTGGCCCGTTTAGGAGAAGAGATATTGTTGTGTGAGGTGAAGAGCGGAGAGAAATTTCAGGCCATCGGCCTGGAAGTGGAATGCTTTGACATCGTTTCAACAAAGGAGAAACAGTTTGGTTTCCGTACCTGTCTTCCCCGACGGGCAATCGCTGGTTTGTTTGGGTGATGAACCTTATAACGCATGCAACCAGATGTATGTGGAAGGAGCCGACTGGCTGCTGTGTGAGGCGTTCTGCTTGTATGAAGACCGGGAGCGGTTCAAACCCTACGAGAAGCACCATAGCACGGCTTTGGATGCCGGACGGTTAGCAGCCCAGCTTGGAGTGAAGAATCTGCTGCTGTATCACACGGAAGACAAGACACTGGCGACCCGTAAAGAGCGCTATACGGCAGAAGCAGCTTCGCAATTTAGCGGCAAGGTTTATGTACCGGAAGATTTGGAGGAAATTTTACTACGGAGTAATGAATGAATTACTACGTAGTAGTCGGTCTGTTACTACGAGGTAACGGAGGAATTACTACGTAGTAGTTTAAAGGGCATTTGAAGAGGTTTTAAATGAAACAAGAAAGGCGTTCCGATTGTGTTGTCGGAACGCCTTTCTTTATGAAAAAATATATTTTCTTCTTACTTCATTACCTTGACAAAATAGGTGAGGGTCGGTAAGTGGTCGCTGAATCCATTCTGGAATGTAGTACCCGAGAATGTACGAAGTGGATACCCTTTGTATTTTCCTTCCTTTTGAAGCAGGAATGGACGGTTGAATACTTCGCTCTTCCAGAATTTCAATGTGCTGCGGTCTTTGCCAATCAGATTGCCTGATATAATCTGCTGGTCGAACAAATTCCATTGGTTCTGGTAGCAGAGAGAACCGATACCCTGATCATACAATTTCCAGGTAGCATTGTAATATCCGTCAGGTTTTACTTCCTTGATATTCTTTTTAGCGCCCAGTACCTCGCTACAGCTCTTGTTGAACGGGTCATCATTCAAGTCACCCACAATGAGTACTTTTGCTTCCGGGTTCTGTGCATGGATAGAATCGCCAATGTGTTTCACGATGCTGGCAGCAAATTCTCTCAGCGGAGAAGAAGCGGAGCCACCGTAGCGTGAAGGCCAGTGATTTACAATCAGGTGAAAAGGTTCCCCGGCCAGTATACCACTTACCAGCAGAATGTCGCGGGTTTTATAGTGTGGCATATCCGGCTTGTTGAAAGGATAGGTTCTGGCATCAATCAGCTTGAACAGTTTTGGGTTGTACAAGGCCGCTACGTCAATACCTCTGTGGTCGGGCGATTCGAAATGTACGATTTCATATCCCGTTCCACTGATGGGAGCAGTTTTTGTCAGGTCTTCCAAAACTTTCCGGTTTTCCACTTCCGAGATACCGATGATAGCAGGGCCTGCCGGACAATAATCTCTTCCCAATTGAGAGATTACTTTGGCAATATTCTGTAACTTTTGTTCATACTTGGTCTGAGTCCATTCATACTTTCCTTCCGGAGTGAAATCATCATCCCCTTCGTTGTTAGGGTCGTCCACCGTATCCCAAAGGTTTTCTAAATTATAGAATGCGGCTGCATAAACACCCAGTCTGTCTTGTGCAAACAGACTGGTGGTATATACACAAGTAATGAACAAAGTGAAAATAAGCAATCGTTTATTCATAACTTTCATGGTTTGATGTGTGCATTAATTGCTTGGAGTGGGTTCAATGGTTGTACCTCCGTCACCACCGGTGCTGCCACTTCCACTTCCTGGAACATAGAGTTTGACGCTGAATAATCGCAACCCACATGTATTATCACTGGCTGTTCCTGAAAATTCGAGTGTGGTACTTTCTGATATATTTACATTTTCTACTGTTAATTTAATGGTATATTAGCTTGATTTTCGCTTTGAGTTACAATCTTGCTAGGTAGTGTAATATTTGTTCCATTGCATTTAACTTTTAGCGTGTTTAAATCTTGAGATGTACCTGTATCATACACGTTGCTCCCACTTGGCATTCAAGTGTTGCTGTTGTATTACCCTGTGCATTAATACCTTTGATAGCAATAGTAATATCTTTTCCTGCAGGGAACCAGACGTGCCAAGATTGTTTGAACTCCGAATTAGTTGGTTTTTCTTCTGACAAGCATTCAAACATGTTAGCAGGATTGTCAAATCCAGTGTATTCATCTAAGTAAGGCCAGTACTCTCCATTTTTTGAGGAGTACCAAAAGATTCTTGGAATAAAACAGTTTCACCACTCGGGGTTTCTCCGCCTTCATTTCCACCTTCTTCTTCATTGCTTCCGGTAAAGTCGCTTACGTCATTAGCAGTGCGTAAAGTAAGCTGCCAAGTACCTCTGAATCTTCCTAAGATAACCTGTTACATTACCTTTCCTTCTGGAAGTTTATTACCTGCAAAGCTGGCATAATTGCTGGTACGAATCATGATAGTATTTCCATGACTGTCGGTAATGTTTTCTTCACCATAACCATCTTCTGGAGCAAAGATACCCTTACCACCGTTCTGGAAAGTAACTCCGGTAAATTGCACTAATTTGAATTTATAGTTATCGGGAGCAGCGTTGATGGTACTGATGTCATCAATTACAACAGGCTTGGCATTTTCTGGATTAGCCCATCCGTCTTTGCTGACATGTTTTTCGAAATCTTCCCACGGTGTACGATACAAGTATCCTTCCGGATGTCCTAATTGCTGTTCGTCTCCATATACGGAAATGCTCAATCCGTTCAGGTCTACATATACAGTCTGGCCTACCGGATAATAGTTGTACACACTGCTTTGGTCTACTTCCATTTCAATGCACCCGTTTCATCCTGCAAGTAGATTTTCTTGAAGATGTTTCCTGATTCATCGTTACCTGTGATGACGGCTTTGAGTACCTGGTCTTGCGTAATGATGATAGGGGCCTTATCAGCTGCTGCCGCATTTTCTGTGCGTATTCTGAATCGTGATATTGGCTGCCGGACCTGTGTATTCAGGTTCTGTCAAGAGAGGAGCATCATAGTCTCGTTCACAAGCAAAGAGAGCGAGTGAGGCAATGAGTGGCAGACTGATATTTCTTAAAAGTTTCATATATTCTGAGTTTTATGTAGGTTAATGATTAAAAACGGTAGCTCACATTCAGGAAGCAGTTGATGCCCTGCATGTAGTAGTATTTTCCTCCAAAGCGTTCCGGATGGTCAAGGTCAAATCGTCCCTGTTCGTATCCTCCGGTACAAATGTCTTTCTTGTTCAATACATTGTTCAGAGAAAGATTGAAGTTGATAGATTGTCTTCCAGGCAAGTAGAAAAATTTTTCCGATAGACAAGTCTAATGTATAGGCTGCCGGGAAACGTTCTTGTGTGGTCAACTGCTTGAAGGCATCGTAATACTGGTTATACGGAGTTACTTCTGTGTAGCTTGAAGCCAGACGGCGGAGGGGAGCAGCTTCGATGTAGTTGCGTGCAAATCCGTTCAGGTTGGCTCCCAGGAACCAGTATTTGATGAAGTAACGGATTCCGAATGTACCGGCAATCTGTGGAACTCCACCTACGTAAACATCCTTCATGTATACTTGTTCTCTTTCTACTATCTTTCCGTTTTCAGAGTTCTTGATACCGTCAGGGTTGTTGCTGTAATAATATTCACCTACGGTTCCGGCCAGGTCGAAGCTCCAATGGTCATCCAGTTTGTAAGTAGCTCCCAGCTCAATACCTCTGTGAATGCGGTTTACTCCATACAACACGTGGTTGATAAATGTTCCTTCAATGCCGTCATAGTAGCTGCTGCGTTCCATCTGGTCATAGAAATTAGTCTGGAATACTCCGATACGTCCGGCCAGGTGAGGAGTAGAGAAGATGTAGTTGATGTCGGCAGAGAGAACCCGTCCACTCTTCATGTCATCAATGGTGCGGTCTGTGATACGCGGTGATACGTATGCTTCATTGGGCAACGGAGCTTCACTTCCATAACTGATGTTGGCATTAATCATGTGACGTCCGTTGAACTTGTAGGTCAGTCCTCCTTTTACCATTAAGTCTGTGAACTGATGGCGCGCACCTTTGCCGAAAGAACTGTCCGGATAACGTCCGTTACGCATTTTACCATCACGCTGGAAGCTGGTGTAAGTCAGCTTCATTCCGTAATAGTAATCCCAATAACGTGAATGATACTGATTCAGACCCAGGCATTCAGTGAATAAATGTTCAGGTTATAGTTGTAACCGAAAATTCCTTCTTCGTATACTTTTCTCTGCGGGCGGTTCAAGTCGTTCTGAATTTTGTCCGGATCACCAGAGAAGTCTTGTTCTGCAAACTTATCAATATCCAGCACATATTCTGCTCCCAGCAGGTCGGCCACGGTCTTGAACTGGCGTGACTGAGTGTAGCGTGCACCGACTCCGGCTGTGATGTCGAAATGACGGCTCATGCGTGCGTTCAAAGTAGAGTTGAATGAAGTTTCCAACAGGTCACTGCGACGTTCTTCCAGCATGTAAACAGCTGCTCCGTTACCATTACGAATGTTGTTGGCATTAGCCAGGTAGAGGTCATCCCAGTTGATTTGTGTAAAGCTGGTCTGGTTAGTACGCCACAACTCTTTGTATCTTAGTTGTACCATTTCATCTTCAAAATACGAAGGCAGGTAGCGGTAGTAATCCGGGCGAGGGTCAGGAGCATTGTACCAGTTCAGGGCCGTATTACCGTAGCGGGCATAATGTGCTCCTACACCTGTAGTCAGCGTTATATTGTCGTTGATTTTCCAGATGTGCGAAATGATGGCAGTCGGGTCGAATGCCGTAACCACCTTTGCATTTCTTTTCTCTCCGTTCTGGTATCCCCAGTTCGGGTTGTAAAGGTAGTTTCCTGTCAGTTCATACACTTCGCGGTAAGAACTACCTTGCTGCCCACGCTGTACCGGTGATACGAAAGCTACCATTGACAGACTATGTTCTCCTCCTTTCCATTGCTTTTCAGCAGAGAAGGCGAAAGAAACGTTCTTGTAGAAAGTTCCGTCGATGTTACCTTCATTCGAATAGCGTCCGCCAATAGAGGTAGTGAATGCCCATCCGTTATCTTTCAGTCCGGTAGAGTAGGTAAACATGCCACGGAGATAATAGTTTCGGTTGGTATAGCTTAAGGTTAACTTTCCTCCAGGAGTATAGCTGCTGGCACGCATATTGATGTTTTCCGTACCTCCCAACTCACCAAAAGTAAAGGACGAAGGAGCTGTGAAGTTGGTGACATCACCGTTACGTGTCATGTCGTTCAGTGCGCCTACCGCTGCATAGTTGAATACACCCCTATTCTGGTCGTTGAATTCCACGCCATTGATGTATTTAACCTCCTGTGTGCTGTTGTATCCACGTGGAGAGAAGCGTGCAGGTGAAAGCTGATAGGCAGCTTTGTTCAGGAAAATATCATTTGACAGAATCACGGTAGAGCTGACATCCTGCCCGGAGGTCTCCACGTCGTCATCCACCATGCCGGCATCGATGATGCCAATCATAGACACGTCTTCGTTTGCGTTAAGTTCAGTTACTCGGATAGGTTTTAGTTCAGTTACGCCTAAGTTTTCTACTTCAATGGAGACACTCTTGGGCGTAATCATTACGGAGTTAAGCTGAATGACGTAAGTTCCCGGCTGAATATTTCGGATGGTGAAAATTCCGTCCGCGTCGGTTGTGACTTGGCGGTTCAGTTCTGTCACCGTCACAATTACACCTGGAATAGGGTCATTGCTTACTGCTCCGATCACACTTCCTTTCACGCTTACATTTCCTTGTGCAAAGACAAGGCAAGGAAGGAAGAATGCCATGAAGAACAGTAATTTGTGTTTCATAAAAAATAATTGTTAGTTTAGTGTTATTTTATAAGGGGTTGAAAGAGAACATGAAAAAGTTTTATAGAGCTTTTTCATGTTCTCTTTAGTAGTGTGTTGATAATGAGTTGTTATTGGATTTCAACTAATTCCATGTCATCATAATAAATGTATCCACCACTCTCATTACTATCCATATTGCGGTAGGTTCTTACTTCGTAGCGCATTTTTACAGTACCAGCAGGAGCGGTAAATTCTATTGTAACTTGTTGCCATTCTGTGTTGTCTGTAGAGTAGTCGTTTTGTTGGATTTGTTTGTTTATGTCATTGATTGTTTTTCCGTCACTACCTACCATGGCAAACCAATAACGACTGCTTGCTTTTGTATCATTGTCAAGGAACCAATAAGAGATTTTGTATTTCTTTCCAGCTGTGATAGCAACTTCTTGTTGAATTTTATTTGTTCCACTGGCTGAAGTTTGTCTTAGTGCATTATTCCCACCATGTTTAATGCTGGTTTCTTTTACAATTTCTCCCGTATTATATGTTTTATTGTCCCATGCAGTAGGTAATTCATTTGTCCAGTCTTCAAATCCAGGGTTAGTTAATAAATTAATTCCCGGTTCAGGTTCTGGATCAACAGTTCCTCCTCCTTCTCCATTGGCAACTACTTTTACATTCTTGATTTCCCAAGTTCCGGCAGCAGCAGTTGTACTTATATATTTGAATGCAAATTTGATTGTTTTTCCAGCATAAGCCGATAAATCAATGGTTGCAGTTGTGAAATTAAATTCACTGCCATATTTATCAATTGTCAATTGTTGCCAGTTATCTGCACTTGTTTCAGTAGCCCAAAGAGTAAATTCTTCTTCAGCTGTTCCAGCATAATTATGGGCATGATCGAATGTTAATGTTGCAGTTGCTGCCTGACTTAAATCTACAGGAGGAGAAACTAACCAAGATTCGGATGCATATCTTGTTCCGCCAATATAAGCACTGGCTTTCATGAATTTATCATCATTAAATGAACCAAGGCTCCATACAAAACTGCCTTCTCCATTTGGAAGTTGCTTATTATCAATAGTAAAACTTCCTTGTCCAGTTGCGAATGATTCCTCAAAGACCACGGTTTCTCCACCTGGTTGAGTTCCACCGTCGAAATCAACATTAATATCTCCGCCTGGTTTTTCAGTCCAGTTGTTGATTGTTGCATTTCCTACTGTAACAACCGGTTTCCCGTTGTTGATAGACAGGTTGGCGTTAAAGCTTACATTTGTTCCTTTTTCAAAAATACTTGCGTCACTAATTGTATGGGTGAATGATTGACCGTTGAGGTTAAAAGTCAGGTTGAGTGACGTCTGGTCGGTGCTTGCAGCTGTTGGGAGAATGATGGCTGTAGCCGTAGCGGTTGTACCTTGTGCATCTATGTACATCGCTACATCTTTGTTGTTGGTTCCTGCTGTAGCAGTCAGTGTTCCGTCAGCCAAGTTAAATTCACCTTCTGTGCTGACACCCTTAATGTTTACACCCAATCCGTTAAGAGTTTCAATTGTTTCATCTTTGGTTACATTCAGGGTGACTTTAGTCAGTTGGTGTGTAAATCCCAAGCTGATAGTGGTGGCAGTAGTTGCTGCTACTCCTTTAGTACCGTTAGAATAAATCAAGTCGATGGCAGCCGGATTGCTCTGGTCGGATACATTTACCGCAAGCTTATTGCCGCTTACACTTGTGGTATAAGGATAATATGCAATGAAGTCTACATTTCCGCTTTCAGGGAGATAAATACCATTACCTGGAGCAGCCGTCAATGTGCCGTTGGTCTGTGCAATGTACTTTTTGTTTTTGTGCGGTTGCAGCCTCAATTCCACTTCCTGCGTTCATCATGTAAATACCTACTTCGTCGTTTGCATTCCAAGTGTTACCTGAAACTCTTGATTGAATAGCTGTGGTAAATACGATGCCTTCACTTCCGTACCATTCGCTGTTGTCGTCATTGTTTGTACAACTCATTAGAGCTAGGGTTGATAATGCCCCCATGTACAGTAGATTCGAGATTTTCATACTAATTTATTTAGAAAGTTTGTAGATTCTGTATCAGATAGATTTAATTCCATTGCGATGTATTTAGCGTCTTTTTTACCTCAGAAGGTAATGATGGAAAGAAAGTGAACCCTGTCATATTCTCAAGTTCTGATACGCTGATAGCATATTTCATATATTGTGTATCGCTATATGCCTTATGGTCAAGTTTAAAAGCGATTGTCTGATAGTTTCCACCTACTTTACGGGCTAATGCTTTGAAGTAATATTTGGGTATTGCTATATTTTTTCCATTATTATCTTTAGCATATTGTATTTGCTTATCAGTTGCCGTAGTAGGCATCGCACCTGTTACTACGTATAGTGTGTCTATCCCACTACTCCAGCCTCTGACAGCGCCTTCTAGTTGAGCCCAAATAGCTCCATTCAATCCATTTTGTAATTGCGGAGTCATATTGGTGTAATAGAAAGTCTGATTATTCATGTCGCAGTCTTTACGCTGTCTATCACCACTCGGAATCTGATGCCCTCTGCTGTAACCGCTGAGAGCTTTTTTGAGATTCGCTTGAAGGTTAGTTGCTATTTTAGGGTCATAACCCCAATCCTCCGTACGGCCTATGTTTCCTTCCAGATACCATCCGCATAATGGATAGGATACCCAGTAAGCAATTTTCAGATTGGTATCGTATAGCATACTATAATTACGGATCTCAATACCGTTGAGTGGAGCTTCGTCATAAGTTATTCCGGTATAATGAGTAACGTATTTTATATTAGATTGATTCAGTTGTGACTCAGTAATTACCGGTGTTTCAAACCATTTCGTATATTTTGCTTCTGGGTCGGTCGTAATCTCTCCCCCCTGATAATTCACATTTACATTATATATATATTTGCTACCTTTGCTCAAATGTTTCCAGAAATCTCAGTCTCAATTTCTTTGCTCTGTCCGTTCTGTTCCAGTTTGATTTTCAGTTTTCCGCTCAAGTCTTGAGGCAACAGAATGGCTTCTGCTTGTGTGGCTTCCTCATTTATAAATAAGGAAAAGGTTGTAGCTTCACCGGAAGGAGTAATGGTACCGTCAGAAAGATTAGCTGTTCCTTTTACTTGCAGTCCGCTGATAGAAGCTTTGATTCCTTTCAGGGAACTTCCAGAAGTAGATTTCAAATTCAGCACCAATTTAGCCAACAGATGCTTGAATTGCAGATTACCTTGTGGAGACGCCAATTGACGGTTTGTCAGGTTTACTGCAGTCATCAAGTCGATGGCGTTTTGTTTGGTTTGGTTACTTAAATTCAATGGGATAGTTTTTATAGTCACTAATAGTTTCACTATAAGGATAATATGCAATGAAGTCGACCGCACTATTGTCTTCCGGATAGTATATGGGACTATTTTTGCTTACGAAATAGCCGTCTCCTTTAGATGTTGCATAAGGAATGTTTGTAGCCAGTACATTTTTATCACTATTGTTGGCTAGCATAAATACACCAATTACGTCATTGGCTTCCCACGACGTATCGTAAGCTCTGGAATTTTGTGCATCATCTATGATAGAAGAGAATGTGATGCCTTTGTTATTCACTTCATTCTGGATGATGTTTGTTTCGTCATTCTGGCAAGATTGCAGAATACTTAGGGAAAGTACAATCCCTAATAGTGATTTCATTTTCATATTAAGAATAGTTTTATTTTTATGTTTTTAATTCATTCAGAATTATATTTTGCTTATATTTTTATTCGGGTTAACAAAATACAAGAAAGTTTGTTTCTTGAATTTTGGCTTTAATTTAAGATATTTTCTTGGAGTAATAAAATATTTATAGATTATTTTTCAAAAAAATATCAAACATGGCTTGGTTGCGTGAAGATTTTACAATCGAGTGAAATTCTTGTGAAAAATTGAAAGAAAAACAAAAAAAGAGGTATCCATGGGAATGGATACCTCTTGTGGTAATAAAATTTAGTTTGAGTAAGCTGTTTTTATTCTTTTTCTTTCAAGCTTTCATCAATGTCCTTGATTTTCTTCAGCACCAGTTCCATGTCTTTCTTCAGGCGCTCAATCTTGCGGGTGATGTCGGCCACCAGTGTATTTCCCTTTTTGGAAGAAGAATTCAGGAAGCCAAGGTTGTTTTCGTAGGTCTGGATGTCGTTTTTCAGTCCTTCGTAAGTGCGAACCAGGCGTTCACGGTCGCGGTAGAGATTTCCTTCCTTGTTGCCGTTAGTGCGTACACTGCTCAGGCGTTTTTCAGTAGCCGACAGGTGCAGGCGGTCGAACAGCTTGTCTACCAATGCATGGAATTCTTTATACAGACGGTCTTTTTCCTTGAAAGGAACGAAGCCGATGGCATTCCATTCTTTCATCAGGGCACGTACTTGTTCGGCAGTCGCATCGTCTGCAGTTCCGGCAGCTTCCAGCGCAGCCATACGCTTAATGACATCTTCTTTT
>ENA-OPYV01000352-OPYV01000352.1-human-gut-metagenome-genome-assembly--contig:-NODE-352-length-13369-cov-2.131325_pt1 | contig 13369 bp, 15 predicted proteins | sample MGYA00242474_ERZ504485 | MGnify/ENA primary metagenome ERZ504485 (study PRJEB26092, sample SAMD00036263) | human gut metagenome | host: Homo sapiens | study: EMG produced TPA metagenomics assembly of...
CCTGTCAGTCCTGGTCTTACATCTGCACGTCGTTTTCTGTCTTGCACTGTAGAAATCTATGTATTGTTTCAATAATGGTCTTGGCCCGACAAAACTCATATGTCCAAATAAGATGTTGAAGAATTCAGGTAATTCATCAAGACTCGTTGATCTTAACATCTGACCAAATCTTGGAAGACGTTTCTTTGTCTGGCAGCAGATCACCATTCTCATCGACGGCGTCCGTCATACTTCTGAACTTGTAGAGTGTAAATATTTCGTTATGATATCCCGGTCTTTTCTTGTTTTGAAGATCACGGGGCTCCCTAATTTGATCCTTACTAACAGTGCTGTGGCAAGCAGAATCGGGCTTGATACAATGATACAGCACAGTGACAATATGATGTCAAAAATCGTTTGATATATTTGTGATACATCTTTATATATACTCCGTTTACATTTTGTTCTTATCGGTCCAGTACGGATCTTATGATTCCTATGATCCGATCCATATCTTCTTTTGTATTCTTAATATCACTTGGAAGACATAATCCGCAGTCAAAGATATCTTCTGATACTGGTTTCTTATCATCTTCGTAATGAGAATAGAATTCGCACCCTTTAAATACTGGTTGTTGATGTAATGGTTTCCAGATCGGACGGCTTCGATATTCTCTCTTTCCAAAGCTTCTATGATATCTAATGGTTTTGTCTTACTGTCTTCATCGATCGTCATGCATGATAACCAGAAGTTTGGTTCACTGCATATTTCATATGGATTCATATGCACTTGTTTATAATCCTTAAAAGCATCTTTGTATGTCTCATAGATTGCTTTTTTCTTCGCAATGTGTTCATCCAGATGCAGAAGCTGACCTCTTCCAACTCCCGCTGTGATATTAGACATTCGGTAGTTATATCCGATCTCCTTGTGTTCATAATGTCGGACCGGTTCTTTTGCCTGTGTTGCCAGGAATGTTGCATGCTTGATGTATTCTTCATTCTCTGATGCGATCATTCCACGCCTGTGTCGTGATGATCTTATTTCCATTAAATGAAAATCCTGCCATGACTCCAAATCTTCCTGTCTGGACTCCTTTTATATGTTGCTCCCAGACTTTCTGCAGCATCTTCGATCAGTGGAACTTTATATTCTTCACAGATTGCTTTGATCTCGTCTACCTTGGCTGGTGTTCCATAAAGGTGTGCAACGATCACTGCTTTTGCTTCTTTATGTTCTTCCAATGCTCTTTTCAATGCCTGTGGTGACATATTCCATGTCTCTGGTTCAGAATCCACAAATACGATCTTGCCTTTTCGTAGGCAACTGGATTCACAGTTGCAGCAAAAGTCAGCGAAGGACATATCACGGTATCTCCTTCCCCGACTTCTAATAATTTCACCGCCAGATGCAGTGCTGCGGTTCCTGCGCTTAGTGCACTGCAGTGTGCGATTCCTGTATACGCTTCCATCTCACGTTCAAAGCCATTGACAATTTGGCCCAAGTGGTGCGATCCAGTTGGTGTCAAATGCTTCCTGCACAAACTTCTGTTCTTCCCCATGCATCGTTGGTGATGCCATATATATACGTTCTTTCATGCTGTCTCATCCCCCTGTCATTTTGTCTGTTGATTTGTCTGTTTATATGTATACTCTGGAACTAATCTTTTTACAACTTCACGAATATTCGGATCTTCGGAAAATGCCGCATGATCTAATTCAGCGATCAGTTCACTAAATTGTTCTGTCTCCATCATCCTTGGACTTCCAATGAAAATTCGTTTGTTCTTTGTCTCTTTTTTATTCTCCTCATCGATCAGAAGTTCTTCATACAGCTTCTCCCCTGGTCTTAAGCCAGTAAACTGGATTTCTATATCTTCTCCTGGTGTAAGTCCTGATAAACGGATCATATTCTTCGCAAGATCTAAGATCTTGACTGGTTCTCCCATATCAAGGATAAATATTTCCCCGCCTTCTGCGTAAGCTCCTGCTTCTAACACCAGACTGACGGCTTCTGGGATCGTCATAAAGTATCGGATGATCTCTGGATGTGTAACTGTTACCGGACCACCATTGGCAATCTGCTTCTTGAACAACGGAACGACACTTCCGTTACTTCCAAGAACATTTCCAAATCTTACAGCAACGTATTCTGTATCGTATAAGCTATTCATGTATTGAATGACCATCTCACAGATCCGCTTAGAAGCGCCCATGATATTTGTCGGTCTTACTGCCTTATCCGTGGAGATCAGTACCATTCTCTTTACGCCGCTCATTCCTGCTTCTTTGGCTATGTTAAATGTGCCAAATACATTGTTCTTGATCGCATCATGCGGGCTGTCTTCCATCAATGGCACATGCTTATGTGCTGCTGCATGAAATACGATATCAGGCTTATAATCTTCGAAAATATTGTGTATTCGCAGATGATTCTGGACAGATACAATCAATACTTTCAGATCTAGTTCTGGATGTGTTCTCTTTAATTCCATCTGGATCTCGTAGGCGTTGTTCTCATAATTATCAATGATCACTAACTTCTTCGGCTGATATCTTGCGATCTGTCTGCAGATCTCACTTCCGATCGATCCGCCTCCCCCTGTAACAAATACGACTCTGTCTTTGACATAGCTCATAATTGATGGAAGATTGGCTTTCACTGGCTCTCTTCCAAGCAGATCTTCAATCTCTACTTCTCTTAGAGCAGATACTGTAACTTCACTGTTGATCAGCTGATATAAGCCCGGAAGAATACTCAGACGGCATCCTGTCTGCTTGCAGATCTCAAGGATGTCCTTGCGGTCCTTGGGTTCTATTGTCGGAATTGCCAGAATGATCTCTTCAACATCAAATTTAACTGCATTGCGCAGGATCGTATTACGATTGCCAACCACTGGTATCCCAGATAAATATGTTCCTTTCTTCGCTGGATCATCATCTATGATGCAACGGATCGTTTTAGTCACATATGTACTCTTTTTGATCTCATTTAAAATGATGCTTCCTGCTTCTCCTGCTCCGATCAACATTACCGGAACTTTCTTCTTGCCAATATCATTCACTTTGAATGGTTCACTTCCCTGAATCAATCGGACAAGTAATCGGATAAAAAAAAAAACATTCCCACAGCAGATATACCAAAATACAAAGAAAATATAACTTCTTGGTATCTCCCATTGTAACATACAAAATTCCGATCAGCTGGAAAGCTGCTGCGATCACAACTGCTTTAACGACATTAATAAAAATCGGAGATTCCTGCATACTTCCATTGCGTTGAATACAATCGATATGCCATAAAGATCACAATACTGCAAAAGAGATTCAACGGCATGTATTTTGCAGCATTTTTCAAAAAAAATCGGTGCGATCTGTGATGGATAGAATTCAAATCGCGTTAATAATGCAAGATATGATGCTATGATCATCATTATGATATCTGAAATCCCAAGTATCATATTCCATTTCTTTCTTTGGATGATTGTTTTTAATTTCTTCATATACTTCCCCTAACATATGCTCTCACATATTTGTTTTAAATCTATTATACCATTCCTTTTCTTAATTTCCTATATCTACTCCTGCTCATTTCCTGCTTTTTGGTAATTTTTTCTTAAAATACAGCAAAAAGAGATGGAAAAATCTATATTGTTTTGATCTTTCCATCTCTTTTTATATTAAAATTTTATCTTATTATACGTTGATCTCAGCTGTTAATCCGAGTACTTCTTTATTCTCTTCCAGAATTGGATTGATCACTTCATTCACAAATTCTTCTGTCTGCTGTGGTGCACGTCCTACGAAGTTCTCTGGTTTCATGATTGCCTGTAACTGCTCCATGTTCATACCAAATGCTGGGTCTGCTGCGATTCTCTCTAACAGATCGTTTGCTTTTCCTTCTTCTTTGACAACTTTTCCTGCTGCCATAGAATGTACACGGATCTTCTCATGAAGTTCCTGTCTGTCTCCACCAGCTTTTACTGCATCCATCATGATATTCTCTGTTGCCATGAATGGAAGTTCGCTTCTTAAACGGCTTTCGATAACCTTAGGGTATACAACTAATCCGTCTACAACGTTTAAGTAAAGGTCTAAGATACCATCGATCGCTAAGAATCCTTCTGGTACAGATAAACGTTTGTTGGCTGAGTCATCTAATGTTCTTTCAAACCACTGTGTAGATGCTACTAATGCTGGGTTCATGGCATCGTGACATTACGTAGTTTGCTAAGGAAGCGATTCTTTCACTTCTCATTGGGTTTCTCTTATATGCCATTGCAGATGATCCGATCTGGTTCTTCTCAAATGGTTCTTCTACTTCTTTTAAGTGCTGAAGAAGTCTGATGTCGTTTGAGAACTTATGAGCAGACTGTGCGATCTGGCTTAATACGTTGATCACGCGGGAATCAACTTTTCTAGAGTATGTCTGTCCAGATACTGGCTGGCATTTGTCAAATCCCATCTTCTTGGCGATCATTCCATCGATCTTCTTGATCGTTTCGTGGTTTCCTTCGAATAACTCTAAGAAACTTGCCTGTGTTCCTGTTGTTCCTTTTGATCCTAATAATCTCATGTTAGCGATCACGTGATCAAGATCTTCTAGATCATATACGAGATCCATCAGCCAAAGGCTTGCTCTCTTACCTACTGTTGTAGGCTGTGCTGGCTGAAAATGTGTAAATCCAAGTGTTGGAAGATCTTTGTATTTCATTGCGAATTTAGATAATTCGTTGATCACATTTAATAATTTTACTCTGACAAGCTTTAATGCTTCTGTCATGATGATGATGTCTGTGTTATCACCAACATAGCAGGATGTTGCTCCTAAATGGATGATTCCTTTTGCCTTTGGACATTGTACTCCGTATGCATATACGTGAGACATAACATCATGACGGACTAATTTTTCACGTTCTTTTGCTACATCGTAGTTGATGTCTTCTGCATGTGCTTTTAATTCGTCGATCTGTTCCTGTGTGATATCAAGTCCTAATTCTTTCTCTGTCTCAGCAAGTGCGATCCATAACTTTCTCCATGTCTTAAACTTCTTGTCTGGAGAAAAGATGTACTGCATCTCTTTGCTTGCATAACGTTCTGATAATGGGCTCTGGTAAGGTCGTTCATAAAAAATCTCCTTATCCTTATCTTTCAAAATTTCCACGAATATCTCTTGTTGGCGGTTTCATCGGATACTCACCTGTGAAACATCCTTTACAGATTGGTAATCCCTGTACCATCTCTGAAAGTCGTTCTTCTCTTAAATATCCTAATGTATCTGCTCCGATCACTTCACAGATCTCGTTGATCGATCTGTTATATGCGATCAGCTGTTCTCTCTCTGGAATATCAGTTCCAAAGTAGCATGGCCACAGGAATGGTGGGGAACTGATCCTTACGTGAACTTCTGTCGCTCCTGCATCACGTAACATCTTCACAATGCGGTCACTTGTTGTTCCTCGTACGATGGAATCATCGATCATGATGACTCTCTTTCCTTTGACTGCTTCTTTTAAAACATTTAACTTGATCTGCACGCTTGATTCACGGCTGCTCTGCCCTGGTTTGATGAAAGTTCTTCCAACATAACCGTTCTTGACAAACGCGGTTCCATATGGGATTCCTGACTCTAAGGAATATCCAAGAGCTGCTGCATTTCCTGATTCTGGTACTCCGACAACCAAGTCTGCTTCTACCGGTGAATCCTGTGCGAGGTATCTTCCTGCCTGAATTCTTGAGTGGTATACCCCAACTCCGTCAATCTCACTGTCTGGTCTTGCAAAATAAATGTATTCAAAGATACATCTTGCTGTTTTCTCCTTTGGAAGACATAAATCACAGTCTGACTGAATTCCATCCTTTGTGATCGTTACGATCTCTCCTGGATTCACATCACGGATAAATTCTGCTCCGATCGTATCTAATGCACAACTTTCAGATGCTAATACATAAGCGTTATCTCTCTTACCGATACATAATGGCTTAAATCCATATGGATCTCTTGCCCCGATCAGTTTCCTTGGTGACATAACGATCAGGGAATACGCACCTTTGATCTTCTGCATTGCTCTGGCTACTGCCTTCTCAATTGATGATGTATTCACGCGTTCTCTTGCGATATGATATGCGATAACTTCAGAATCGATCGTTGTCTGAAAAATAGCTCCTGTCTTTTCTAATTCTTCGCGAAGTTCTATTGCATTGATCAGATTACCATTATGTGCAAGTCCTAAAGTACCTTTACATAATTTAAAACCAGTGGCTGGGCATTCTCAGGAACACTCTCTCCTGCTGTTGAATACCTTACATGCCCCACACCGATATCTCCCTTTAATGCCTGAAGGGAATCTGGTGTAAACACTTCATTACATAATCCCATACCTTTTCGAGATGTGACATTACGTTTTGGACCATTCGTATCAGAAACTGCAATTCCGCAGCTTTCCTGACCTCGATGCTGAAGTGCAAACAATCCATAATAAATCGTTGACGCTACATCATTGCCATCGAAATCGTAGATACCGAAAACTCCACATTCTTCTCCCAACTTATCAAAGTTCTCTCTGCTCATCGTGATCTTTTGACCTTTCTGTTATACAATCTTTAGTTTCCTTTGTAAAATACACATTTTTGATAGTAACATATTCATTTTAAATCTGCAAGCATCCCTGTTATTGATTCTCTTTTAATAATGTAGTATCTGGAGGGATCTCTCCTCGCTTAAGCTTTGTATATATGATCCTTCTTACAGATTTATCTATTCTTGATTCTTTGATCTTGCCACTTTTTTAGTGCCTTCTCAATTGCCTTGTATGCTTCTTTTATAGTTATCCGGCATCACGATCAGGTCAACTCCTGCCTGAATTGCTTTCACTGCTGCTTCTCCGGAACTATAGTTATCTGTGATCGCTTTCATGTTCATCGCATCGGTCATGATAACGCCCTTATATTCAAGTTCATCTCTTAGAATATCTGATACAACTCTGCTGCTCAGGCTTGAAGGCTCCTTCTCATCTGTCACATTAGACAGCATCAGATGTGACACCATCACTGCATCAGCTTTTGCCTTGATTCCTGCTTTAAATGGTTTAAAATCTGTATCTCTTAATGTATTGATCGTCTGATCGGTCTCTGTGCTTCCGCGGTGTGTGTCTCCTCCAGTCTGTCCACTTCCTGGAAAATGCTTTAATGTCGCTGAGATCTGTTGTTTCTGCATGTTCTTTACCAGTGTTGTAATAATATCAGCAACTTTCTTTGAGTCTGTCCCAAAGCTTCGGTCTCCAATCTCTGTGTTATTCTTATTCGTTAAAACGTCTGCGACTGGTGCCAGATTCATGTTAAATCCAAGCTCTTTTAATTCCTTTCCCTGTGTCTTTCCCATCTGCGCGATCTTCTTGTTATTGTAAGTTCTTCCAACTTCCTGTGCAGATGGATATACTGTCATCTTCATCTTGGGATTTGATGCGACTCTTGAAACCTGTCCACCTTCCTCATCCACTGCCATAAATAGTGGAATATAGGAGGCATCTTGAAGCTCATCCGTCATCTTCTTTGTCTGATCAGGTGTGTTGATATTCTTCGCAAACATGATCACTCCACCTGCTGGATACTTCTTCAATGTCTTCTTCATCTGACTCGTCACACTTGTCTGATTCTTGCTTTCTGCCTCATCTAATTGATAAACAGATACCATAAATAGTTGTCCGATCTTATTCTTTAAGGACATCTCCTTCGTGATATCTTTTGCCATTCCCTGCAGGGTTGTCTCATCCAGATCTTCTGTCTTAAGCTTCTTTGTTGTACTCTTCTTCCCGCATCCTGCTGTCATGACAAGCATCAATACAAGGACAAGGCTGATTAAACGTCTCTTCATTCTTTCGTGTCCTTTCCGTGCATGCTCTTTTCTTTTTATTATACCAGAAGCATTTGTTTGTATCAAATGCTGTTACGTCCTATTTCTATAGAAAAAAGCCCCTCCAGATCTTAATGTCTGAAGAGACTTTAAAAGCAGATGTCTCCAAATACGCAACCGTTCCATAAGTCACCATGTATCAAAACTTCATGAAAAAAAGATTTAAAAACCACTCTCTCAAATGGTCTATTTGCATATTGTCGACACCACTAGTATATACTTTTATATTTTATGTTTTCTACCCTTTCAACATAGTTTTTTTCAATTTTTACAATTTTGTCAAAAAACATATGAAATCTATTTGTTTATCATCTAAATGTTGTTTAAATTGTATAGTAACCAGGAATTGATCTCCGTCTATTCTTATCGAAAACTCTCCTCCACAATTCTTTGTAAAACTGTCTGCGATGGAAAGTCCTAATCCGTTTCCTTCGCTGGTACGTGATTTTTCCGCTCTGGCAAACCGTTCCATGATCTCTTCTTCTGTAAAATTCATCTCATAGGATGCTGTGTTTATAACTTCTAATTTTATATTTGATCTGCTTCGGTGATCCTTAGGAAGATTCTGGTTCCTTTCAGAGAGTATTTTAAGGCATTTTCTATGACATTTTGTACCACTTCGGTACATGCGGCTACTGTCTCCGATAAATCTTGTGTGTGTAGCTTCGCACTGATATCTGATCGCAAATCCAGATTCTTCTATCTGATCTGCATATCCCCCAGTGTCTGTTCTACCAGACGTTTTCATATCCATTTCTTCCAGATCTACTTTCGCATCTCCACTTGTTGCTTTCGCAAGTTCAAACAGGTCAGAAATGATAGATTTTAAGCGTTCGGTCTTGTTGATCAGGATGGTTACATAATCTCTTGATTCTGCAGATAATGTCTGATCTCTGCTTAAGAGATCGACGTATCCGATGATAGAAGTCAGCGGTGTCTTCAGATCATGTGATACATTTGTGATCAGATCGATCTTCATTCTCTCGCCCTTCATCTGTGTTTCTAATGCTTTTTCCATTCCCTGCCCGATATTGGTCAGTTTCTGACTGTATTCATAATACGCAGATTCTTGTGAAATATCGGTCGTTTGCCGTCAGTTCCCCATTGGAAATACGTTCGATCTGATCGACCAGCATGTTTAAATCTCTCTGTTCTTTTGCATATTTGTCTGAATATCTTGAAAAATATCTGATAAGAAAAACAAAGATGACTGCTGCTATAAACAAGAGTGGGGATGGAATATTCATTCCACTCATTCCCATGATGATACAAGCAAGTGTACCGACAGTTAAAATATATCGTAAGACCCTGTACTGTCTGATCCTGTCTCTTGCATGTTTTTTGTGCAAATGACATCGCTTCATCTTCCAGCTTTCTTCTTGTCTTTGCCTGACGGCTCCATTTTCGAATATATCCCAGACAAAAAAATGTTGAATCGAGAAGATTCTTCTGGCGAATCCTCCATACCGTAGTCTGAATACATACGGCAAATGCATGATAAAAAATGGGACTGAGATATAACTCAGCGTCATGATCATCTCGATCGTTGAACCTGTGATCCCGCCCTGTGTATATTCTATCGTATATTCCCCAGATTGCAAAGCATAATGCGATCGCCAGTCCAAGCAGCGTAGTTGCTGTCACTAGTATGATCTCCCACCAGAGCCTGTCAAGCCCTCTAAAAAATCTGGTTCGCTTTTCCTGAAGTGCAAATAAGATGCACAGCAGGATCGTTCCGATTACTTCAATGATCGAAACAACGATGATCGTTTTGATTCCCGTCGTGATCTTGTTTTGTTTGATCCTTTTTCGGAAATTTTCAATCTCTGTTAGTGCTTTTTTTTGTCAAAGAAATCTCAATGTCTGCATTTTCCAGACGCTGATTCTTCTCATCATTGATCAGAAGCTGTTCCGGGAATATATCCTGCAGCGTATAATTATCCCCCATAGAATTCATAGTATTCTGTCTGATCCGCATTGTACTCATCGTATTCGTCATACGGATCCCATCCTTTGAAACTTCCGTCTTTGTTTAGTTTCTCTGTCTTGCCTCTTTCTATATGAAAATGTTCAATCCTGCCCCCAGTATAGTTCGCATTTTCTGTTCCATATGTTGATGTTGTCGTTACCATCTTTTTATCATATGGTTTGACCTTCATCGTTACTTTCACAAATGATTCTTTTTTTTATCTTATTCAGTAAACTTTCTGATACATGATTTGCCTGTGTATAATAGACTTTATCACCTTCTTGATCCGCCCATTTATCAAACAGTGACATCTGTGTGTTTTTGATATAGTCTGATTGATCCTGTTCATCCAGACTGAAGCTGTTATCTCCTGTCACTGCCATGTTATGGATCGTATCGAGTCCATATATCCCTGACAGGGTCATAGCGATCATCACAAGTGTGATCAATACTTTGTTAGTCCATTTTCTCGATCTTGTATCCAATTCCCCACACCACCTTTAAATATCTTGGATTTTTTGCATCTATTTCTATTTTCTCGCGGATACGACGGATGTGAACCATAACGGTATTCTCTGTTGCATAGGCTTCTTCGTTCCATACGCGTTCGTAGATCTCATCTGCTGAAATACTCTGCCCAGATTGTTCATCAGGAGACTTACGATCTTGTATTCGGTTGCAGTCAGTTTCACTGGCTCTCCGTCTACCATCATCCTTTTTCCTTTCATGTCAAGGATCAGTCCGCCATTGATGATCTGTTCCTTATTGCTTTCTGCGGCGTTCATTCCTCCAAACTGCATGTATCTTCGCAGCTGGGATTTCACTCTCGCTACTAGTTCATCTGGGCGGAATGGTTTGCTGATATAGTCGTCGGCTCCCATAGATAGTCCCAGGATCTTATCGCTTTCTTCTGTCTTGGCTGAAAGAATGATGATCGGGATGTTCTTGCTTTCCCTGATCTTCATCGTTGCGGATAGTCCGTCCATCTTCGGCATCATAACGTCTATGATCAGAAGCTGGACTTCTTGTTCCATCAGAATATCCATGGCTTCCAGACCATCATATGCCGTTATGATTTCATAGTCTTCCATTTCCAGACGTTTTCTTGATCGCTCCTACGATCTCTTTGTCGTCGTCAACGACCAGAATCTTTGGCTGGTTCATACTTTTCCTCCTCGTATCTTTGATAGTTTTAGTGTATCAGGTGGTTCTTTCGTTTCTGCGGATATAATTCTTACGAATTTCTTAATATAACTTCCTTAATTATAGTAACTTCCAGAATAATTATCAATATCCTGTCCAATGTCCATAAGAGTGTTCCTGTACTTAATAGATTGTAAGATATTGATAATTATTCTCATTTATAGTTATTGTTCACTAACCTTTCGTATGGTATCATATTTTTCGACAGTTAGAGTTTTCTAACTATATACGATACGCGCTATTATTTTATATTGCAGAAAAACGGAGGAAAAACTATATGCGTAAAAGATTAATCGGGAAAGCCTTTGCTATCGCTATGAGTGGTGCAATGGTTTTTAACTACGACTCCTGTGACAGCGAATATTTTTCATGTTGCTCACATTTGTTAAGGCTGCTAATGATGCACAGCAGGATGAATGGACATATTGCTATGTTGGTCTTACTTGGGCTGAGTATTGGGCGAATGAAGGTGTTTATAATGCTAATGATACTTCAAGCTCTGATGTAGAAGACTCTCATTATGAAAAGATAAAGGTGGATATGACGTCGTTACTCGTGCAACTACAAATCACGGACTTCACAGAGGAAGTTTCCAAGGAAATGCAGTCATTAAAGCAAAAGCTTCTGATGATACCACAAAAGAATTTTCTGTTTCTCACTGGAGTAAAGATGGTAAAAAATTCTATCAATCATCCACAGATGCTACAGGTGTAAGCTATGCTAAGGGAACTATTACTGATACTGATGGTACGCAATATAAATTAACTTCTTATGAAGTAAAAGGTATGAAATATGTTCCTGTTAAAGTAAAAACTACAGATTTAGATGCATTAAAAGCAAACCACACTGTTGTTGAAAATGGTGGAACTCTTGTTGGTGGTTATGGTGAAAACCAATTAAATCTTACCAAAAAACTGCAAATGTTACAGCTAACACTTACGGTTTAAAAACTGCTACAAAACAGGAAGATGGTTCATTTATTTTTTCTGCAAGAAGTAACGAAGGAACAGAATCCGGTGTTAAAGATGAGGCATTAAAAGAAGCAACCGGTGTGACTCCAAACTTACGTTCTGGAGACGCTGTTGGTTCTTATGGTGAGACTTTACGTCTCGACCTAAATGGAGATTACGGTGATCTTGGTGCTAATCTTCAGTCTGTAAATGGACTTTCTATGGAGATGACAGTACTTATACAACTCCAGTAAAAACTTATGGTACAAAATTTGCTGCTGATAACTGGATGCATAAATCAATGGGAATTCAGCTTGGTTTAACAGAATCTGCTCGTTTTGATCTTTCTGGAGATGAAGCAGTAGGATACTGGAGTGTTACTGTTTCCGCTTTAGGTTATAAAGATTATACATATAAATTCCATGCAGACAAAGAAAACATCGCTCAGCACGTTGTAATTGCTTCTGATAGTGATGAAGTAAAAGCTTTACAATCTACAATAAAAACTGCTGATTCTTATCTTGAAAAAGAAACTGAATACTGTGCTAAGCCATATTCTGATTTTAAAACAGAATATAAAGAAGCTCTGGATGCTTTAAAACATGACACATTATATAAAGCTAATATCCTTGAAGCAAATACTCACCTTTCCAATGCTATTGAATCATTAACAAAACCTGAATATAAAGAAGTTGTAAAAGCTGCAACTTTAGAAAAAGATGGTTCCATTGATGATACATGTGTAAATTGCGGTGATGTTAGAAAATCTACTCCAATCGCTAAAATTGCATCTATCAATTAGATAAAAACTTCTTTCACAGAAAATGGACAGGCTCAGAAACCTTCTGTTACTGTAAAAGATAGTACTGGTGCTGTAATTTCTGCTGATAATTATACAGTTTCTTATTCTGACGCTAACAGCACAAAAGCTGGAACTTACAAAGTAACAGTTAAATTTAATGGAAAGAAATATGCTGGTACAAAAGAATTATCTTATACAATTTCAGCTAAACCAGCAGCTACAACTACTGTAACAAACGCAGCAACTGTGAAAGCTCCTGCGAAGACAACTGTGAAATTAAGCAAAGCTAAGAAGACTTCTATCAAAGTATCTTGGAAGAAAGTTTCCGGAGTTGCTGCTTACCAGATTCAGTACAGCACATCTAAGAACTTTAAGAAAGCAAAAAACAGTCAAAAGTTTCTGCGAAATCTGACTTCTAAAGTCTTTAAAGAAAGCTGAAAAAAGAATAAGAAATAATTATGTAAGAGTTCGAAGCTATAAAAGTAAACAAAAGTAAAACAAACAAAATCTAAAGAATGTTTAACTCTGCTTGGTCTACTAAAGAAAGCTTTAAA
>ENA-OPYV01000353-OPYV01000353.1-human-gut-metagenome-genome-assembly--contig:-NODE-353-length-13358-cov-2.239135_pt1 | contig 13358 bp, 25 predicted proteins | sample MGYA00242474_ERZ504485 | MGnify/ENA primary metagenome ERZ504485 (study PRJEB26092, sample SAMD00036263) | human gut metagenome | host: Homo sapiens | study: EMG produced TPA metagenomics assembly of...
ACTGGTTTGGCAGAAAAAGCAACTGCGTGACGTGGGCCGCTGCGCGGATTATATTCTGGGAGGGACCGGGACGATGTGCTCAATGTGTTTGTGCACGCCGGTAAGGACTACCGGGGCCAAGCGCATTGTGCTGCTTTACGGCGAAACGGATAAGCCGCCGGCCAAGCGCCTGGCGGAGAAGGACAAAAAGCGCGCGCTGAATTACCGGCATTATACCGGCCGGGCGTGGGGCGATGTGCACAATTACGATCTGTCCTTGGACTCCGGCCGCCTGACCCCGGAGGGCTGCGTGGAGATTATCACCCGCGTGGTGCAGGAGAAGAACAAGTAAATCGGTACAGCAAAGCGCACACGGTTTCTGCCGTGTACGCTTTTTTGTGGGTTTGCGGTTGCAATAGGGCAATCTCTCTGTCAACGCCTGGCGGCGCAGCCGAAGGGGAGGTTCGCCGAATCGTCTTACTACTTCTGGAATTGGCAAGCGGCAGGTTGGTGCCGCATTTCTTCGGCAATTTCCTGTATAAAAAGTCTCTTTACATTTGCCGGGGAATAGGCTATAATGAGGGCGCATTGTATCCGTAGAGAAAAAACGAACTTTCTCGAGGCGGCGCACGGTTTGCGTGGTGCGCGGCTTGGAACAGTAGCAGAAAGGAAAATTGAATATGAAAGTGAACGCAAAAAAGATCGCAGGCGTAGGTCTGCTCACGGCTCTGGTGGTGGTATTGCAGCTGCTGGGCTCGTTTATTAAGTTCGGCACCGTGTCTATCTCCCTGGTGCTCGTTCCCATTGTGGTGGGCGCTGCCCTTTACGGTGTAGGTGCCGGCGCTTGGCTGGGCGGTGTGTTCTCCGTGGTGGTGCTGTGCCAGCCGGATACGGCACTGTTCCTCAACATGAGCATTTTTGGCACCATTTTAACGGTGATGCTTAAGGGCATTTTTGGCCGGGGCATTGTCCGGACTGGTGTATCGGATGCTAAGCAAGAAGCATAAGTACGCGGCGTGGTTTGTGCAGCTGTGGTGTGCCCGGTGGTGAATACCGGGATCTTCCTGCTGGGTTGTCGGTTGTTTTTCTTTGACTGGATCTTGCAGAATGCAGGCGGCGCCAATGCGTTCATTTTTATGATCACCGGCTTTGTAGGGCTGAATTTCGTGGTAGAATTGGCTGTGAATGTGGTGCTCAGTCCTGTGATTGTGCGGCTGGTGAATATCAGCAAAAAGCAGTTAAGTTAAGAGAAAGAAGGTGCGGCTATGATTCTGGCCATTGATGTGGGCAATACCAATGTAGTTATGGGCTTTATCGAGGGCGATACCATTGTGGACAAATATCGCCTGTCTACCAACAGTAACGAGACAGCGGAGGAGTATGCCATCAAGCTGCACAGTGTGCTGGATCTGATGCACCTGGAGCCGTCTGCGCTGGAGGGCGCTGTGCTGGCTACGGTGGTGCCGCCCCTGGCTCGCACCATCTCTAAGGCTGTGGTGTTGGTTACCGGCAAAGCACCGATTTTAGTGGGTCCCGGGGTCGAAGACCGGACTGAATATCAAGACCGATAACCCGGGCGAGCTGGGTGCGGATATGGTAGTGGGCGCTGTGGCTGCCATTGCCAAATACCCGGCACCTATTATCCTTTTTGATCTGGGCACGGCCACCACCGCCTCTGTCATTGACAAGAACGGCAGCTTTATCGGCGGGGCGATTCTGTGCGGAGTCAAGACCGCCCTGAGCGCCCTTGCCACCGGTACGGCCCAACTGCCGCAGATTGATATTGCAGCGCCGACCAGCGCCATTTCCACCAATACGGTGGATTGTATGCGCTCCGGCACCGTGTACGGCACGGCTGCCATGATTGATGGCATGGTGGCGCGCTTTCAGCAAGAGCTGGGTCAACCGGCTACGGTGGTGATCACCGGCGGGCTGGGTGCGGCCATTGCCAAATACTGTACCGTGGACGCTGTGGTGGATCGGGATCTGTTGCTGGACGGTCTGCGTATCGTGTACCAAAAAATCAGAAATAAAAACGGCGCACAGGGCGACCTGTGCGCTTTTTACATGAAACTGCATACAATAGATTGGAAAAAAGAACCTAAAGGAGGGGCATTATGGCTGTATTTCGTCCGTTTCGGGCATTTCGTCCGCTGCCGGATTATCAGGCACTGATCCCGGCGCCGCCCTATGATGTGCTCACTGCCGCCGGGGCGCGGGAGCGGGCAGCGGGCAATTCGCTGTCCTTTTTACATGTAGATAAGGCAGAGATTGACCTGCCGCCGGAGACGGATCCGTACAGTCCGGCGGTGTATGAGAAAGCCCGGGAGAACCTGCTGGCGCTGGAGCATACCGGCGCGCTGGTGCAGGATCCGGCGCCTTGCTTTTATATTTACAAGCAGGTGATGAACGGCCGCGCCAGGTGGGGCTGGCAGGCTGCGCCGGGTGGATGATTACTTAAACGGCATGATCAAACAGCACGAGCACACGCTGGCCGCCAAGGAGGCGGACCGAATCCGCCATGTGGACACCTGCGACGCCAATACCGGTCCCATTTTCTGACCTATCGCCGCTCCCCGGCGGTGGAGTTGGCGCTTTCTACTTGGATGAGCGAACACACCCCGGTGTATGATTTTGTGCAGGATGATGTGCAGCAAACGGTGTGGGTGGTGGATAGCGCGCCCTGTGCGAAAAGCTGCAAGGGCTGTTTGCCGCCATCCCGGCGTGTATATTGCCGACGGCCACCATCGCTGCGCCTCCGCAGTAAAAGTGGGGCTCAAGCGGCGGGAAGAAAAACCGGATTATACCGGGCAGGAAGAATTTAATTTTTTCTTGGCGGTGGCGTTCCCGGACAGCGAGCTGGAAATTTTGCCTTACAACCGGGTGGTGCGTGACTTGAACGGTCTGTCACCGGACGCACTGATTTCCCAAATCGAGCAGCGGTTTATCGTAAAGCACAGGGATGAGCCGGTAGAACCGGAACAAAAAGGGCACCTCGGTATGGTGGTGGATCGGGAGTGGTACACCTTACAAATCAAGCCGGCGCTGGTGCCGGACGATCCGGTAGGCGCTTTGGATGTGTCGCTGCTGCAAGACAATTTGCTGTCGCCCATTTTGGGTATTAAAGACCCAAAGACAGATCCGCGTATTGATTTTGTAGGCGGGATTTATGGTGTGCGGGCGCTGGAGAAGCGGGCCAAAACGGATATGAAGCTGGCGCTTTCGCTCTATCCCACCACCATAGCGGAACTGATGGCGGTGGCGGACGCCGGGCGCATGATGCCCCCTAAGTCCACCTGGTTTTGAGCCTAAGCTGCTCAGCGGTTTGTTTGTGCATTCGCTCTCCACAGACGGAAAAAAGGCTTGACATTTGATTATAATATGCTATTATAGTTATCGGTAAGTTGTAAGTTATTCAGTGAGAGTGGTCCCCGGGGACCGCTCTCCTGTTTTTGTAGGGAGGTTTTTCATTGGCAGGCAAGGGAAATGTGGTATCCCGTGTGCAGGCGTTGTGCACCCCCATTGCGGCCGATCTGGGGCTTTCGCTCTGGGATGTGCGGTTCGTAAAGGAGGGCACGCAGCACTATCTGCGGGTGTTTATTGACAAGGACGGCGGTGTGAGTATGGACGACTGCGTGGCTATGAGTCGGGCACTCCAGGAGCCGCTGGATCAGGAAGATCCCATTAAGGAGGCCTACACCTTGGAGGTCAGCTCTCCCGGTATTGAGCGGGAGCTGGTGCAGGACAGCCACTTTTTGCAGTATATCGGCGCGCCGGTACTGGTGCGCACCATTCGCCCGGTTGACGGGCGCGGGATTCTCCGGCACGCTGGAGCAGTATAATAACGGTGAGATAACCGTTCGCCTGACTTCCGGCAAAGCGCTGTGTGTACAAAAGAAGGATACAGCCTTTGTGAAGTTGGACGATTTTAATATAGCAGATTTTGAACAGGATTTTCAGGGATAAAGGAAAGGTGATCGGAAAATGAGTAAGGAATTATTTGATGCAGTGCAAATGCTGGCGCAGGAGAAGGGGATCCCGGAGGATTACTTGTATGAGAAAATCTCTGCCGCCATTGTGGTGGCTGCCAAGCACGACTACAACGGCAAGGACATTGTTCATTGCGACATTGACCCGGAGAAGCAGCGCTTTAAGGTGTATGTGACCAAGAATGTGGTTGAGGAAGTGGAGGACCCGGACACGGATCTGACTTTGGAAGAGGCCCAGGCCATCAAGAAGAGCGCCAAGGTGGGCAAGACCATTGACATTCCGCTGAAGACCAAGGAGTTCGGCCGCATTATTGCCCAGACTGCCAAGCATGTGATCCGCCAGGGCATTCGCGAGGCGGAGCGGGGCAAGCTGATGGAGGAGTTCCAGAGCAAGAATCAGGAGCTGATCTCTGCCAAGGTGCTGCGGGTAGACCCGGTCACCGGGCAATGCCACCTTGGAGATCGGCAAGAATGAGGCTGTGCTGCCCAAGGCTGAGCAGGTGCCCGGCGAAGAGTTGGTAGAGAACAGCCTGATCAAGATTTTTTGTTGTGGATGTAAAAGATGGCAGCAAGGGTCCCAAAATTATGATCAGCCGTACCCACCCGGGTTTGGTGCGCCGCCTGTTTGAGCAGGAGGTGCCGGAGATCTTTGACGGTACCATTGAGATTAAGTCTGTCTCTCGTGAGGCCGGATCCCGTACCAAGATCGCTGTATTCAGCAAAGAAGAAGATGTGGATCCGTAGGTGCCTGCATCGGTCCTCGCGGCCAGCGTGTGTCCAATATTGTGGACGCTTTGGGTGGCGAGAAGATCGACATTGTAAAGTATAACGACGATGTGCCCACTTACATTGCTGCCGCTTTGGCGCCGGCTGATGTGGTTGGGGTAGAGATCTTGGATGAGGAAGCCAGAAGCTGCCGTGCCACCGTGCCGGACGATCAGCTGAGCCTGGCCATCGGCAACAAGGGGCAGAATGTGCGCCTGGCTGCCAAACTCACCGGCTGGAAGATTGATATTAAGCCGGAGTCCGGCTTTTACGACGGCACGCAGCAGTAAGCGGCTGCCTGCAAACAGGGAGGCGGAAAGATGAAAGCAAAGAAAGTGCCTGTGCGTATGTGCGCCGGTTGCGGCAGACGGTTTGACAAGCGCGACCTGGTGCGGGTGGTGCGCACCCCTCAGGGGGATGTGCAGCTGGATCTCACCGGCAAGATGGCCGGGCGGGGCGCCTATGTGTGCCACGATCCTGCCTGCTTGCAGAAGGCGCGGAAGAAGCGGGCCTTTGAGCGGGCGCTGGAGGTGACCATCTCTGACGCGGTCTATGACCGTATGGAGGCGGAGCTGAAAGATGAATAACGCCAAGTGGCTTTCTATGTTGGGGCTTGCCCGCCGTGCAGGCAAGCTGGCTATGGGGCACGACCTGGCCTTGCAGAGCGTACGCGACGGCAAGGCGCAGCTGGTGCTGACGGCGCGGAATGCGTCGCCCCGGTTGGTCCGCGAGTTTGAGACCGCCGGTCAAAAGCGTGCCAAAGCCCCCCGCATGCGTGCCCTGCCCTGCACTATAGATGAGATACACTTTGCCCTGGGTTATCGGGCAGGGGTACTCACGGTGGAGGACGCAGGTTTTGCAGCACGCATTGAAGAATTATTGCAACAGGAGGAAAAGGAATGGTCATAAAAGTAAAGGTATCCGATGTCGCTGCCGGCTTCGGCGTACAGAATAAAGAAGTTTTGGATCTGCTGGCCCAGTGCGGCACGGCCAAGAAGTCGCCGTCCACTGTGCTGGAGGAGGGGGAGCTGAACGCCCTCTTTGACCGCATTACCAAGACCCACAGCGTAGAGAATTTTGACAAGTTCTATGCGCTGCGGTCCAATAAGCCTAAGAGCCAGGCGCCGCAGCAGAAAAAGGAGAAGAAGCCCCAGTCCGCCGGTAATACGGAAAAGGACAAGAAGCGTCAGAGCCAGGCGGCCATTTTGCAGATGGCAGAGCAGGCGGCTAAGCGGGCTGAGGAGAAGGCCAAGAAGAAGGCCAATCAGACTCCCCAGGCGCGCACCAAAGGCGAGGCTCGCCATGTGGACACCCGAGTGAACAATGTGGATCTGGAAAAGTACAATCAGAAGTACGAGGATATTGCCCCCGCTTCCAACATGGGCGATTACCAGAAGAAGCAGAAGCTCAACCAAAAAGAGCAAGCAGTACCGCAAAAAGCGGCCCCAGGGTATGCGCGCCCGCTCCAAGAGAGAGACGGAGGCCCAGCGCCTGGCCCGCATTGCGGAGCAGCGTAAAAAGCAGCAGATCACCATTAAGGTGCCGGAGGAGATCACCGTGGGTGAACTGGCAAGTCTGTTGCGTATGACGGCTACCGAAGTGATTAAAAAAATTGATGAGTCTGGGCGTGATGGCCAGCGTGAACGAAGTGATCGACTACGATACTGCAGAGATTGTGGCTACCGAACTGGGTGCCAAGGTGGAAAAGCAGGTTGTGGTCTCCATTGAGGAGCAGATCATTGAAGAGGACGACGAGAACGACGAGAATGCCGTGAAGCGCCCGCCGGTAGTTTGCGTGATGGGCCATGTTGACCATGGTAAGACTTCCATTTTGGACGCCATTCGTCATACGGATGTGACCTCTACCGAGGCCGGCGGCATTACCCAGCACATCGGCGCTTATCAGGTAGAAGCGAACGGCGAAAAGATCACCTTCCTGGACACCCCCGGCCACGCGGCCTTTACCGCCATGCGTGCCCGCGGTGCCATGGCTACGGATATTGCCGTGCTGGTTGTGGCTGCGGACGACGGCATTATGCCCCAGACCATTGAGGCCATTAACCACGCCAAGAGCGGGGCGTTGAAATTATCGTTGCCATTAATAAGATGGATAAAGAGGGCGCCAACCCGGATCGGGTGCTGCAGCAGCTTACCGAGCACGAACTGGTGCCGGAGGAATGGGGCGGCAATGTGATTTGCGTGCCCGTGTCTGCCAAGACGAAGATGGGCATTGACAAATTGCTGGAGACCATTTTGCTGGTAGCGGAAATGCAGGAGCTGAAGGCCAACCCGGACCGTTCCGCCAAGGGTACGGTGATCGAGGCCAAGCTGGATAAGGGCCGCGGTCCCATTGCTACCTTGCTGGTGCAGAACGGTACGCTCCATGCCGGCGATGTGATCGTAGCCGGTATGGCAGTGGGTAAGGTGCGCGCCATGACCGATTATCGCGGTCGTAAGGTGAATTCGGCCGGACCCAGCGTGCCGGTGGAGATCATGGGCCTGGACAGTGCGCCTATGAGCGGCGACGGATTTACGCCGTGTCCGACGAGCGGCTGGCTCGCCAGTTGGTGGAGCAGCGTAAGGAAGCTGCCAAGGAAGAAGAATTCAACGCCTTCCATAAGGTGACGCTGGACACCCTGTTTGACACCTTGCAGGCCGGCGAGCTGAAGGCCTTTAATGTGGTTATCAAGGCCGATGTTCAAGGCTCTGTCGAAGCTGTAAAGCAGTCCCTGCTGAAGATTGAAAACGACGAAGTGCGGGTTCATGTGATCCACGGCGCCGTGGGCTCCGTCAGCGAGAGCGATGTGATGCTGGCCGCTGCCTCCAATGCCATTATCGTAGCGTTCAACACCGGCGTAGACCCGGTGGCCAAGGAGAACGCAGACAGGGACGGCGTGGAGATCCGCAGCTACAATATTATTTATGATGCCATTGAGGAGATTGAGGCGGCTATGCGCGGTATGCGCGCCCCCAAGTACAGAGATGTGGACACCGGCACCGCCGAAGTGCGCGAGGTGTACAAGATCTCGTCTGCCGGCACCATTGCAGGCTCCCTGGTTACCAGCGGTAATATCCGCCGGGAGGGCAAAGTGCGCCTGGTGCGTGACGGCAAGCAGCTGGCCGATGTGCCGCTGAAGGGCTTAAAGCGGTTTAAGGACGATGTAAAGGATGTATCTTCCGGCTATGAGTGCGGCATCAGCCTGGAGGGCTGGGACGATATTCAGCCCGGCGATGTGCTGGAGTGCTATGTGGTCGAGGAGTACAGAGACTGAGTAGGAGTGCAAAATGCCCGGTTTATCATATTGACAGAATTACAGAGGATATTAAGCGGGAGATCGTGGCAATCCTGCGGGAACTAAAAAGACCCGCGGATCAGCGGTATGCTTACGGTAGTAAGGTGAGCGTTACCAACGATCTTAGCTATGCCAAGGTGTATGTGAGCGCCATGGAGGGCATGGAGGCGGCCAAGGTGTCCGTTAAGGGCCTGACCGCCGCCCAGGGCTATATTCGCCACGAGCTGGGTCGGCGGCTGCACCTGCGCAAGTGCCCGGAGCTGCGCTTTATTGCCGACGACTCCATTGAAAAGGGCTTTGCCCTTTGGGATAAGCTGAAGGAACTGGAACATGAGGATTGATGTAAAGGAATGTGCCCGGCTGCTGCTGGAGCAGGACGACATTTTTAATTCTGACCCATGCCCACCCGGACGGGGACACTTTGGGCTGTGGCTTTGCCCTTTGCCGGGCGCTGCTGCAAAAGGGCAAGTTCGCCTATGTGAAGAACGAGGCAGACATTCCCCCCAAGTACAATTATCTTTTTGACGATATTGTACCCATAAAGTTCACCCCCCGGTATGTGGTGGCGGTGGATGTGGCTACCGAGGGGTTGCTGGGTGCCATTCAGGGCAAGTACCATATTGATCTGTGTATTGACCACCACGGCACCAACACGGATTATGCGGACCGGCTGCTGCTGGACGACGGTGCCGCTGCTGCCAGCGAGATCATCTACAAGGTGATCCGGGAGATGGGCGTGCCCCTGGATAAAGGCATGGCCAACTGCCTGTATACCGGCATTTCTACGGACACCGGCTGTTTTCGCTACGCCTCTGCCACGGCAGAGAGCTACCGCATTGCAGCGGATTTGATTGAAGCCGGGGCAGATAACGGCCGGATCAATCGAGTCATGTTTGAGACCAAGACCAAGACCTATGCCCGGCTGGAACGGCTGGCACTGGAGTCTATGCGTTTTTACCTGGACGAGCGGGTAGCCATTATCACCGTGACTCAGGAGATGTACCACTTAACCGGCTCCAACGAGCAGGAGACAGAGGGGTTGGCTCCCTTGACCCGCCAGATTGAGGGTGTGGAAGTGGGCATTACCATTCGGGAGAAGCCGGACGGCACATGTAAAGCCTCTCTGCGCACCTTTGAGAGCGTGAACGCTGCGGAGATCGCCAAGGCCTTTGGCGGCGGCGGTCATCCCCAGGCGGCGGCTTGCAACCTGGATATGGATGTAAAGACCGCACGCGCTAAGCTGGTGGAGAAGTGCGGGGAACTGCTGGTATGACCGGCGTTCTGTGTATTTGCAAGCCGGCGGAGATCACCTCTTTTGGCGTGGTGGCTAAGGTGCGGGGGATCACCCGGGAGCGCAAGGCGGGTCATACCGGTACGCTGGATCCTATGGCTACCGGCGTGCTGCCGGTGCTGTTGGGCGGCGCCACCCGCTTTCTTGATTATTTGCCGGACAGCAACAAGCGCTACCTGGCCACCTTCCGCCTGGGAGAGACAACGGATACCCAGGATTGTACCGGCACGGTGCTCACCCGCCGGCCGGTCACTGCGGATCAGGCGGCTGTTGAGGCGGCGCTTTCTGCCTTTCGGGGCCAGATCATGCAGGTGCCGCCCATGTACTCGGCGGTAAGCGTGGACGGTCAGCGATTGTACGAACTGGCCCGCCAGGGTAAGACCGTGGAGCGGGCAGCCCGTCCGGTGACCATTTGGATCTGCGCCTGACGGCAGCGGAAGAAGAAAAAATACCTATACCATAGATGTGACCTGCACCAAGGGCACCTATATTCGGACCTTGATCCACGATCTGGGACAGGCTTTGGGCTGCGGCGCGGTGATGACCGCCTTGCAGCGCACCTGTGCCATGGGTGTGGCGCTGGCGGATTGCGTAACTTTAGAGCAGCTGCAAGCCCTGCGAGACAGCGGCGGTGATTTTGCCCCCTGCCTGCGCCCGGTGGACGAACTGCTGGCAGCGTATCCGGCCTTGCAGGTAACGGCACCTCAGGCACGGCGCTTTGGCAACGGTGGTGCGCTGGATGCGGTGCGGCTGCACCGGCAGTTGACGGAGCCTTATTACCGGGTATATGACCCGGCGGGTGTGTTCCTGGGACTGGGCAGTCCGTCGGCAGACGGCAGCCAGCTGCAAGTGGTGCGCGTGATGGTAATGAGATAAATTTGTATGCAAGAGTGTGAGAACCAAAAGAGAATAACGGCGGTGGCCATCGGGGATTTTGACGGTATGCACCGGGCGCACAATATTGTGTGCACCGGGGCGGAGCAGGTGATCATCTACTGCGTGCACAACCGCTTTTCCCTGCTGCAAAAAGCATTTTCCAGCGTCGCTACCCGACGGCGGTGTTTGCGGATTTTGATGCCATTCGCAATATGGAAGGTCGGCAGTTTGTGGAGGATGTGCTTATCGGTCGATTTGGCGCCGGTATGGTGCTGTGCGGGTTTAATTTCCGCTTTGGCAAGAACGCTGCCTGGGATGCAATGCGTCTGCGGGCGTACCTGGAGAATCGGGGCATTTGGGTGCGGATCTTGGAGCACCAGGACTACCAGGGCGCGCCGATCAGTTCTACCCGTATTCGAGCGGCGGTGCAGGCAGGCGAGATGGAGCAGGCGGCGGCCATGCTGGGCTACAACTTTACTTTTGAGAACCCGGTGCTCCACGGCGACGCTCGGGGTCGCACCATCGGCTATCCCACCATCAACCAGCAGTACCCGGATGGATTGGTGCTGCCCAAGTTCGGTGTGTATGAGAGCCGCATTTCGGTGGGGGACACTTGGTATCGGGGCTTTACGAACATTGGCGTGCGCCCCACCTGGCAGGTAGATACCCCCTTGGCAGAGACTCATATTTTGACTACAACGGCGACCTGTACGGTCAAACGGTGCAGGTGGAGCTGGTGCGTTATTTGCGCCCGGAACAGAAGTTTTCTTCCATCGGGGCGCTGCGGGAGCAACTGGATCATGATAAAAGCAGTATTCTTTGATTTTGACGAGACTTTGCAGGACCGTACGGCGGCCTTTGAGCGGTATATGGACGGCTTTTTTGCCCGGTTCTTTCCCGGTGTGACCGGTGAGAAACTGGCGAAGAAAAAGCACCAAATGCGCCAAAGCGGCAACGGCGGCTATGTGGACCGGGTAGAGTGGTACAAAGGCTGATTGCCCTTTGGCACTGGACGGACGCCCCGGCGGCAGAAGCGCTGGCGGAACATTATGACCGCACCTTCGGCGACTGCTGCGTAATCTTCCCGGACGCGGTGCCTATGTTGCAGGCGCTGCGGAAGAAAGGCATTGTTACCGGCGTTATCACCAACGGCCCGTCGTATTTGCAAAATCACAAGATGGACGAAAGCGGCCTGCGCCCGTACCTGGATTTGGTGGTGGTCAGCGGCGATGTGGGGGTTCACAAGCCGGATCCGGCGCTGTTCCTTTACGCCTGTGACAAGGTGCAGCTGCCTCCGGCGGACTGTATGTATGTAGGCGACCACCCGGTAAACGACATTGCCGGTGCCCTGTCTGCGGGTATGCAGGCGGTGCGCATGAACTGGGGTTGGTTTAAGGACCAAGACCTGCGCGCGGATGTGCCGGTGATCGGGAAGGTCAGCGATGCGCTGCAATATGTGTAATGCCAATTGCTTCCACTATATGTAGAAATAAACGAAAGAACGCCGCCCGGTGTGCAAGTTTTGCTTGACAGGGGCGGCGCTTTCTGTTATACTACATAGGCTGTTCCGTGGAACAGTAATCCTTGCCGTGCACAGGATGTACGGCCAAAAGACCAGAAGGAGGTGCTTTAGAATGGCATTGAAGAACTATGAAATCGTATTGGTTTTCTCCCTGTCCAAGGGTGAGGAGGCTGCTCAGGCGCTCAAGACCAAGTTTACGGATCTCATCAGCAAGCATGGCACTCTTGGCGAAGTTGAGGAATGGGGCAAGCGCAAGCTGGCTTATCCGATCAACTACGAGACCGAGGGTTACTATGTGATCGCGCAGTTCAGCAGTGAGGAGTCTTTCCCGGCAGAGCTGGATCGTGTGATCAACATTACTGACGGCGTGCTGCGTTCTCTGATCGTCGCTAAGGGCGAGTAAGGGGGAGCACATGATCAATGTAGTGGCTATCATGGGTCGCCTGACCTATGATCCGGAACTGAGAACAACGCCCACAGGCGTTTCTGTCGTGCGTTTTCAGGTAGCTGTGGACCGCAACTTTCAGCGGGCGGCGAGGAGCGCAAGGCAGACTTCATTGATGTGACCGCCTGGCGCCAAACTGCGGAATTCGTATCTAAGTATTTCCGCAAAGGCTCCATGATCGCTGTGGAGGGCTCTATCCAGACGGATAACTTCACCGATAAGGACGGAAACAAGAGAAAGAGTGTACAGGTCGTTGCCAGCAATGTGTCCTTCTGCGGCTCTAAGGCAGAGAGCGGCACTACCGGCGCAAACTCCAATCCCGCTTTTGCGCAACCGCGCCCAGCTACGCCAGCGCAGATAACAGCGATTTTGAAGAGATCGTGGATGACGACGACGATTTACCATTTTAACGAAGGAGGAAACCAAGCATGGCTTACAATAAAGGCGGCGCTCGCAAAGGGCGCAAAAAGGTATGCGTTTTCTGCGTAGAAAAGGTAGACGAGATCGACTACAAGGATGTGACCAGACTGAAGAAATTCACCTCTGAGCGCGCCAAGATCCTGCCTCGTCGTGTGACCGGCACCTGCGCAAAGCATCAGCGTGAGCTGACCACCGCTATCAAGAGAGCGCGTCAGATCGCCATTATGCCTTATACCGCTGACTAATTGCAGTACAGCAGAACCTCAGTTTTTTACTTGAGGTTCTTTTTATGCAATTTATAGAGCGGGAGATAAAAAGAAGCGGGACGGCTGTTTGAGCCGTCCCGCGTGTTTTTAGATTCGCTTTTACCATTGGTATTTTGGTTAGGTGGCCTTTGGAGGTCAGTGCCGGGTAGCCCCATTGGCGCAGCACCTCGTAGGTGCCCACCGCCACGGCGTTAGAAAGGTTCAGACTGCGGATCATGCCTCGCATAGGCAGCCGCACGCACCGGTCGTGGTTGGCTTTCAGCAGCTCCTCCGGCAGCCCCTTGGTCTCTTTGCCGAACACCAAAAAGGCGCCGTTTTGGGGTATTGCATATCGCTGTGGGCGATCTCCGCCTTGGTGGAGAAGTAAAAAAATTCTGCCTCGGCGTCTTGGCAAAGAAATCCGCCTGGCTGTCATAATAGGTAATGTCCAGCTTGTCCCAGTAGTCCAGCCCGGCGCGCTTGACCTGCTTGTCCGTAATGGTAAAGCCCATGGGCCCTACCAGTGCAGCCGG